>Ga0137306_100297_pt1 | contig 76537 bp, 72 predicted proteins | sample Inofroosms_March_FD_97187 | JGI IMG/M metagenome (GOLD analysis project Ga0137306, IMG submission 97187) | Mouse cecal microbial communities from Vienna, Austria - N-Acetylneuraminic and N-Acetylglucosamine D2O microcosms_March | ecosystem: Host-associated > Mammals > Digestive system > Large... | reverse complement strand
ACGTTCTAAATCCTGTTGATGTGTCTGCTCTGGTGTATTCAAAAATATCACCTTCTTCCACTGCTTTTATTATACATCAGACAATGCCTTTTGAAAACTGAATTTTCCGTAAAATTTTCTCGGTTTTCTATACGCTCTGCCGCTGTATTACTTATTCAGTTGTGATTGTAGCAAGGTAAGATAAAAACTGATTGAAATTAAAAATATATGTTTTCTCAACTTCTAAAGTGAATTATCAAACGTAAATCCTGTCTCATTTGCCTCCGTTGCGGTAAACATATCATATTTCCCGTTTGTATACTCTGCAATAACCTTACCCCAAAAGTTTTGGGCAGGTAAGTTGTTAATCCATTGGGATATTTCCCACCCACCATGAAACATATCAAAAATCTTCATAGCGGCTACCCTGCCAACTCCTTTTCGTCTGTATTTCTTCATTACAAAAAATTCGGCTATGTTATGAGGGTTTGGCAGATTATTATGTTCACAACAGGAACGTACTAAAACCAATCCACTATTGGGACGATTATATTTACATCGAAATTATAGACCCTAAGACCGGAAAACCTGTTCCCGACGAGGAGGGGGAAATTGTCATCACCACACTCGTCAAGGAGGGAGCGCCGCTCATCCGCTTCCGCACACATGATATTTCCAGAATTATCCCCGAAAAGTGTTCGTGCGGCAGCAGTTATCCACGGATTGACATGATCCGGGGCAGAAGTGACGACATGTTCAAAGTGCGCGGTGTCAATATGTTCCCTAGCCAAATCGAAGATTTGTTGCAGAATGTTGACGGTGTGGCAAGCGAGTACACTGTCACGCTGGCACACGATGACGAAAAGAACCGCGACATCATGATTCTAACTGTCGAGGCGGAGGGACGCGTCAGCTTTGAAACCACCGCACTGAAAATAAAGGAACTGTTCAAGTCCCGCATCGGCGTCACACCGAAAGTGACTGTCGTGCCAATTAAGACCCTGCCGCGAAGCGAAAAAAAGACAAAGCGCGTGACAGACTATCGGGAAACCTAAAACCCAGCCGCTTTGGCGGCTGGGTTTTTCTACGTGATTCCTGTATTATTTTCCATACTGCGATACATTGCTGCTGTCCACGCGCTCAAAGTCTACCCAGACATACTTTCCGTCCTCTGAGCTTCCTTCAAGCTCTTTCACATCTCCATTTCCGGCAAGCTGTACTGCGGCATCTACGGCAGTATGCCCCTGACCGCTGCCCGACTGGTACACGGTAAATGCCATATCTCCATTGCGGATTGCCTCGCAGCCGTCCGCTGTGGCGTCCACGCCGAGTATTGGTATTGAGATACCGTTCTTTTTGCAAGCCTCCACCACGCCAAGCGCCATGGCGTCGTTGTTGCAGACAACACAATCCACAGCACTGCCTGTCCGCAAAAACAGCTCAAACAGCTTTTGTGCCTGCTCTGTATCCCAGTTCGCTGTATCCTCGAATACATAGTGAATCTGTTTCCCACTCTGCTCCAACGCTCTCTTCACACCATTTGTCCTGCCCTTGGTGGCGGAGTGATTGGAAGGGCCTTTGAGCAGCGCCACATTGATCTCCTGACTGCCCGCAAGCTTTCCAAGTACATATTCCGCCTGAAATTCTCCGGCAACCTGCTCACTGGATCCGACAAACACATACTTTCCAGATTGCAGATACTTTTCATCAGGACAGCTATTGACAAACACAATCGGAATATCCTCCGCACACATCTTTAACTGAACAACCGTGTCCACAGATACCACACTGCAAATGATCACATCATATTTTTCTGCGGCTGCTCTTTTAATCTGCTCGACCTGCTTCTCAATCGAGCCTTCTGCATCCTCCATCACGAACTGCGCCCCAACCTGTGCTGCCCTTTCCGCCGCAGCGTCCACAAGCGTCCCGCGAAACGTGTCCATCTTATTCAGGGAAAAGAAAATACGTATATTGCCGTTTCCGCCGCCTGTGCGCTGTGCGCAGCCTGATACCGCAGCGATCAGCATGACAACGATAACGCACAGGGAAACATATCTTTTCATACTTTTCATCATTGTCATACCTCCTCTTTGATCTTAAATCTGGCAACCTGTTCATACAGTTCCTCTGCTGATGATGTCAGCTCATTTGCACTTGTGGAGACACTTTTACTATTGCCAGTGATATTGTCCACCTGACGCACCATCGACTCGGAAGTCGCAAGAATTTCCTCTGAGCTGGCAGCCTGTTCCTCTGAAATTGCTGCGACATTCGTCGCAACCTCATCGACTTTCTCCACTTTCTGAATCATCTCGCGCACCAGCATACTCACTTGGTCAATATTATTAAAGATCGCATCGAACGTCCTTAGCGTATCCTCCACCAGATTGCTGCTGTGGTCAATATTTTTCACACTTTCATCGGTCTGCTTCACAGTGTCTCCCACCAGATTGTTGATCTGGCTGATAAGCCCCTCAATATTATGTACCGCCTCGGCACTGGTATTGGCAAGCTGTCCGATTTCTGTCGCCACAACGGCAAAGCCTCGTCCTGCATCACCTGCGCGCGCCGCCTCAATCGAGGCATTCAGGGATAGCAGCGAGGTCTGATCTGCTATATTCCCAATGATTTCTGTAATGTTGGTAATCTCCACAGACGCCTTCCCCACTTCGTCAATCGACTGCTGGAGTTTCTGCATGGAGACATGGATCGTCTCCATCGCGCTGCTGACGCGCTGCAAATCGTCTTTTCCCTGACGGGAAACCGTGACAGTCTCCTGCATCTTGCCGCCGACCTGATCCCCGTCGTCCTTTGTGTCAGACACTACCATGGCAAGCGTCGTCGCGTGTTCTGCAATCTCGCCAACCGAGAGTGATAACTGCTCTACGGTCGTATTGAGTTCTCTCATAGACTGCCCCTGATGCCTGGTCGCGTCATACATTTCTCTGGATATGGTATCGCTGTTTGCCGCCTGCGTACTCAGCTTGTCCGACACGCCGTGAATCGACGCGATCATCTGCCGCATGGTCTGTATAAACTGCTCTACAAAGCCGCCCATCACGCCAATCTCATCATTGCTGCCCGTTTTGACCTGCACCGTAAAATCGCCGTTGGTCATTGCTGTGATAATCTTGATGAGCTCTTTCACCGGACGAATTACCATGTGTACCACACGCTCTACCAGCACAGTCAGCAAAAGAATGGACAGCAGACCGATCACCAGCATCATATTGCGGACACTGTCAATATCTGAATAGATAATCTTTGTGGGGATGTAGGATACCAGCACCCAGTCTGTCCCATTGATCTGCGAAAATGCAGTCATATTGTCGTCGATCTCTGCCATGTCAAAGTCCCACTGCTCAACCTTCTGCCAGATATCCCGCATAAAAGCATCCTTTGAGCTGCCAAGGTTCGTTGAGATCAGCGCATTGTCCTGATGCGCAAGGATTGTCCCGTCGGTGCTGCTCACCAAAAATGCCTGCGCCTGCTCCATCTCAATATAGCTGTTCACAATGATGCTGATGCGTTCGAGCGTAAGATCGGCAGAAATTACCTTAATTGTGCCAGACTGATCATCTAAAATTCCAGATGCGCTGATCACCTTGTTGCCCGCGGCGTTGGTATATGCATTGGTCAGTCCCATATTCCACCGGGTAAGTCCTTCCTTGTACCACACCGACTGCGTGGGGTCTGTTTCCTGTTTCTCCGATGCAGATGCCGCCATCAGCTTTCCATTGGCATCGGCAATATAGAGTCCCTCTGGATAATTATCATGAAATCCATAGTAACTGTCCAAGATCGCCTGTAACTGCTGCTCACTGGGTTTCGTCTGTTCGATTGCCTGTTTGACAGCGCCAAAAGCAGACAAATTCTCATTCAGCCAAGCCTCAATCTGGTTTGTCTGGTTGTCAATCGAAGAGGTGAGCAGATTTTCCGAATACTCTTTGATAATATCCTTTGAAATAAAATATAAAATACCTGCCAGCAGTATCATAATGGCAATTACTACGGGCAGTATGATTCCAAGCAGCTTTACTTTAATTGAAACAATTTTCTTTTTTCTTTCTTCTCTCATCTTCCGCCGCCTTTCCTATGAGGAATGAAACCTCATTTGAGGCATAAAGCCCCTTTGCTTTACTCTTTGCCATCCCAGCAATACGTACAAAGTTTACTGTGGTCGAGCCCTGTCGCATCCAGCATATCATCTAGCCGGTTGAAACGAAGAGATGTAAAATTCAGCTCTTTCCGAATCTCCTCGACCATCCGGTCGTATTTCTCAGACTCTGGGTCTGCATACTCCTCCAAAACCTCCTTGGTCACATTCCCATTTTCCAGGCGCTCAATCACCCGTCTGGTAATCAGGTCCATCTCTGATGAGGAACGCGAGAAATTGAGATATTTACAGCCATATAACAGCGGAGGGCAGGCAGGTCTGATGTGTACCTCCTTGGCACCGCTCTGGTACAAAAATTCTGTTGTTTCCCGCATCTGTGTACCTCTGACGATAGAGTCGTCGATCAACAGCAGTTTCTTGTCCTTGATCAGATCATCGACTGCCAGCAGCTTCATCTTGGCAATGAGATTGCGCTTGCTCTGTATTGTCGGCATAAAAGAGCGCGGCCACGTCGGCGTATACTTAATAAAGGGTCTTGAAAACGGAATCCCTGACTCATTGGCATAACCCACGGCATGTGCAATCCCCGAGTCTGGCACGCCTGCCACGATATCTGGCGTCACATTGTCGCGCCTTGCCATCCTCTCCCCGCAGCGGTACCGCATCTGCTCGACATTGACACCCTCATAAGAGCTTGCGGGATACCCATAATACACCCACAAAAATGTACAAATTTTCATATCTTTTTGCGGATTTGCCAGCGTGACACAATTTTTCTCCGTCATCACGACAACTTCTGCGGGGCCAAGCTCTTTATAATCTGTATACCCCAGATTCTTGTACGCAAAATTTTCAAAAGATGCGCAAAAGCCGTCCTCCTTCCTGCCGATGACAATCGGCGTCCTGCCGTACTTATCCCTCGCCGCATAAATCCCCGCCTTATTCATCAGCAGGATCGACAGCGAACCATCAATGGCGTCCAGCGCATAGTTCATTCCTTCTATTAAATTTTCCCTGCGGTTAATGAGCGCCGCGACAAGCTCTGTGGCGTTGACCTCTCCGCCGCTCATCTCCTGAAAGTGCGCATGTCCCACGTCAAACAGACGCTGTATCAGCTCGTCGGTATTGTTAATTTTTCCAACGGTGGTCAGCGCGTACGTGCCGTGATGCGAGCGGATAATCAGCGGCTGCGGCTCATAGTCCGAGATACAGCCAATGCCGTAATTTCCGTGCATCTCACTCACGTCCTTGTCAAACTTCGTTCGAAACGGCGCATTCTCGATATTATGAATCGCCCTGTTAAACCCTTCCTTTCCATAAACTGCCATGCCACCGCGCCTCGTTCCCAGATGCGAGTGATAATCAATCCCAAAAAACAGATCAAATACACAATCCTGTTGTGATGTTACTCCAAAAAAACCACCCATTTCAGTTTCCTTTCTTCATTATACATTCTATATTTTATGATCCCTATGTATCTATTAAGCCAAAATCCACGACCAATGTCAACAGGAACTTTCATAAAAAGAGACACCTTTTTTGTGTCTCTCTTCCTATCTTCTCTGTATATAATAGCTGTAATCCGGCAGTTCCTCGCCGTATGCTCTCAACTGCTGCTCATATGCCTTATCATATTTTCCATAAAAATAAATCTCTAACAAGGTCTTGAAATCAGGAAACCGCTTCTCGCCTGTCACCACGCCGCTGCGGTCTATGTATCCGGCTCCTTTCCAGTCAAACACTGTCTCGTCAAAGCGGCAGATCTGCCATGTCCCGCGCTGGTCTGCCTGTACATTTTCCTGTGTCAAATCCAGACACAATGGACCATCACACTCCCCGATTGGCACAAAATTCTGAACACTGTTAAGCCGCATGTTCACCAGTTCCCTGTCTGTGCTGATGCGGCGGAAGCTCTCCATCAGTGCGTACAGATTCTTGAGCGGCTCCTCCACAGGCAGCGAAACAAGCTCTATCCAGCACAATCCCTTCTCGCTCGCTGGCTCGTCATGCGCCAGATCGTCTAACGGCATCGGCGCACAGATGACGGAAAAATCATAACAGTATGCCCGTAAATAAGTCCGAAACAACTGCGGCAGCCTGACCCCAAACTGTCTCTCAAACGCGTTGATATCCCTGTCAGTCACCGTGCTTGGCAGCAGCATAGACGGACGCGCAACCCCTCTTTTAATCAATGCCTCAAATGCCTTCTCTATAAAATTTTCTTCTGACTGTATCATAACCCTACCTCTTAGTACTCTTCTGTCAGTGCACCGCTCAAAAACGCATGGACAGTTATCATTATACAGGTAAAATATATCATACCCCAGACCACTTTTGTACAAAACGGCGAAATCCATCTATAAATTGGCGAAATCCGTGTTCAAAACTCAGTTTCCATCGGCACATACATCAGGATTCGGACATCAAAGAGCTGTCCCTCATCGCGCACTTCAATGCTTCCATTATATTTCTGCACGATTCTTTTCACATTTTTCATGCCCAGACCATGCACCTGCTGCCCCTCTGCGCAATTCTCCTTCGTGGACAGATACTGCTCTCCGGCGCGGATTAAAGTGCCGCAATAACTGTTTTTCATCTGAATCAAAAGCATTCCCCGCCGATAGTTAATCTGGATATCCAGCAGCTTCTTCTCGGATTGTGCCGCCGCGCATATGGCATTGTCCATCAGATTTCCAAGAATGATATTCCAGTCAAACGCCTGTATTTGGAGCTCATGCGGCACACTGATTTTGCACCGTACCTGCGCAAGCGCTTCTTTTGCCTGCTCGAGCTTTAGATTCATCAGGCTGTCAACAGCCGCATTGCCGCTGCTGATATACTCCTTCTCATTCGTCAGCTCGCGCTGCATCGTTCGGACATACGCCGCAATTTCCTGCGTTCTGTTCCCCTCCGCCATCAGCAGAAGCTCGCTGAGATGGTTTTTCAGGTCATGGCGCAGTCCTCTCACGCACTCCTCAGACTTCATTACAATATTGAGCTGGTTGGAATAGCTCTCTAGCTGCTGTTCTACCATCGCACGCTCCTTGAGCTTGATATATGCCCCGACCAGCTCATCACAGATATAAAAGACAATCAGGTTCAGGCTAATCAGCCCCGCGCTGACGACGCTGCCGATTTCCCGGTCTGTCATGTCAAAGCGAATCAGCACAAATGCGATAATGACGCTGATAATGGGCAAAAAGACCAGCAAATCCCAATGTCTTAACGCCGTATCCTCCTTGATATGCCTGATACAGAAATTCTCCATGATACGCTCGCACAAATACATAAACAAAAAAATCGCATAGTACATCGCCGTATCATAGACGCCATCTACTCTGCCATCGTAGAGCAGGCAGACCGCCAGTGTCTCACACAGCAGATTCATTCCCTGAATCAGAAAAGCGGCAAACAGCTTCTTCCCCTTTCTCCCATGATAGCACTGTGCGAGCAGGTAAAGCAGTACAATATTTAACAAATACGGGAAAGGCAGTGTATCCATGCAGCAGACCACTGCCAGATACACCCCATATGCCGCCAGAGTTCTGCGCCGCGGCATCTGCTTTTTTTCAAAAAAACAATGCATATACCGGTAAATAAGATACAATTTTGCAACCTGAAATCCAATCATCTCAAACATCCTGTCCCCACGCATAATCCATAAGGTGCTTTCTGACCTGCTTTCTGTAGGGCTGGCTGATATTCAGCAGCACACCCCCTCTCATTTTCACTGTCTCATAACTGCATTCGTACATATGATCCATATTGATGAGATAGGACTGGTGGATTTGTATGAAATTTTGGGGGACGTGTTCTGCCAGCTCCTTGATTTTTCCGGTAAACTGTATCATAGAATCCGGTGTGACAATATGAATCTTTTTGTTCTCACTGTAAAAATAAATAATATTCTTATAAGAAATTTTACAGTGGTATCCGCACGCCCTGTACTCAAACAGCGCATTACTTCGTTTGTACAGGCGCAGCGCCTCCTCAATCGTATCGTTGACATCCTGCTCACAGATTGGCTTGACGAGAAAATCAATCGGATGAATCTTAAAAAGCTCGATTGCATAACTGCTCTTTGCTGAGATATAGGCGATGCTGATCTCCTGATTGGCAAGCTCTGTCCGTATCAGCCTGCCAACCTGTATGCCATTCATAGACGCAAGCTCTATATCCAGAAAGAGTAAATCTAACGGCCGGCGCTTCATCAAGTCCTGATACAAAGCCTCACCGGTATTCCAGATGCAGACCTCAATCCCGACATTTTTTCTTTTATCATACGCGCAGACCATATCCGCAAGCTGCATACAGACAGCCTTCTCATCGTCACAAATTCCTATATAGTACATCTTACTCCTGCCTTTCGTCTAATCCCTCACTTGCCTCCACGCAGGGCAATGCAAACTTTTTCGTATCGACACACACTGCCGGGCGGATACCCACTCCCTCCGCGCCAGCCTCCATCTCAGACAGCAGTTTCCCCGAGTAGCCATTGCTGACATAGTAACAGTTGCTCGACTTCTCGGGTACAGGGTCGCGCAGCCACCAGTAATATTCATCAATGCCGTAGTCCAGCGAAAACATTTTGTACCATTTTGTCTGGTCCTGCTCGGCTGCCAGCGCGGTCGGCTTTGTCCTGAGGCTGACATCCGACTCCATCAGCCACGATAATTCTTCCTCTGAGAGCAGGTACACCAGATCTGTACTTTGCACAGGTCCGCTGTCACACGCATTGCCCTTCGTGCTGTGCGCGGTCGGTATTATCGACTCCCGTTCCTGCGCCGTAAAGCCGGCAAGAAATCCTGCCTCACTGGCATATCCATTCTTGTTTGCGCACATTGCGCGCGCCACTGGCCCTATTCCCTGATAGACGACGTTCTCTTTGTCGGAATTTAGCCATATTCTGAGATCAGACTGCGCCCAGCTGCTGCTCCCGCGCACATACGCCTGCAATGCCAAGTCCCGGTCCGCCTCTGTCTCGCTCACACTCCAGTAAGAGTTGCCGTCATCATCATAGTTAAAGCAGCCGCTGTCCGGCGCGCTGAAGGCTTTCATTGTCAAGATGTACTCGGCAAGCAGAACTGCCGCGCCGTTTTCCTCAAGCTGTACGACACGCCACTCAATCGGCTCGTCAAGATACGTTCCAAACAGCACCTTATCGCCAAGCCTGAGCAGCGGCTCTGTATCCTCGGGCAGCACAGTCTCTCTTTCATGAAAATACATAATGATACAGATTACTGCCACTGCAATGAGCTCGATGACTTCGAGCGCCCTCTTTCTCTGGTCTGTCTTTTCTTCTAAACTATTGTTTGCTTTTTTCGGTTTTTTCTCTTTATCGTATTTTAATATGCACATTTTAAACCTCAGTTAATAAATAATCTAATGAATATTTTACTATTAACAAAGCTGTTTGCGCAATAGAATTTTCATAATTTTAAGATTTTAAAGTCCTTGTGGCATTTAGCACTGCCAGAATCATCACACCCACATCCGCAAAGATTGCCCACCACATATTGACAAAGCCAACCGCGCCAAGGCCAAGACACGCAAACTTGACAACCAGCGCAAACACAATATTCTGGTGCACAATCCGCAGGGTTTTTCTGGAAATATCAATCGCTGTTGCTATTTTGACAGGATCGTCATCCATCAGCACGATATCCGCCGCCTCAATCGCCGCGTCTGATCCAAGCGCCCCCATTGCAATGCCAAGATCTGCTCTTGAGAGCACCGGCGCGTCATTGATGCCATCTCCCACAAAGGCGAGACGCTCTTTGTCCTCTTTTGAGACAAGCAGTTTTTCCACCTCCGCAACCTTATCTGACGGCAGCAGCTCACTTTTCACTATATCCACGCCAATTTCTTCGGCAACCGCCTCTGCGACATTGCGAGCGTCACCCGTCAGCATAATAACCTGCTTCACGCCCGCCGCTTTGAGTCTTTCGACTGCCGCCTTCGCATTCGGTTTGATGCGGTCTGAGATCAGGATATAACCTGCATAGCCCCCATTGACTGCCACATGAACTTCTGTTCCTGTTTTTTGCGGCACGGTATACAAAATATTCAGCCGTTTCATAAATTTGGCATTGCCTGCCGCAACCTTCTTCCCGCCGATGACTGCGGACACGCCATGACCGCTGAGCTCCTCCACCTCAGTCACGCCCGAAGTGTCTATCTGCTTTCCTGTACTTTTTTCATACGCCTCCTTCAAACTCCTGCTAATTGGATGCTTCGAGTAACTCTCTGCCTGCGTAGCCATCTCAAGAAGCTCTTCTTTGTCAAATCCCGGTGCTGCTTCCACTTGTGTCACCTCAAAAACGCCTTTTGTCAGCGTTCCCGTCTTGTCGCACACCACATACTTTGTCTCTGAGAGCGCCTCAAGATAATTCGAGCCTTTTACAAGCACCCCCTTGGACGAAGCGCCGCCTATGCCGCCAAAAAAGCTGAGCGGTATGGAGATGACCAGCGCACATGGACAACTGATAACCAGTGTCGTGAGCGCACGAATCACCCACTGTGACCACGCTGCCGGATTGCCGAGCGCCAGATTCACCAGCGGCGGCATGATGGCAAGCGCGAGCGCACCAATACACACTGCGGGCGTATAGTACTTTGCAAACCGGGTGATAAAGTTCTCGGATTTTGATTTCTTCATGCTGGAATTTTCTACTAAATCCAGTATTTTTGACACTGTGGACTCCCCAAACTCTTTGGTCGTCTCAATGCGGAGCAGCCCGGAGAGATTCACGCACCCACTGATCACCTCATCCTTCTCACAAACCTCTCTCGGAAGGCTCTCACCTGTGAGCGCGCTGGTGTTGAGCGTGGAGGTACCGCTCACAATAACGCCGTCAATGGGAATCTTTTCTCCCGGCTGCACGACGATGACCGTCCCAATCTCCACATCGTCTGGGTCCACCTGCTCGAGCTGTCCGTCCTGCTCTACATTTGCATAATCCGGCCGGATATCCATGAGCGCTGAAATGTTTCTGCGGCTCTTGCCGACAGCGTAACTCTGAAACAGCTCGCCAATCTGGTAAAAAAGCATGACTGCCGTCCCTTCAAGATATTCCCCAAGAATGATGGCGCCGACAGTGGCAAGCGCCATCAGGAAATTTTCATCAAATACCTGCCCGTTAAAAATTCCAAGTACTGCCTTTCTGAGAATATCATAACCTATAATCAGATACGGAATCAGAAACAGTACAAAGCGCAGATACGGCTCCTCCACCGGAAGCAGGCAAAATACTGCGGTGAGTACTGCTGATATGATGATTCTGATCAATACTTTTCGTTGTTTTTTTGTCATGTTCACTCACGTCCTTTCTAATATCATCATTTATTCATCATCATTTATTCATCATCATTTATTCATCATCATTTATTCATCATCTATATTCATTCCCATGCCGCTATAGCGGCACAGGTCTATGTATCATAAATGGCTCTTGCACCAGAATGCAGAGCCATTTGTTTCCTGCCTTTATGACAAAAAGATTTCGCAGTCAGACTCCACCTTCTTGCAGTTTTTTAACACATTTTCCATGACGGACGCCACGTCTGCGCCCTCGTCAAATTCCACCTTCATCTTCTGCGGCATAAATGCCACCGTCGCGTCCTTGACACCTGCTGTCTTTTTTGCTGCTTCCTCCATCTTCGCTGCGCACGCTGCACAGTCCACCTCAATTTTATAGGTTTTCTTCATTTCATGATACCTCCTGTTTTTATTTTTTGTATTATTTTTTTCTTATTACCCTGTTTCATTGCGATACAATCCCTACTCCTCGAGCACATGCTCCATTCCAATGCGGATAATGGCAGACACATGCTCGTCAGCAATCGAGTAATAGATACTCTTGCCGTCGCGCTTTGTCTTGACCAGCTTGCTCTGCTTTAAGAGTGCAAGCTGGTGACTCACCCCGGATTGTGTCATATTGAGCCGCTCTGCGATCTCCCCCACGCACAACTCCTCATGGTCCATCAGCAGCGAAAGAATGGTCAGCCGGGTGTAATCCCCAAATATTTTAAATACCGCTGCCAGCTCTTCCATTGTCTCAGTCGTGAACCCTGTATCCTTCACACAGTCACCTCCATTTTTGTTTTTGATGTCTTTGGTAATGCAGAACTGAATATGTTGTTTTCTTATATGAACATTTAATCATATATTCAATTATTTGTCAATCCTTTTTCTAAAAATTATTTTTAATTGAGCAGGGAAGGTTACTTCCCCTACTCGCGCGCCGGGCGTCCGTCAGCTTCTGCTGACATTGTTCCTTTGGACGCCCGTGTGCATAAAAAAGAGGCAACGCATCTTTTACGTTGCCTCTTCATATGAAACTGCCGCTTTAGGATATCAGCGCCAGCAGCTCCTCTACATTTTTCTTGCCAAATACCACTTTTTCATCATTGAGTACGATACACGGAACACTCATCACATTGTATTTTTCCTTCAATTCCGGATAATGCGGCAAGTCAAACATCTCCGCTGTGACATGCTCTGACGCTGCCGCAATCCGCTGTGCGGACATCACAGACTCCGGGCACATCGTACAGCTAAGTGAGACCAGAACCTTGATATTTGTTTTCTTCGAAACTGCCTGAAGCTTTGCCGCAGTCTCTTGGTCAAGCTCCTGTCCGGGGCCTGCCACATTGTACAATGCAATCACAAAGGAATTGAATTCATGTCCCCCGGGCACGCCATGAAAATAGATGCCGCTGCTCTTCCCCATGTGGTCAATCAGCTCCATTGCCGGCAGCGCCACTGTATTCGCCGCCTCTTTGGCAGGCTGCTCTGTCCATACAACCTTGTCTGTAATGCTGACAAGCTCATTCAAAAATCCTCTGATCTCCGCAGAAAATGCACTCTCGTCGAGCCATGCACGCACTGTCACTACCGAAGCAAATTTTGAAAAAACGCCTGCAAGCTGCTGCCTGAGCTCATTGCTGATAAAGCCTTCTCCTTTGGTAAAATAGGCCTTCTCATCCCGCGAATCCTGCGGCTTGTGATCCTCCGGCGCCACATACAAATCCGGAATAGAAAGTTTCGTGTGAAGCTCTGAGACGACACGTTCTAGTGACGTCGCGGCAACCGCCCCGTCTGAGACTGCCGTCACGACCTGCCTGAGATTCTTGACACACACATCACCCGCCGCAAAGACGCCGGGCACATTGGTCTGCTGGTCTATATCCGTAATCAGATATCCCTGTTCGCTGCGCGCCACGCAGTCTGCAATCCATTTTGTATTCGGCACATAGCCCGCAAAGACAAAGATTCCAAATGTCTCTCCCTGCGGCGCGTCATACCGCCACTGTGTTCCATCTTTGTTATTTTTAAATACTGCATAGGACAGCGCCTGCTCTCCGCCTGCCTCCACCAGCTCCGTCTCAAATACCGTCTCGATATTGGAAAATTGCTTTAACTGGTCGGACACGGTTTTGGCGCAGGTATAATCTGGCTCGCGCACAATCAATGTGACCTTTCTGGCATATTTGGTGAGAAACATGCCCTCCTCCACTGCCGCAAAGCCGCCGCCGATGACAAATACATCTTTTCCGGTAAAAAATTCACCGTCACAGGTGGCGCAGTATGCCACGCCCCTGCCCTGAAATTCTTTCTCGCCCTGAAAGCCGAGTTTTCGCGGATTTGCGCCCGGCGCAAGGATAATGCCCAGCGCCTCATAGTCCCCCTTGGTCGTATGCAGGCGCTTTATTTCCTGCTCAAGCTCCATGTCAAGCACCTCCGCAATCACAAACGCTGCCCCAAAACGCTCTGCCTGTGTGCGCATATGCGCTGTCAGTTCCTTTCCGCCTGCCATCTCCACACCGGGATAGTTGACAATCTCCGAGGTGATCGTAATCTGCCCGCCTATTTTGCCCTTCTCGAGCACGAGCACCCTGTACTTTGCCCTCGCCGCATAGATTGCCGCCGACAAACCTGCGGGCCCCGCTCCCACGATTATCACATCATATAACCTGTCATGTGCTTCCATCGGCCCACCTACAGCAATCCAACCAAATCAAGACTCGGCTTCAGCGTCTCCGCGCCCGGCTGCCACTTTGCAGGACACACCTGATCGCCGTGTTCTGCGACAAACTGTGATGCCTGCACACGGCGGAAAAGCTCCTCTGCATTTCGTCCCACATTGCCTGCAATGACCTCATAGGCAACAATCTTTCCCTGTGGATTGACGATAAAGCTTCCCCGCTCTGCAAGCCCATCCTCCTCGATCAGCACATCAAACCCTCTTGCAAGGACAGCCGTCGGGTCTGCAAGCATCGGATACTGAAGCTTCTGGATTGTCTTGGACACATCATGCCATGCCTTGTGCACAAAATGCGTATCGCAGGACACACTGTAGATCTCACAGCCGATTTTCTTAAAATCCTCATATTTATTGGCAAGATCTTCAAGCTCTGTAGGGCATACAAACGTAAAATCCGCTGGATAAAAAAAGAACACACTCCATTTTCCCAGTACGTCCTGCTTCGTAACCTCCTTAAAATCATTGTTCACATATGCCTGCACTTTAAAATCCACAATTTCCCGGTTGATTAATGACATTGTACTATTCCTCCTTCTTTGATAACGCTTTAATAATTGAAAATAAAAAACAAGATCATAAACGGCTTCACTACATACCGCCCTATATTTTAGCTTAACCAGCATTTCCGCTTCTATGCACTGTCCTGTCAATTCATCATCTTTATTCGCGCGCTGGTCGTCCGCCAGCTTATGCTGGCATTTTCTTTTCGACGCAAAAATACCTGACCAAGAAGCTTGCTGTATCCTCTTAATCAGGTATTGTTTTATTTTAATACTAATTCTTTAAATATTTTTTCAAAAGCTGTGTCAGACGGTTCACATCGATCGGCTTTGCCACATGCTCATTCATGCCGCAGTCAAGGCATCGCTGTATGTCGTCTGAAAAAGCATCTGCTGTCATGGCAATAATAGGCAGGTTCGCATCCTTGCGCACCAGTGCACGGATTGACTTCGCCGCATCATATCCATTCATCACAGGCATTCGTATATCCATCAGCACTACATCAAAGTAGCCCAGTTCAGACTGCTCAAACTTCTCCACGCAGATTTGGCCATTTTCCGCACGTTCTAACTGAAAACCAGCCTCTGATAACAAGTCCTCCGCAATCTCCCAGTTCAGGTCATTGTCCTCTACAAGCAAAATACGCTTTCCCTGGAAACTGCTGTGTGGAACCTTCTCCTTCTTCTCCGTCTCCTCCTCAGGCGCCTCCATCATATGACGGCTGAGTCCCAGATAGAGATTGGACTTAAACAGCGGCTTTGAGATAAAGCCCTGAATCCCTGCTTCTTTTGCCTCATCTTCAATCTCACTCCAGTCATATGCCGAAATAATCAGAATCGGAACATTGTCGCCCAAGTGCTTGCGCATCTCTCGCGCTGTATGCAGCCCGTCCATTCCCGGCATTTTCCAGTCTAAGAGCACGATCTCATAGCCGTTGCCCTCCTCATGGCATTTTTTTGCCATCGCTACAGCGGTCTCTCCATCGACAGCCCACTGCGCCTCAATGCCGATCTCGCCGAGTGACTCGACCGCACTTTGGCAGAGATCTTTGTTGTTGTCAACCACCAGCATCCGCCAAGGCGGCAGCTTCATATCCTCCACCTTGACATCTGCCTTCTCCAGATCAAGCGTGATATGGAACTCACTTCCTTTGCCGGGCGCGCTATGTAATTCAATGCTTCCCTTCATCGTATCGACGATCGCTTTTGTGATCGCCATGCCAAGGCCGGTTCCTTCGATTTTATCAATCTGCGCCTTCTCTTCTCTGGTAAAGGTATCAAAAATCTTTTCCTGAAACTCCTGTGTCATTCCGATGCCGCTGTCCTTCACCCTGAAATGGCACCGCACATACTGCTCACCCAGCGGGGAAGCCTCCTGCTCAAGATAGACATTGATTCTGCCATGCTCCGGTGTGAACTTGATCGCGTTAGACAGCAGGTTGATCAAAATCTGGTTCAAGCGGACACTGTCACAGTGGACATCTTCTGTCTGGATTTTCTGAATAAAAATATCAAAGTGCTGCTGCCGCTCCTTGACCTGCGGCTGCACGATATTGACGATACTGTCCATGATCTCCCGAAGCGATACCTGATTCATATTCAAGGTCAGCTTGCCGCTCTCAATCTTGGACATATCCAGCACGTCATTGATCAGTCCGAGCAAGTGCCTGCTCGACATGGTAATCTTGCCAAGACAGTCCTTCACGCGCTCCTGATTGTCTATATTTGCCATCGCGATTGCGGTCATGCCTACAATCCCGTTCATCGGCGTGCGGATATCATGGCTCATGCTCGATAAAAATTCACTCTTTGCCTTATTTGCCTTGACTGCTTCCCGCTTTGCCAGCTCAAGCTCTCTCATCTGCTGTCTTTCCAGCTTATAATAGATCATAAAAATGATGACAATGCCGCCAATGATAATAAAACACATCAGCAGTGTTGCGGACTGGCGGTCCAGGCTCAAATCCTGCAAAATCCTGTCCAGCGTCCCAAATGGCATCATTGAGAGCAGATACCATTCTGAATTGGGCAGCTCTGTACACAGCAAATATCTTCTCTCATTGTCCATACAGGCAACCGTGGCATACTCTGTGCCGGCGGCAATTGCATCCTGAAGCTCATGCGCATACTGCCATCCGCTTTTGCCGTTGAACTCACAAAAAGTCTGATTGATATTTTCAAAAAAAGAATTTTCCCTTGTCCGAATGACAAAAGTGCCGTCCCTGCGGATAATATAGGAGTACATCAGGGAGTTTTTATCGTCCAGCGCAAGCACTTTTTCGAGATACTCCATCGGTATCGCCGCCACCATTGCAAAGCTGGTCTTGCCGCCCTTCATTGGATATTCCACATTGATCAGCATACACATCACGCGCTCGCCCTCAGAGCTGACGCCGGAGAACACGCGCAGACTGCTGTCCTGCAATACCTTTTGAAAGACCTCCTCGCTCTCATACTCTACCTCACTGCCGTAGATCAATTCACTTTCGCCTTCTTTTGTATACAGTCCAAGATATTCAAAATCCCGAACCTGTGCACTCACTACAAGCTGGTCAATCATTTTCTGTCCATATTCCATTTCCTCTGGCGGATGCCGCTGTACGATTCCCTCCATCTCCAAGATCTGCGAATCAATCACTGCGTCAAATTTCTCCTGCATCTGTTTTGCGATTGCAGACATATAGATCTTTCCGACCTCATTGATCGCACCATCACTTTTGCCAGATACATATACCGATGTAATCGTAAACATAACAATACATACGAAAATCAGAATAGAAAAACTTACCACTAAAAATTTTTTTGTATTTTTTATCATTACGCTTCCTCTTTTATAATAATATTTGTATCCTAAAATTTTATGCTTCTTTTCTCCTCATTTTTCTTTGTCCGGACTTACCACCTCTCGTTATGAAAAAAATACATTTTGGAACACGATTATTTCATTATACAAATATATCTATTGAAAGTCAACCTGTTAAAATGGTTTCCATTCCAATCTTCTGCGGTACAAGTCCACAGCGTTCATAAAACCGCAGCGCGCCTTCATTGCACGCCCACACATTCAATGTGACGTTGTAACAGTGCTGCTCTTTTGCAAAAGCTACTACAAAATCATACAGGCTTCTGCCGATCTGCTGACCGCGGCAGTGCTCGTCAACACACAAATCATCTATATATAAGGTACGGATATCTGTCAGAATGTTATCGCCAATATGCTGCTGAAAGATACAAAAAGCATAGCCCATCACCTGCTCTTTCTCGTCAACCGCCACAAATACAGGTCTTTTATCCTTCCCAAGCAGTGCGCGCAGCTCTTCGTCCGTATACTTCTTCGTATCTTTTTGAAACAAATCGGGTCTGCCCTCATGGTGCACCGCCAGCACCTGACAGAGCAGACAGTTGATTCCCTCCATATCCTTTTCATTTGCACGTCTGATCTTCATGCTATCCTTCTCCCTTTCGCTGCATTCCCACTTACTAATCTACTGAATATAAGAAGAACTTTCAACGAACATAAAATAAACAAAATATTAATTTTTTATAATATTTTTATTTCAAAAAATCCAAAAATTTTTTCTCACATCTGTTTTGCCCTCTCTTTAAATCATACACTGCGCAGACGGCACGCGGCGGCATCTGCTCGTACACTGGAATCTCAAATATCGTTTCTGCCTCTAACTCTGGCTGTGCCAAAGGCGCTGGCACATAACCGATTCCCAGATTGTTCTGAATCATTGGTATCATCAAATCTGAGGTCGCAACCTCAATGTCAGGCTTGAGCATCATTCCGTTCTCAAGAAAAAAATCACAGATCATGTCATAAGTCACGGTGTTTTTGCCAAGGCACACCCACGGACAGCCCGAAAGCTCTTTTAAGTGCTGCTTCTCCAATGCCAGCTTGCGGAAATTGCTGCCGCAGACCAGTTTCTCGCGAAACGAGAGCAGCTTTTTGCAGGCAAAGTTTCTGCCGATGCTGACCGGGCTGGTGACGACACAGATCTCCACAGCGCCTTTGGTCAATTCCTCTAGTGCGGCTTTGGTGCTGTAATTGTAGATTTTAAAACGCACCTTGGGATTTTTTCGCTTAAATTCTTTGAGTTTCTGAAAAAGAAACAGATGCAGTGCCGTCTCCGTCGTGCCAAGCACGATCGTCCCCTCTGTCTGACTGCTGCTGCCAATCTCCTCCTCCGCTGTCTGTAGCTGCAAAAATGCCGCAGAGACACGTTCATACAACAGCTCTCCCTTTTCTGTAAACGTTATTCCCTTATTGCTGCGCAGCAATAGCTGGCAGCCCAGCGCATCCTCCAAAAGTTTGATTACCCGCGTCACATTCGGCTGGCTCCCGCCGAGCGCCTGCGCCGCCTTGGTGATATTTCTGTATTTCCCTACATAATAATAAACTTTATAGTACTCATAATTGATATCCATATCCTTTCAGCCCTCTTATCATATAAATTTTATATGGCTAATATATAAAATATATATTTTTCATATTGCTTTTTGTCCATTATAATGTGTATGAAGAAAATTGTAAATGATATTTTAATAAGGAAAGGATATGAGTCTGTCATGAACCAAGATCTCACCGTTGGAAATCCGCAAACTGTATTATGGAAATTCTGTCTGCCAATGTTTGGAAGCATCATCTTTCAGCAGCTCTACAATATCGCAGACAGCCTCGTCGCCGGCAAATTTATCGGGGAGAACGCCCTCGCCGCTGTCGGCAACAGCTACAATGTCACCCTTGTCTTTATCGCTTTTGCGTTTGGCTGCAATATTGGCTGCTCGGTGATTGTCTCCCAGTACTTCGGCGCAAAGGAGTATGCAGCAATGAAAACCGCGGTTTACACCGCATTGATCTCAAGCGCGGTATTATGTGCTGTGCTGATGTTCACAGGCTTTTTATGCTGTGGCCCGCTGCTTGCCCAGATGAAAACCCAGCCTGAAATCATGGCAGACTCCGCCCTCTATATGGATATTTACATACTGGGGCTTCCCTTCCTGTTCTTTTACAACCTCGCCACAGGCATTTTCACCGCACTGGGAGATTCCAAGACACCCTTTTATTTTCTTGCCTTTTCTTCAATCTCCAACATCGCAGTGGACATTCTGTTTGTAAAATGCTTTCACATGGGAATAGCCGGTGTCGCATGGGCTACCTTTTTATGCCAAGGCATCAGTTGTGTGCTGTCCATGCTTCTGCTATTAAAAAGGCTTTCTGCTATTAAGGCAGACAAAAAAGCAGGGCTTTTCTCGTTTGCCCTGCTCAAAAAATTTGCTGTGATCGCGGTGCCAAGTATCTTGCAGCAGTCCTTTATCTCTGTCGGAAACATCTTGCTTCAGAGCGTGATCAACAGCTATGGCATCAGTGTCACCGCCGGCTATTCTGCTGCCGTAAAGCTCAACAACCTTGTGATTACCTCCTTTACCACCCTCGGAAACGGCGTGTCAAACTTTACAGCCCAAAATATCGGCGCCGGCATTCCTGAACGTGTTCAAAGCGGGCGCCGCGCCGGTTTAAAACTGGTATGGTGCCTGAGTGTTCCGATTGTATTGTTATATGTTTTCTTTGGAAAAGAACTGCTTTTGCTGTTTATGGATTCGACCTCCGCAGAAGCCCTGCTGACGGGAAAGCAGTTTCTATGGATTCTGTCCCCCTTTTATTTTATCGTGTCAGCAAAGCTTGTGACGGACGGTGTCCTGCGCGGCGCGGGCGCCATGAAGCCCTTTATGGCTGCCACCTTTACTGATTTGCTTCTCCGCGTTGTGCTTGCCTATGTCTTTTCTGGTATGTTTGGTGTCATCGGCATCTGGTGTGCGTGGCCGATCGGCTGGACGATTGCGACCGCAATGTCTGTATATTTTTACAGGCACCTGAACTGCTGACTCAATGGCATCCTTTGCATCTGCTACAGTCGCCGCCGCACTGTAGCGATTTCCCTTTTTTCTTGTCGCGGACCATGCTGCGCACCGCAAGCCCTGCTGCCGCAGCCAATACGGCTGCCGTGATAAAAGTTCCCATTACAGCACTCCTTTCTGCGATTCGAACTCTTTAATGTCGCTATTTCATAAAATACCTATTGTAATTATCATATACTCCCTGCTACACATTTGTACAAGTTTTTTATCATGAATCCCTTTTCCAATTCCCACAAAGTATGTCGAAATTCCATCTAAATCAGTTAACTCCATGTTGACTTCCATATTCAACAGATTTTTCCGCTGCCATTGATCGATGTATTTCGTAATCATCATCCCTGTATGTTGGAATATGAACCTCATCATTTGTATCAAAATATGAGAAACACTTCGGATATGACATTCTTCCTGATTTCAATTCCTCGGCGAGCAAAAGAAGATTAATCGTATTGATTGCACCCCCGCTTACTCGGGTTCTCTCGCAAATATTATTCAGTCTATCTTTAAATCCGCCTGTAAATTCTCCCGACACAAAGGCATAATTAAAATTACATACCGTATCTTCAAAAATCTTCCACCATTGATTTGGATTGATTGATGATTGCCTTGCTTTATTTTCCTCAATATACCGCACCATTTCATCCGCTTGGCTCATGGGAAGGGAATACCCTTTTGAATAGGCTTTATTGTCAATAATAAGCCCATTTTCGCCATAGTAAACACATACATCAGGTTTCCTCGTATCGCCCAGTCTTGCGCCTTTAAACGCAAGCTCTGTTGTCAGTAATTCTGCCGTCTGAATTTCATAATCCCTGTTTGAATCCCTGTCAAATCCTAAATCAATCAACAGCAGATATTTATGGTTCACATACTGTAACTTTCTTCTGATATTATCCTTTATAATTGAAAAATCTGATTTTGCAATATTTTGAATTTGGGCGGGAATACGCAGCCCAACAATCGTATCAGTAACCTTGTACTGATTTTGTTTTACAGCAATAGATAATCCAATATTGTCAAAACTGCTTAGATCATCCGCTATTGTGCTTTCTGATTCGGATATTCCCCTTACCTCAAGATACTTCTGCAGATACGCCAGACTTCTAAAATCCGATTGCAGGGCATTCAATAAATGCGTTCTTCTGTTTCGCAGATAGTCCCTGTCAATTGCTTTTGTTGCCAGCATATCCCACATGACACGCTTCGGAATTTTAGCAAATTTTGATATCCCTTTTATATGCTTTATCATCCGCAGCCCTTTGAGTGTAATTTGATAGGACTGGGCAATCGTATCCGAATATTCTTCCTCGTTCAAAATAGTAGAAACTGTTTTATTAACCTGTGTCACCCATCCCAACTGTTTCAGCCAACTACATATTGTTCTTGCATACTTATCACTTGTACCCTCTGTATCTGACAACAGTTTATTGCGTTCCTTGGCATCACTAATTTCCGACAGACCTTGCAATATAAGATGTTGGGGAATTGATGTAAAGCCAGCTTCACCAATAAAGCCTAACTGCTCACCAATCTCAAATTTTGTCAAAGGCTCGCTATTTTCCAACAAAAGCATAATCCTACAGACTGGCGGATATGATAAGAAAGCCCTTTTCAAAATATCTTCTTCCTCGTCGCTTCCATCCTCTGTATGCGCATATTGCTCCCCTAATTCAGACAGACTGCACTCATCTGACTGCCTGTCATAGTCAAGAAGTCCTACGCTCACTCCCCACCTTAAAAACGAATCTGCGGGCCAGTCGCTCTGATACTCTTTTCTCTGCCCCGGCAAAGCCGCCTGCACAATGCCGGAACAAGGTGCATTACTTCTTGTATATCCTTTTGGTGTTCCTTTCCCTTTTAAGTGCTGATATGGAATATGTATTCTTTCCTCCGATAACTCCTTTATAAATGCATCCCTGCCATACTCCTGTGACACAAGGCGCGGAATTTTATCAAACCGTAATTCCCTGTTTACATCCGAATTAAGCAAAAAGAGTTTTATAACTCTCTTTAAGCTGCTGATTTTATATGCCTCCTGCACCCAGCCAAAAGTTCTTTCCGCCATGTCAAACCTCCGTTAGTAATTAGTAACCAAAACTTCCTGTGTCACATTATCGCCATTTTTTGTATGATAATTGCAATTATTATAATTAAAATTTATTTTGTGCATATGATATTTCCGTTCTCTTTTCCAATTCAATAAAATATTGTTTACAACACCCTTATGATGTGAAACATTTGACAAAGCAAATTTTATTCCCCGTTCGTTCAAGCTATCCAATATATCGTACAACGCTCTCTCGTCATCTTCGCCCCAACCCTTAAATCCTCTTTTTCCATCATTGTAACTTCCACAAGTTATTAAATATGGCGGATCGGCGTATAAAAAATCCCCTCCCTTCATTAAACTGTAATCAAATTCCCGAAAATCGCAAGAACTATAACGCACCTGCTCAATAATGCCCTGTAGCCTGCATAAGTTATCCCGCATTACTTCATTGAATGAGCTTCGGTCCTTCCCAAAGGGGTTGTTGTATTCATGAGCTGAATTAAACCTGAATTGATAATTAAAACTAAAACACATCAACACATACAAATCTAACGGATTTTTTGTAGTATTATAGTGGTTTCTAAAACGCTCATAGGCAGCTTTATCTTCTTTTGTCAGCTTCCACTCATTGATAATGTCATCTATCCTGCGTATCGTTTCTTCCACACCCAAACGCTGAAATTCTTTGTATATTTCTATAACAAAAAAGTTTAAATCATTAGCGATATGCTCATTTGCACTTGTGTTAAAGGTTACATCGCATCCCCCGCAAAATATATCAACCATAAGGTCAACTTTCTTGGGAAACCACCTTTGTATCTGCCCCATAATCCGGTATTTATTTCCTATATAATTCATAGGCGCTTTTATATATTCCATTAGTTCCTCCTCAAAAAATAAAGCTGCTCTTTTAACCCTGCTTTATTATTTGGAATCTTGTTCTTATATCTTCTATAATCAATTTCTATAAGCTGAAATGAATTGCCGACAGCATACTCTTTACATAATTTTGATAATTCATCTGTACTGATTATACCTTCATTGTTATAGCTGATTAGTAAATATCTGCTCTGACAATCCCTGATAAGCGTTTCAAATGCACTATGTACTTTACTTTTCTTACAAAAAACACTTTTTTGATTATCATAGCTCCTCATTCCTGTCACGCCCTGCAGTTTTGGATAGTCATATCTTGCTATCGTTTCAAGTACATGATAATTTGGAAGATATTCCCTTGCATTATATGGCGGATCCGCATACAGCAAATCATATTGTTCACTAAGAATCTGCGTATAATCTGCATTGGTGCATACCATTTTCGCGTTTGTTGCTATAATTGCCGGTTTCTCTAACCGCAATGCATTATATGTACGCTTATCCCAATATTTCAGGTATGCCCCAAACACCCCTGTAATATTAGCTACATATGGCACTGCATTGATCAACGCCGCAAGCAGATAGAAATATTCGTCCTCGGAGAGCAGACCTGTCTGCTTCCATTCCTCAATCTGCATTCGTATTAAATCTATCTTTATAGCATTTTCATTTTGAAAATACATTCTGTCACAATTTTCATTTGGAGAATAATTGTTATAAATAAAACACTGTTGAAGCGAATATGCCGTATCTTCCAATGTAATGTGGTTTAAATATTCAATAACATCAAAATCAAAGTTTTTGAACAAAGGTTCTGCACATATACCGATAGTTCCTCTCGCAATCACATAACTGAAATAAAGGAAATCATTTGACCACACACTATATTGTTTTGCTTTCAAAGCGTTCCCGACTGTACCTGAACCTGAAAAAATATCAATTACTGTCTTAATATCTTCCGTTTCTGCTTCTATGGTGTCTATTATGTAATCAAGCAATAAAGTCTTTCCACCAATATAACGCATAGTATGTCCCCGCTTTCTAATATTTTCATTCATTTTCATTCATTTCAAGGTCTATATCATATTCATCCTCTTTGACATCTCTTAAATATGTAAATCACTATTTACTGCCACTACTCTATCCGCCTTTCTTCCTCGCTTCATACCTGCAGGCTTCTTTGCATAATCAGGTATCAGCCAAACGCCGCTCTTTTGAATTGCTCCATCTATTCTCCCAGCCCTGCATAGCGTAGTTACACGCCTTGCAGATATATTCCATTTCTGTGCAGTTTCTTCAGAAGTTAAATATTCCATAATATGCCTCCAATTTCGTTTATATTATATTCTTTTTTCGGAACAAATTCAAGATAGTATTACATTTTATCGAAAATCTACAACATATTGTGTTACTTTTCACAGGGTGAGGAAATAAAAGCCCGGATAGATTAAAAGCGCTGTTAGCACAGGCAGACGCCGCTGAAGCAGACTAAAAGAACAAACTACAGCTATATGTAAAAAGCGGCACTTGCCGCCCAGTCAGGGTAACAAGTGCCATTTTATATACACGTTTAAAGCTCCAGCCCTTTGATTACAGACGCCAGCGTATCCGCTGATTGTTTCAGCTTCGCCTGCTCCTCCTCATTCAATGAGATGGGAACTCTCGTCTGTACGCCGTTCTCTCCCAGCACAGCCGGCATACTGAGTGCCATGCCTTCGATGCCGTACTCTCCGTGAATCATTCTTGAAATCGGAAGAATCGAGCGCTCATCGCGTATGATTGACTCGCAGATTCTCTTGACAGTCATGGCAATCCCATAGTACGTTGCACGCTTTTTGGAGATAATCTCATACGCGCAGTTCTTGACTTCCTCTGCGATACGCTCCATCGACTCCTCATGCTGATAGTGTCCCCTCAGCTCGCAGAAATCATTCAATGGCACGCCGGATACATTGGCGCTGCTCCATGCGGCGATCTCACTGTCCCCATGCTCACCGATAATAAACGCATGCACACTCTTGCTGTCCACATTCAGATGCTCGCCGAGCTTGTATTTGAGTCTGGCACTGTCAAGCACTGTACCAGAACCGATCACCCTGTCCTCCGGCAAATTGCTGAGTTTGCACGCCACATACGTAAGAATATCTACTGGATTGGATACAATCAGCAGTATCCCCTTGTAATTCCTGCCTGCAATCTCAGGAATAATACTCTTAAAAATCCCTACATTCTTGTGTACCAAGTCCAGTCTTGTCTCATCGGGCTTCTGGTTTGCGCCTGCCGTAATAATCACGATGGCAGCATCTACGATATCATCATAACCGCCTGCATAGATGTCCACATGGCCGACAAACGGAATGCCATGCGCGATATCCAGCGCTTCGCCCTCCGCCCTGTCATGGTCCGCATCAATCAGTACCATCTCCGAAAACAATCCGCTCTGCATCAGGCAAAAAGCAATTGAAGAGCCCACAAACCCACAGCCTACGATCGCTACTTTTCTGTTGTTAATCACTACGTCTTTCATTCCTGACATCCTCCTATTCTTTCCATTCAATATGCTCATTTATATTATTCACAATATAGTATACCTTCCGTTTATACAAATATGCGAATTTTTATGTGTATGCCTGTAATACTTGTCTTTTACTGGCTAGAAGTACTTTCGAACGAACTAATTCCTGTCCAGACAGTACCCGTTCGATGTCATATGCGCCACTTGGTTTCCAAGCTCATCGCAAACGGTCACTTCATAATAGCAGGTCTTTCTACCCTCCTTGAGCTTCACAGCCTCCGCAATCAGTTTCGCGCCTTTTGCCCCGCCAAGAAAACTGATGGAGGCAGAGAGTGAAACGCTTGCCGCCTTATTCCAGTTTGATGCCACTGCAAACGCAAAATCTGCCAGCGTAAATATTGCGCCGCCCATGACAGCCCCCAACGCATTGCGGTGCGTCTCATTTAATATCAAGGAGCACTTTGCATATCCCTCCTCCACTGCCTCAATCACTGCCCCGTTCACCGTGGCAAAGCGGTCCTGTGAAAATCTCTCCCGCACTTCCTCCAGCGCTGTCTCGTCTGTTGTCATATCGTTTGTCTCCTCCTGTCTAAAAACGTTTGTTAAAAATTTCACCTGGACGCCCGTGTGCAGTTTTCGCTGCATATTTCCTTTGCACGGGTCTGTACAGAAAGCAAAAGCATGGTCGTGCCATGCCTTATTTTACTACCATTCCCAAAGTGCCCATGATGTATGCAATCTCCCTGTCCACCCGCTCTGCGGTCATGCCCACTGCGCGCGCGGATACTTTTAAGCCCTCTAATGTATATAGGATATTGCGCGCTGCCTCCGCCGCATCTTCACAGTCCATCCACTCCTGCGCGACGCCCTCTGCAATCAGATGCGCCAGCACTGCTGCCTCCTCGTCAAACTGCTTTTTGACAGGGTTATTTTTCGCTGTAAAATTATTCTCGAACAGATATTCATAGGTGGCAGCCGTGAGATTGTCCTTTTTCTTCAAAATGGTCTTTTTCTGCTCATCAAGGTATAGAAGAAGCTGTTCTCCCGGCGTCGTCCCCTTTGCCATGACTGCCTCAAGGACGGCAGCCCTTCTTGCATGTTCTTCCTCGAGTACCGCTTCGAAAAGCGCTCTTGTACTGGCAAAATACAGATACAACCCTCCGCGGCTGATCTCGCACACGTCTACAATGTCCTTCATCGTGACTGCACGATAACCATTTTTGCCAAAGACACTTTTCGCCTTCTCCACAATATACTTTCTTTTCTGTACCGTCCTGTCTCCCATGCACTCAGCTCCTTGCTCTTTTGTACTAATACTCCAGCGGCTTTCTGATTTCCATCAGCTCTTTTAGTTTTAATAACAATGCAAGATACACGCCATTCTGAACGCCCTCCGACCACACTGCGCCCTTCATATCACCGCGGATTACATACTTGGACAATATATCCCCCAAAACAGTGATTTCCTGCAAGGAGCAGGCACTGATGACACGCAGTTCATCTTCCGCCGTCTTCATGCGGTATCTCGAATACGTATACACATAATTTCTATTGATAAAGTCTGTCTTTTTTGCCTCCTTGATAAAGCCAAGCAGCGTCGAGTCGTAAACCGGAACAGCCATGGAACTTTTCTCAATTCCCTCACCTTTGTAAATCCCGGATGTGACAGTACCGCTCTTTTCCTGAAGCCATGACAAATACCGCATCAATTGCGCCACGTCATCCTTATAACAAATGATAATCTCGTCTCTTGAAAGCCTCAAGCCCTCCTGCATTGTAATTCCCCCTTTGTGCGCTGCATCGCTGTATAGGTATATTTTAACATAAAACTTCAAAATGTACAGTGGTTCCCATCAAAGAAATTTAATAAAATTTTTCTTGCTTATTCCAAAACTTTCTGGTTAAGATAAGAATATCTTTTTTTTACCGGGAGAATCATTATGAGAATTGAAACCTTTGCGAAGTTTATACTGCGTTTTATATTAAAGCCCTTGTCTTTTATCCCTGCAATTTTGATGATGTACATCATCTTCTCTTTTTCCTCACAGGACGGCACCGCCAGCTCGAAGCTGAGCTATCAGGTGACCTACAAGGCTGTATCCGTGGCGGACCATGCGCTTGACTTAGAGTTGACAGACAAGCAGATCTCACGCTGCATCAGAAAAATTCATTACTATGTGCGCAAGCTGGCACATTTCTCTGAATATTTCCTGCTCGCAGTCTCCATTGCAGTGCCGTTGTATGTGTATGGTGTCCGCGGCATGTGGCTCGTGCTCACCGCAGGCATTCTCTGTGTCAGTTACGCTGCCCTTGACGAGTTCCACCAATACTTTGTCAGGGGACGCGGATGCTCTGCGCGCGATGTGCTGATTGATAGCTGCGGCGCCTTGATCGGTATTCTGTTTGTCAGAATATTGGGATATATTGGAAGAAAGACAATTTTTGAGCCGCTCTGCCGGCATTAGCGTTAGAAGTGCGAAATTTCTTTGATTGTTATTTTTGGATAATATATTGCTAGTAATTCGCAATATAGTTATAGAAAAAAGGCTTGTTTCGTTGTATAGTTATAATATGTTTAGCAGAGATGTTAGACTTGCTAATTAGCAATTCCGGAAGAATTCCCCTTTTACACAGACAGGAAGCCTGAGCAATCAGGCTTCCATGTTTTTTGTGGCTTTTTTTACTTTTTTATAAAACACAATGCTTAATCCAGTTCTTGCACAGCGCTATCCACTGTTCACACTGCGGCTCAGTCTCATTGCCGCCCATTGACGCTGTCTCTGCCGTGGCGAGCGAATACCCGTGACCGCCGTGTGGAAATACATGATATTCCAAGCTGACTCCCACCTTTTTGAGTGCGCCTGCAAACAACAGGGAATTTTCAAGAGGTACGATATCATCCTCAAAAGTATGCCACATAAATACTGGCGGTACTTTGTCCGTCACCTGTGTTTCCAAGCTCAATGCCTGTTCCAGCGCCGCCTCTGCCTTATCGCCCATCAGGTTCACAAAGCTGCCTCTGTGCGCAAATTCGCCCGAGGTAATCACGGGATATGCAAGAATCAAACCGTTTGGCTGATAGCATGTCTTTGTCATCTGCAACTCCTGTTCCAGCCAGTCTTTGTCCCAGAAGCAGCCCAGACTCGCCGCAAGATGCGCGCCTGCTGAAAATCCTGCGACTAAAATTTTGTCCTTGTCAATTGCATACTGGTCTGCGTGCGCTCTGAGATACGCCACAGACCACGCCAGCTCTTTCAATTCCTGAGGATATGCCACGCCATGTTTTGAGATATCATACCAAAGTACCGCCGCATGACAGCCCGCAGTCAGAAAGTGGAGAGCGACTGGCTCTCCCTCCCGGACAGATACATGTTCATAGCCGCCGCCCGGACAGATTAAAACCAGCGGGCGCTTGCGCTCACCATACGTATCTGGATAATCTTCTTGTATATAAAGTGACAGACTCGCCTGCACAGTGCCCTCAACAGTTACCTGAATTGTTTCTGTTTTCATTTTATAATCCGCCTTTCTGATTCTGTATACTTTTAATTAAATATCACTGGTCTGCCGGTCTGCGCCACTGCGATATATGTCTTTCCCTCGTTGAGCTGAATCTCATTTCCCAAGTCATCATAGTATACTGTCGGTGTGTAGTCGCCTGTTTTCTGCCATGTCACGTGAATGCATTTCCCCTTTGTAAAATAGTATCCGTCCTCGGTGTTGTCAATATTCTGGAAATACAGGTAGCCTTTATTGTCAAGCCGGCACCATTTGGTGTTCTGCACGATTACGTTGGCAAATTTGAGCTGTTCGCCATTCAGACCGTCTGTCTGTGCCTTTCCATGAATTGACTTATAGTACATGCCGTCTGCGGGATTGTACGTGAAGGCACTCTTCGTATAGGGAAATACCTGTGACAGATCAATCACATTTGCCGTGGGTGCTGCCGCACCGTACTGCTCTAAGGTGTTTATCCCCTCTGCAAAGGTAAAATGCTTTACATTGTAGAGTCCCTGACGGATATTGAGAGAATATCCAAGCTCTGCGCAGGCATTGATCACACCTGCTGCACTCGTGTAGGCATTGTGCGGCGCCTTTTTGTCAGAAGTCCTGAAAAATGCGCTGGATCCAGGTGCCCCGCCGCCTACACCGTACTGGTTTGTCCCTGAAATATTATTGATATCTGGCGCCGTAATGCGGTCCTTCATATAAAAGACCCCGCCAAAGTGGACTAAAATCGGGTCCCACTCTGTCGCCTCCGGCAGATAATACGCTCTACAGCTTCTGACATTGCCAATCTTGGAAAGCCCTGTCCAATTGCTGATCACTGCCATCTGGCGTGAAATCTCTCCCTCCTCCATAATTTCATACAGCACGTCCGCACTGCTGATGCCATAGGAGGGCTGTGCGACCTTGTCCGTCGGCATCATGACAGCGATGGGTCTGAGCACAGACTGTTCTGCGGGAATCCACTCATTTGTATAGACACTTCGTACAACGTTGGGGAGTGCCTCATCTGCCTGAACCTCTGACACTGCCAGTCCGCTCACCGGCATCACAGCAAGCGCTGCCGCTGCAAGCACGAGGGCAGTCATCTTTTTTGCTGCTGCTTTGACATGTTTTCTCATTTTCCTTATCTTTACATTTTCTATATCTTTAATCATACTCTATCCTCTTCCTTCTTTCTTTGTCTATGCGCTTATTCCGCCTGTTCGTATGCATCTTTTTCTCTTTTGTTCTGGTATAAATCCACAACTCTCTGTACGCGCTGCCGTACCACATCCTCCTGAAACGGCTTCTGGATATAGTCCACCACATCATACTCATATGCTTTTTGGATATTGTTGTCATCCACATTCGAGCTTATGAGTATTACCGGCACTGTGTCAAGCGCTGTCTTTTTCATGTATTCGAGTACTGCAAATCCATCACATACAGGCATCACAATGTCGAGCAGCACGACCGATACCGCATCGCGCTCCTCCTCTAAGAGCTCGATTGCCGCCCTGCCGTCGGCACATTCAGCAATCTCGTAATCTTCCTCAAAAATACTCTTTAAGACATACCTGTTGACAGCCTTATCCTCCACAATTAACATTTTCGGTTTTTGAATCATCAAGTTCTTTTTCTTTTTCATCTGCAAATCACATCCCTCAAATGTTGATCAATTTCTCGTATTTACTTTTCTGTTTACTGCTTTTCTGAGTTTTGATTTCAGTCTCTGCAATGCATTGTCCGTAGATTTCTCATCTCTTGACAACACCCGTGCAATCTGTGAATAGCTCATTCCTGTCAGATACAAGTCAAGCACCTGCTTCTCAAAGCTGCTCAGTTCTTTCTCAATCATCGCCTCGATATCTGCCACATTTTCCCGGTCGATCATGAGCTGTTCCGGGTTTGTCTCCACTGCTGACGCAATCGTGTTGAGCAGTTTCATGCCGCTTCCATTCCCATTTTGCCCGCCCTCTGTCTCTGTCATATCGGCATACAGCGATATATATGTATTGAGCGGCGCATGTTTTTCCCTTCGCGATGCCTGCACGGCATTGTACATCTGCCGCGAGATACACAGGTCTGCAAAGGTATAAAAGCTGGCATCTCTCCCCGCGTCATAGTCCCGGACTGCCTTGAACAGCCCGATCATGCCCTCCTGTATCAGATCGTCATTATCCGCCCCGAGGATATACATGGATTTTGCTTTTTTCCGAACCAGATTCTTGTGCTTATTCATAATATAATCCGTAATGTGCGCATCTCCATCTCTCAGCCTGTCGATCAGCTCCTCATCTGTAAACGCCGCATATATGTCTGGCATACCCCGCTGTCCCTCCTGATTACATCCGCTGTCTGACAATCTCATACGCAAGCACGCCTGCCGCAACGGAGGCATTTAGGGAGTCAATATCGCCCTTCATCGGAATGGAGGCCACGAAATCACACTTTTCGCGGACAAGCCTGCCCACACCGTCCCCCTCATTTCCAATGACAAGGCCAATCGGTCCTGTGAGATCAAGCTGATACATCGTCGTCCCTCCCATATCTGCACAGACAAACCACAGCCCCTCTTTTTTGAGCGCCTCCATCGTCTGTACAAGGTTTGTAACTCTGGCGACCGGCGTATAGTTCAGCGCACCCGCAGATGCCCTTGCAACCGCTGCGGTCAGTCCTGCCGCATGGTTTTTGGGTATGATAACCCCATGCGCACCCGCAAGATTTGCCGTTCGGATGATCGCGCCCAGATTGTGCGGATCCTCGATATTGTCCAGCAAAAATATAAACGGCGCCTCATTTTTGCTGCGTGCAGCAGTGAGAATATCCTCCACCTCCGCGTAAGTATAAGCCGCCGCATACGCGACCACGCCCTGATGTTTTCCTGTCTCGCTGAGCTGGTCCAGCCGTTCCTTTGTGACAAACTTTATCATGGTGTCACGCTTCTTTGCCTCTCTTTTGATTGTCTGTATCGGCCCGTCCTGCGCGCCATCCAGTATAAAAAGTTTGTCGATCGCCTTTCCTGCGCGGAATGCCTCTATCACTGCATTCCTGCCCTCTATGATTGCTTCCTCGTACCTCATATGAATCTATTACCCTTTCTCACAGTTCCACTTGTGCCGCTTCGAGCGCCTGCCTGACAATCTGCATCACTCTCTCCATATTATCCATTAGAAAAAGATAGCCGCAGAGCGCCTCAAATCCCGTCGCCTTGCGGTAATCAGAGAGGCTGGCATTCTTGGCAGTGGAGTGGAGTTTTGTATTTTTGCCACGCCTGTATATCTCCTGCTCGTCCTCCGTGAGACTTTCGTACACCGCATCAACCAGCTTCGCCTGTGTCTGTGCACAGACAATTTTCGTCGTATGTCTGTGCAGTGTATTCGCCGCACGCTGCCCTTTTTCTACGATCAGTGTGCGGATCATCATCTCAAAGACCGCATCTCCGATATAAGCCAGCGTGAGGGGCGAATAAGTTCTTAAATCCACTTCCCTGGCGCCAAATATACGGTGTAACTGCGAGAGCATACTGCCCTTTATCAAGTCCTTTTCATTCAAGTCCTTCAAGCCTTTTTCCATTTCACTCCCTCGCGTGTGTCCTCTAGGAGAATCCCTTTCTCCAGCAGTTCATTCCGGATCGCATCCGCCTTTGCAAAGTCCTTCTCCTTCTTGGCTGCCGTTCTCTCCTCAATTTTGGCAAGCACATACTGCTCCAGTCCAGCATCCACTTTGTTCTCTGCCTCCCTGATGGCATGTGCCGTCGTGAGATTCAGAGAGAGCACCTCATCAAAGCTCTCTGCCAGCGCATACTTGGTCACTTCTGTCATATCGTCCTTGAGCATATCATACAGCACAGTGACTGCCATTGACGAATTGAGGTCATCGCACAGTGCCGCCTCAAACTTAGCCCTGTAGGACGCCATTTTCTCCTTGTCAGGCGTGCCTGTCCTGTCCAGTGTGCCGACCCGCTTCACAAGTTTGTCATATGCAGCGCTCATATTGTCCAGCACCTCATACGAAAATTCAAGCGGCTTGCGGTAATGGGATTGCAGGCAGAAAAAACGGTACACAATCGGGTCATATCCCTTTGACTCGAGCAGGGAAACTGTGAGGAAATCTCCTTTGGATTTGCTCATCTTCCCTGATTTGTCCGTCAAATGATGCACATGAAACCAATAATTACACCACTTATGCCCCAGATAGGCCTCGCTCTGTGCAATCTCGTTTGTGTGGTGCGGGAAAATATTGTCCACACCGCCGCAGTGGATATCCATCTGCTCACCCAGATGCTTCATGCTGATGCATGAGCACTCGATATGCCAGCCGGGATAGCCGACGCCCCATGGACTCTCCCACTTTAACTCCTGATCGTCAAATTTTGATTTCGTAAACCACAGTACAAAGTCGCTCTTGTTGCGTTTATTTGCGTCCTCCTCCACATCATCACGCACGCCGACCAGCAGCTCCTTCTCATTCTGGCTGGAAAAGACATAATAATCGCCAAGTTTTGAGGTGTCGAAATAGATATTTCCACCGCTCTCATATGCGTATTCCTTCTGCATCAGCGTCTCGATCATATGGATAAACTCTGAAATGCAGTTGGTGGCAGGCTCTACCACATCGGGCGTCTTGATATTGAGCTTCGCACAGTCGGCAAAAAAAGCATCTGTATAATACTTTGCTATCTCCATCACTGTCTTGTGCTCTCTCTTTGCCCCCTTGAGCATCTTGTCCTCGCCGGTGTCCGCGTCGCTCGACAGATGTCCCACATCTGTAATATTCATGACGCGCTTGACATCATATCCCACATAGCGGAGAGTCTTTTCGAGCAGATCTTCCATGATATAGCTTCTCAAATTCCCAATATGTGCGTAGTGATACACGGTTGGTCCACAGGTATACATCGACGCTTTGCCCTCCTCATTCGGAATAAAGCGCTCTACCTTCTTTGTCAGTGTGTTGTAAAACGATACTTTGTTCTCCATCTTCTCTCAAACCCTCCAAAAGTCGATTACTATGTATTTTCTTTGCCCAGCCCCTTCTGCAGCTGTTTTATCTGACGTTCTAATTCCAGAATCCGGTTGGTCATCTCACTGTTTGCATGCTGCAGACTCCTGATATCCTCGTTTACAGGGTCGGGAAGATCCACTTGGTTCATCTCCTCCCGGCACAGACGCTGGTTATTGCGCCGCACAATTCGTCCGGGCACGCCCACGACAGTACAGTTTGGCGGTACCTCCTCAATCACGACACTGCCCGCCCCGATCTTGGAATTTTCTCCAATCCGGAAAGACCCTATAATCTTGGCGCCGGCGCTGATCATCACATTGTCGCCGATGGTCGGATGGCGCTTCCCGTGCTCCTTGCCTGTACCGCCCAGCGTAACCCCCTGATAGAGTGTCACATTGTTGCCAACCACCGCAGTCTCACCAATGATGACACCATTTCCATGATCTATAAAAAAGTTTTCACCAATCTCCGCACCGGGATGAATCTCAATGCCGGTCTTTCTGACTGCGCGCTGGGAGAGCCATCTTGCGAGGAAATAGTGCCCGCTCTTGTACAGCTTATGTGCCACCCGGTAATGCAGCATGACTTTAAAACTGGGGTACAAAAACACTTCCATATTAGAGTGGATTGCCGGATCGCGCTCTCTGATGACTTTTATTTCGTTTCTAACATTTTTTATAAATCCCATTTTGTGCCTCCGTTGAGACTGTCTCTGTATCTTTTTATACTATATTATTCAAGATGCACTGCGGTGTTCAGTGCGATTTCCATCATCTGTGTAAAAGAATTTTGGCGCTCCTGCGCAGTTGTCGCCTCGCCGGTCACAAGACTGTCTGAGACGGTAAACAGGGCGAGCGCATTTTTCCCGCACCGCGCCGCGTTCATATACAGCGCCGCAGCCTCCATCTCCACGCAGAGAACCCCCATCTTCTGCCAGCCCTCGTTGGCGGCTTTGTTGTCATCATAAAATGTATCTGATGACAGGATATTTCCGACATGATAGCGTGCGCCGAGCTGCTCTGCCTGCGCGATCGCTTCTTTTAGAAGCCCATAGCTTGCAATCGGGGAAAATGTGCCGCCAAGCTGGTACTGGTTTGCATAGTTTGAGTTGGTGCATGCCCCCATGCCAAACACGATATCGCGCACTTTCACGTACTCCTGCATCGCGCCAGTCGAGCCGATGCGCATAATATTCTCCACATTGAAAAAGTGAAACAGCTCATAGGAATAAATGCCGATGGTCGGCATTCCCATACCGCTTGCCATCACGCTGACCCGCGTGCCCTTATACGTTCCTGTGTATCCCTGTATGCCCCTGATATTGTTGACCAAAACCGCATTTTCGAGAAAATTTTCTGCAATAAATTTAGATCGCAGCGGATCTCCCGGCATCAGTACTGTCTTGGCAAAAGCATCTTTGTCCGCATTGATATGCGGTGTTGTAACAAGTGACATATGCGTTCCCTCCTATTTCTTTCTTCGTAAAATATTTAGATATACCGATCATTCATCCAAATAGGACCAGACAGATATATACTATCAAATTTCACATTCCGTTTCAACTGGATATACTCAAAAATAAATGCTGTAAATTCGCCGATCGTCGCCGTAACTTCCGGGCGCATGGAGGAATCCAGCCCTTCATCAGACTGTTCTATGCGCTCCATATGGCTGCCATTCGTATCAATATACCACCGGAACAGGCCGTTATTCTCGGCAATCACTGGGTCGGTGATGCGGATAGCAATCGTGATCTTGCCATTTCCAGCGATATGCCCCAGCATTTCGGACATATTCGTGATTCTCGCCATCACTGCCGGACACTTGTGTTCCCTCACGCAGAAATACCGCTCGCGGTCCGCCTCCTCCGCAAAGATTACCTCCTGAACACCAGGCATAGACGCCCTGCTGCACGCAAAACAGCCCGTCCGCACCCCGTCCTTCATAATCTGAAACAGTTCTCCGCCGTTTTTATGCAGTTCCTGCTGGAAACATTCGTAATATGCCGCACTTCTGATCACAAACAGCCCATACTTTCTACAGAGCTTTGCATTGACAAAATGTGCCAGTGAGAGCAGCTCTCTTGGCCTGACCACCTCAAGCGTACTATTCGTTTCCTCCAAGACAACAGACTCACCTCCTGCTGCACGTTGCAGCATTTCCACAGAAATCTGCTTTGTATTTAATTCATAACGCGGACGGTCATAGATATAATGAAACCCGAAATGACTGAAAAAATCCGCTGCAAAGGCAGTTTTGCCCATCTCCACGAGGCAGAGCGGCACCTTCATTTGATTCTGGTACTCGAGCGCACCTGACATCAGCCGTCTCATAAATCCCTTTTTGCGGTACGCCTCCCCTGTGGAGGCCACACTGATACAGTCCATCCCGACACGCTCAATATCCGCCATACACGGAAGGCGTCCTGCCCCCGTGACCGGCGGATTCCTGCGCATCGCAGCGATACAGGGCGTAAGCTGCAGCACTGACTGTATCTCCTCCTTCTGAATCTCAAACACGACGTGATTGTCCTGATCTGATTGCAGGATTTCGATGTCATATGCCGTCTTGATTCTGCCAATCACCGCCCGTCTGTTTTCCTGTTCTCCGATTATCTGATCTATACTCAACGCCAACTGTACCTCTTTTCATATCAGTGTTTTACAGCATTGCATCCCGGACAGCCCTCACAGGAACGCGCGGACGCTTCTGCGGCTGCCTCCATCGTCGCCATCTCTCTCGGGCTGGTAAGCAGGCATATTGCCTGCGCGGAAATGCCTTTTCCCTCTCCTGTAAAGCCGAGTCCCTCCTCTGTCGTCGCCTTCACGCTGACTTGTTCCATACAGATGCCCAGCGCCCCGGCAATGTTCTCACGCATCTGGTCAATATAGGGACGCATCTTTGGCGCCTGCGCGATGATCGTCGCGTCAATATTCTCGATATAAAACATGTTTTCCGCTAACAGCTCACCGACCTTCTCAAGCAGTACCACGCTTGAAATCCCCTTGTAGGCGGGATCTGTATCTGGAAAATGCTTTCCGATATCGCCGAGCGCAGCAGCGCCCAGCAGCGCATCGGCGACTGCGTGCAGCAGCACATCGGCATCTGAATGTCCCAAAAGCCCCAGTTCATATGGTATTGTCACACCGCCCATGACAAGTGCCCTGTCTGCCACCAGACGGTGCACATCATATCCCATTCCTATTCTCATTCCAGTCTCCTAATTTTCGTATTTGTTTATGCACACGCTGCCAGTCTTTTCTCCGCCAGTTTATCTTGCAGGAATCACCAGCCTGTCAAAGCCATCAAGGAGCTCCAGCACAATGTCAAAGAGCCTGTCGCAGTCCCCAGCCCTGACGCCCTCGATATTGAGCGGCATCTGGGGATCGTGCAGCGACATGCGCAGCAGCAGCCAGCCCTTCACCTCATCAGTGTCAAAGGTGATGCGGATACCCTCATATGAGTTTGGCGCAATATGGTATCCTCTCTCCTTTGCCCTCTCCTCAAAAGTATTCAGCGCATTCTTGCCATATACCTTAAAATCATCGCCCTGTATCTTAAAACGGTACTCCCTCTCCTCAAAGCCCTTCTCAAGCTCCTCAATAAAAGAAGCGAGCGCCTTGTTCTCCTTTGCTGCCTTTGCCAAGGCAATCAAAAGCTTCACTGCCATGTATGCACCGTCATCAAGGAAATAATTCTCGCTGAGCGCCCCATGTCCTGATGTCTCGATGGCAAGCGGCGATACGACGCCCTCCTGATTCAGACGGATGGACTCATTGATGACATTCTTATATCCTCTCATATATCTGTGATGCTTCATGCCAATGCCTTCTATAAAACGTGACAGCCTGTCGCTGGTAACGGAGTCTGTCACGATCGTTCCGCCGGGATAATCCTCCGCAATAATCGCTGCCATCATAGCAATAATCGCGTCCCGGTTTACCTCGTCACCGTTTGGCAGCACTGCTGACATTCTGTCCACATCGGTATCAAAGATAATGCCAAGATCTGCCTTATTTGTGAGCACTGCCTGCCGTATTGCCTCCATTGCCTCCTTATTTTCAGGGTTCGGTATATGGTTTGGAAAATGTCCGTCCGGCTCTAAAAACTGGCTGCCCGAAGTGTCTGCCCCCAGCGGCTTCAATACCTTTTCCACAAAAAAACCGCCGGCGCCATTTCCTGTATCCACTACGATATGCAGTCCCGCAAGAGGTTTGTCATACTGCGCCGCATTGATGCTCTTCTTTATCTTCTCCTGCAAAAATCCACAATATACAGAAATGGAGTCAACTTTTTCCACACCAGACAAATCTGCATCCACTTCTGCAAGCCCTGATGCAGTCTCCAGAATCTTTGTGATATCGTCATGCTCTAAGCCGCCGTCCCTGTCAAAAAATTTGTATCCGTTCCTGTTAAATGGCAGATGGCTTGCGGTAATCATAATCGCCCCGTCAAACGCAAACTCGTCAAACACTGTCGTCATAAACATTGAGGGGGTTGAGACAAGTCCACAGTCATACACCTTTGCACCCGCTGCCACAATGCCCTTTGCCGCTGCCGCAAACAGGCTGTCCGCTGTAATCCTTGAATCATGTCCAATTCCAATGCGCAGTGCATCTGGATTCTTGCCCTTTTTCTCTGCAAGCCATCTGGCAAAACCGCCGCCAATCAGGTTCCCTGCCTCCTCGGTAAGATTCACCGCTTCCCCGGCAACTCCCTCGCACGCAATCCCGCGTATATCACTCCCGTTTTGAAGTTTCATCATATCAGCCATCTCGTATTCCTCCATATTAATCTATACAATCTGTTCTTCGCATCTGCCATGCTGTCTGCATCGCTTTACAGTTTCCAATATATCACAAATTACACAAAAAAGAAAGTTCACCGTGTTTATTTCTACAAAGTCTTTTGCGGATGCTTTTGAAAAAATGCAAAAATTTGTTCTATTATAAAGCTGCCATCTAAAAACGAGAATTTGAATAGCATCACAAATTTCACAGATACTATGACATTATGAAAAAGAACATGAACATACACCCATTTGACTACTACGCACTGCTTTTTTTCACAACCGCATTTGCCGGCTGGCTCTGGGAAGTCCTGCTCTACCTCATCACGGACCATACTTTTGTCAACAGGGGCGTCTACCGCGGGCCCTATCTGCCGATTTACGGCGTCGGCTGTGTACTCCTAATCCTGCTGTTTCACAGACTGCGGCGCCGGCCTGTGCTGGTTTTTGTGCTCTCTGGGGCTGTGTGCTCAGCGCTGGAATATGTGTCCGGCGTCTGGCTCGAACAAAAGTGGGGAATCCGCTGGTGGGATTACAGCGGTCACTGGGGGAATCTTGACGGGCATATTTGTCTTGCGAGCAGTATCGGCTTCGGGCTTGGCGGCGCTCTGCTTATCTGCGTATTTCAGCCCGTTTTCAACAGACTTTACCACCGCATGACCATCGGACTGCGCATAACGCTGTGTATTCTGTTCTTGCTGGTCTTTATCGCAGATGCCGCTTACGCTGCCATGACGCCCAACACTGGAACAAACATTACAGCCTTCCTGCCCATAGTGCGGTGACTGATGTGCGGTAAACTGATGTTTATTTAAAAGGACGCTGCTTTATAACCTGCATCGTGTATTGACATTGAACCGTTATTCTGCCCACTTATTAGTTTTGTTAATAAAATGTTCATTCATATGTTCGTTGTGACAGCTAGACACGATAAACGCAAGTTGTAATTTTTCACAAAATTATTAGGGCATACAAAACCTCTAAATGCTCTAAATGCAATTTTGAGACTTAAAAAGCAAAAATAATAGTTTTTGAGACTTAAAAAATTAAAAATTCTGCTTATCTATTTGTGCATTTTATATAGACATACGTTTATCATGGACAGCTAGATGAAAAAGCTTGTATTTTCGTATGAGATACGATACAATAATTATTGATTTTTAGTATATATTATCACATTCAATAATGAAAGGTTTCAAACTACGGCATGATTTGCGAATTATGTATTATAGTTTCATAAACACGAGTGTGAGAGTAAGAAAAAACGGAACGCAAAATATCCAAAACATAGAAAGTGGAAATCATGAATATACAAAATGCGGATATAGAAAATGTGGAAATAAATAATATGGAAAATATAGAAATAGAAAATATGGATATAGAAAAAGTGAAAATAGATAATATAGGTAAAAAAATATGGATAAGGTTATATCGAAAATTTAGATAATCAAAATTTAGAAATAGAAAATATAATAAAGAAAAAGTGAAAATAGGTAATATAGGTAAAGAAAATATGGATAAGGATAATATGGAAAATATAAATAATGAAAATATAGGTAAAGAAAATATGGAAACAGGTAATATCGAAAATTTAGATAATGAAAACATAGAAATAGAAAAAAAATATATGATCAAAAAACTGCCAGAAAATCTTGAGCACTACCCCTGCAAAATAATCGAACAGGCATATTTAAACACGGCACCTGTTGTACGTGTCCGCAAATCAAACGATACATACTATCTGACATACAAGGGAAGCGGGCTGATGGCGCGCGAGGAGTACAATCTTCCGCTCGACGAGGCATCATACCGCCACCTGCTCACAAAGGCAGACGGGAATATCATCTCCAAGAAACGGTACGTCATTCCTATCGAAAAGCCGCAGTTTCAAAAAAATTTTGTTCCAGCCATAGAACCCGCGCTCTCCATAGAGCTTGATGTCTTTGCGCCGCCCTTTGCGCCGCTGGTCATGGCGGAGGTGGAATTTCCAAGCGTCGAGATGGCTGACGCTTTTATCCCGCCTGCATGGTTTGACGAGGAGGTCACAAACAATCCTGAATACCACAACTCAGTCATGAGCCGGAAGCAGTTTTCGGACACAACATGCCCAATTTAAAATGTTTTCTGCAAAGCGCCACATAGCTGTCATTGGCGCCGAGCAGAATCTGTTCCCCGCTGCGCACAATACTGTTTTGGTGAACACGCGCATTGCAGGTTGCCTTTTTGCCGCACCAGCAGACGGTTTTGATTTCCCGAATCGTATCCGCAATGGCAATCAGCCGCGCACTCCCCGGAAAGAGCTGGTTCTGAAAATCTGTGCGAAGTCCGTAGCACACGACTGGCACGTCCATAAAATCCACAATATCTGATAGGAAATTAATTTGTTCTACGGTGGCAAACTGCACCTCATCGACAATAATGCAGTGATACGTTTTAATTTCGTCCTCTGGCATATCCATCAGTTCGCAGAGGAGGATACACTCCTGCCTCAGACCGATTCTTGACCGAATAATCCGCTCACCATCACGGGTATCTGTTTCAGATTTGCATAAAAGCGCGCGCTGTCCTACCTCTTGATAGTTAAAATGTGTCATCAGTGCGTTGGCAGTCTTAGAGCTGTTCATTGTGCCGTAGTTAAAATATAATTTTGCCATGGACGGTTCTCCTTTTTATGATATGAATAGTATCGGCAATTTTTGAATATCAATTCTGTTTTGACTTATTGTAGTGAAAATGTAGTTTTTATTTTATTGAACAAGAAAAATCAGAGAGAAGCTGGTTTAATTATTCCTCTCCGACCTCACCTTCCTGCAAATACACACAAATGTTGAAAACGGTAAAATTCTCTATATGAAACATCCTTACATTTATTGATAAAGAGAGCTCTATATCGAATGCAGGCAGATATACTTTGTATTGCTCTGAAAACTTTACCCCTAATCAGTTTTTCTCTAACATCAGCTCTATAATATTTCCCATATTATGCCTTTCCTTGTTCCTTTGCTTTTTTCAAAAGGTCATTCCAAAACTCTTTTTTCTGTTTCCTCCACACATCATCAGTAACGTTTTTTCCTTCTTCAGTATAATGAAGAATAGAATAATTGTCTTTTGAGCGGTGTTCATTCTTTGACAAAATTGCCAACGGCGAGTCTGCTTTCTGACCTACATGATGAAGCTCATAAGACATCCCATCCTTATCAATTGGTGCCAGTCCCCACTTGGAAACTCTTTGCACATTAGTTCTCCCTTGACTATCCACCAAACTCCAATCAATTTCTCTTGTGAAAGCCCATTTACTAGGACTAAATCTTGTTGGTTTTAAACCAGCAGTTTTATAAATATTATATTCATCATAAGAATGAATGGATTTAATAATGTCTAACGGCCACTTTGTTTCTCTCTGAATCCTCGCAGCTTTGTTCATTGTCAATCCATTTGCAGTAGCACCTTTAAGCGAAATAGCCTCACTACCACCCCCCATAATTGCTCCAGTAATTGCCCCCCACTTAAATCCTTCTCCAGCCGCTTCAGCACCAGCTTTCATTGCCTGTTCAAAATTTTCTGTTTCATACCCCTTCGCTATAGCAGCAGCAGCAAAACTCATCGCACCAGATTCTAATGCAACTCTAGTTCCGGTTGTCGCAGATGCTGCAAAAATCATACTAACTGCCGGTGCTGCGGGTGCCGATACAACAGAAACCGTCACACAAATTAGAATAACTCCTGTTCCTACTATAACATCTTCTAATGTCTTAATATATACATCTTCTGTCAATGTTTCCATTGGAACAGCACAGGTTTGACCATATTCTCCTAACGTAAATATATATTTTGTTCCTTGAAATTGTGCATCCAATTCAGCCACTGTATATCCAAAATAACGGTTTGCTTGTGAATTAGATGCAAGTGCCTCTATATATTCTTTGGGATAATATACCGCTTCAACATTCTCTACAAAATATTCTTCGCTATCCAACGCTCCGACAAGTTCTGTATACATATTATCTTCAATATATTGTAACATATTTTCGTCATCCAAGCCTTTTATGGATATATGTAATTCGTCATTTTCTGAAACAGTGTATTCAACACATTGTGTTTCACTACCTTCTATTTCAATATCTGCTTGCTCTGCCTCAGCAGTCTGTGTCACATCTATTACATTTATATCAGATGTAGCAGAACATGCTGTTAGCATCAAAGTGCATGTAAGAACCATTGCTATTATTCTTTTCATTCTACATCTGCCTCCTTCGTAACAGTTTCTTTTTTCTTTCTCATTTTCAATGCAAAAACAATACTCTGAAAAACAATTATAGCCATAATCACAGGAAGAACAAATCCATCATTCTTATTTTGTTTCTGCTCATCAATCACCATCTCATTCGGTTCATCCAACTGTTCCACATTTTTTTCAGTATTAGATGTTTCTTCAGTATCTGACTCTATTTCAGTTGTTACTTCGTTCCCTATTTCAGTATCTTCTTTATTAGATTCTTGTGCATAATCTGAAATATACCCATTTTCATCAATAACCGCCCCTGCTGCTAAACGCTCGTTGATTTCACTGATAGATATTTCGTTGACGATATGAGCCTTGAGAATATCACTGTTACCAACATACACTCGTTTTTCAACACTATCTCCTGTTGCCAGATTTTTTACTGTAACAGTATAAACCCCTTCATCCTTATAATATCTTCCTTCTTTTGCCACACCAGAAAATTTTGTATCTTCTACTAAACCATCTAAGCTTTCTGATAAAACCTCTCGTTTGATGGAAATAGACAAATACTGCGAATTGGCAACATCAATATAAAAACCATTCTCTGCAATATTCGCGTTTGTAATGAACTGATTCGTATCAACATCTCTTATAAAAGCTGAAATATCTCCATTTCGTACTTTAAACTTGAAAAATACTCTGTAAGTTAATGTCTTTGTTGTAGTTGTTCCAAAGACAAACGGTTTATCATAATGCAATTGATAGTCCAAGGCAACCTCGTAATCGCCTTCTTCAAACAAATCAACCCTCGTATTTGCACCCACTGTTGCAGATGCCTCAAGATAATTTGTATAAATAAAACGCTCTTTCTTATTGTTCTTATCTGATTTGCGAATAATAAGTGCTCCTCTTCCAAAATCTTCAATAGTAGGAGTTCCAAAGTAAATATCTGAACCTGATGATATGTATTCAACCTCTACATCTGTTCTTCCATTACATTTGTTCAGGTCATGTTCCAGACTAAACCAAAGTGCTGCCTTATCTCCCGGAACTTTTAAAAATATCGGAACATCACCATCATATGTTACATCTGTATAACCACTAACATAAAATTTACCTAATGTCCAATTGTTATGTGGATCGTCACTCTGCATCGCCGTAGGATTTTTAAATCCGTCTTGGCTATCTACTCTATAAACATCACTAAATTCATATGCATCTGTTCTATTCAATTTTTCCGTCTGATTCACATTCGGATTATAAGCATAAAATTCATAAATCTCTAATCGTTCTTTTTGTTCTGTATTTTTTAGCTCTACAAATAAAACCTTTGATGGTTCTACAGTTCTCTCTAATTTATATGCAACAATAATTCTGTAATAGCAGCCTGCTATAACCTGTACATTTGTTGTTTGATAAAATGCATTCACCTGCTCACCATTCATAGTGCGCTTGTTTAGAGTATCTGTTTTTTCGTAAATATCTGTTTCGGTTGCAACATTTATCCATGTATTTCCATCTTTTGATGTCTGTACGATGATAGCTCCAGAACCAATATTCTCCACTAAATTCATACTATCTACAACTTTTGTTTTGTCCGTTATAATATGCCAATCTTGTTCCTTCTTCGGTTGAAAAAGAGCTGTACCAAAATTTGTATCTGCCATAATCTTTAAATTTCCAGAATCAACTGCGTAACTTACAAACCCATTTTCTGTAGAAACTTCAGAAATATCTCCACTCAAATAAAATCTACTTGCTTTGTCAGAAACCGATTCTGCTTTGTTAATCTCATATTTATCTTTTTCTCCAAGATCATAGACTTTTCCTGTCAATATTTTCTTTTCTTCTGCTGCATAAGTATCAAGGAAATTTACAATAAAGGTCCCCACTAAAATCATGATCATACCCATCAGAATAGCAATTCTTCTCATAGATTAACCCTCCCCGCTAAAGACAAATTTCCCTTAGCTACTTTTCTCTTAATGTTCTTTTAAAATCCTACAATATGAAATGTTCAACAAACCAGTTTTCTTACAAGCATTTCACATTTTGATAAACATATCCATATTGAATTATACTCTACTATTCTATACTTTTCTACAAAAACTTACATTAGCAGAATATTTGTACTTCCCTTATACTCCTGCTTTGATACTAACTTCTTTCAACGTCACCTTCTGCATTATAATAAACGCCCCATGTTCTGCACACAAAGTGCCGTAAATATTTTCATAATAATCTCCATTTCTCCACCAAGTCGATGGCACAAATAGTAATGAAAGTCATTCAATTCTCCACGTTAATGAAAAAAATTCTTAATGAAACTATATTACAAAACACGGAAAGGTGAATCGTTAAAACTTTCTTCGGTTTTAGACAACATAATAATCACCTTGCTTTTTTCATATCTTACAATTATTCAACCATGACTCTTTTATAATTTACTGCAAATGTGACAGAATCTGACACCTTCATCAGAAATCAACATATGAGGGGTTTTCTTTTTTCCCCTAACTGTGATATGATAAATAATAGAGTAGCAGCTTGTTTCTTCTGCAAAGATCTATACATTAAAATTTTAGCCCAAAGGAGATTCTATGAACAATTTTCTAATGAAGCCCAAAATTGATTTCGCATTTAAAGAAATCATGAATGACGAAAAAGCCCGCACCGGATTTCTGGCTGCTGTACTGCATCTGGACCCGGCAGACATCAAATCAACCCGTATACTCAACCCTTACCTGCGCCAAACACATGCAGATGACAAGCTAGGTATTCTCGATGTTAGGATTCTGATGAATGACGATACGGAGATTGACACCGAGGTCCAGCTTTCTGAATTAAAAGTATGGTCTGACCGTTCCCTGTTCTATGCTGCTAAAATGTATACAGACCAGATCAAGCCGGGACAGAAATACAACGTGTTTAAAAAATGTGTGAGTATCAACATCCTCGACTTTATACTATTCGAAGATGAAAACGATTTTTACTCCTGCTTCCACATTTTAGAGGACACACGCCACTTCAAGTACACGGATAAGATGGAGTTCCATGTCATAGAACTGCCTAAACTTCCCGCAGAGCTGAAAGAAAACAGCAGCCGTGTCGAGTTGTGGGCGAAATTTATTAATGCCGAAGAAACGGAGGAATTTAACATGATTGCTGAAAAAGACCCTTATATCCAAAGTGCCTATGACCAGTTGCAACGAATCAGCCAAGACGAGCAGAAACGTTTCGAATACGAAGCGAGAGAGAAAGCTATTCTTGATTACAACCAAGGCATGTACGAAGCAGAACAGCGTGGTGAAAAGCGCGGTGAGCAGCGCATTCGGAATACAGCCCGTAAACTCCTATCTCTAGGAGTAGATGTCAATATTATTGCTGAATCAACCGACTTATCCATTGCAGAAATCGAAGCTTTAAAAAATGATATAGTTTAAGGCTGACTAACGAAAATGGTGTATGTATAAACCCTACTAATGCTCTTGCACCGTCCATACTACAGGAGGCATAAAATAAGAAGGTGCAGATACTTTTAACGAAATCTGCGCCTTTTTATTTTGCCAGCATTTAAATCCTGCGTTGTCACTGCGCAGGCAAATACAATATTTTTGTTCCTTACAGTGCCTAAGATTGCTGTTTCTTCAGGGAAAGCTTTACAATCGTCTCCACATTCGCCGTCTGTGGAAACTGATCGACCGTCACCACTCTCTCCATTCGGTACCCGCCGTCCAGCAGCGCCTCCAAATCCCGCGCAAGGCTTGTCGGCTTGCAGCTTATGTACACGATTCTGTCCACCTGATACTCAATAATCTTCTTTAATGCCTTGGGATGAATCCCGTCGCGCGGCGGGTCAAGCACGATAAAGTCCGGTTTATCCTCAAGTTCATCAAGTACCTTGAGCACATCTCCCGCGATAAATTCACAATTCTCCAAGCCATTTAATTTCGCATTCTGCCGTGCTGCCAAGACAGCCTCCTCCACAAGCTCCACGCCAATCACCTTCTTGGCAACAGGCGCTAAGATCTGTGCGATTGTCCCCGTGCCGCTGTAAAGGTCAAATATGGTCTTGTCCCGCTTTCCGCCCCCGGAAATATCGCCAAGGAAGTCCCGTGCTGTCTCATACAGCACTTCAGCGCCTAATGTATTTGTCTGAAAAAAGGAAAATTGGGAAATCTTGAAACGAAGCCCTAACAACTCCTCATAAAAGTAATCCTGACCGTATAAAATAACAGTCTCATCACTTTGTACCACATCTGCCAGCGAATCATTCTTTGTGTGAAGTACGCCTGTTATTTTTCCATCTAAAGGCAGCTTTAGCAACTGTGCCACCAAAGGCGCTAAATCGTGTGTCTCCTGTGTGCTCGTGACAAGCGCGATTAACATTTCACCTGTTTTTTGTGCCTTTCTGACAAGCAGATGCCTCAGATAACCCTCATGGCGTATCTTATGAAAATAACTACTGTTTTGTTGCAAAAAATAATCCAGCACACAAGCCAGTACCCTTCTGTAATCCTCGTCCACTATACAGCAATCTCTGACGGATACAATATCATAAAAACTCCCCCGCTTATGCATTCCCAGTGCGAGCGGTCCATCTCTGTACTCATCTCCAAAAGAAAATTCCATCTTATTCCTGTAAGCACGCTGCACGGGACTTTCCTTGATTCCCTCAAAGATTTGGTTGATATAGGACGCTGCCTCGGTCTGAATTTCCTCTAATAACATCTGTTTTTCAAATGCAGGCTGCAATAATTTACGCACTTGGTTTTCTTTGAGTTCAAGCTGCTTTTCATAAGGAACATTCTGATAAGCACATCCCCCACAGGCCGCAAAATGCGGACAGTCTGCCTCCTGTTCATAGGGCGCCTTTTCAAGCACCTCGAGCAATCTTCCCTCTGCTTTCCCTTTACGTTTTTTATTGACCAAAAAAGAGACCTTCTGTCCGGGTATCACATTTTTTACCACGGCTGTCTCCTCCTCGCATCTGATGATTCCCTTGTTCGGAAACTCTACACGCTCTACAACGCCCTCATAAATCTGTCCTTTTTTCATAACACCCTCCACCGTAAACAAAATGAGGGTGCTGTATTGCCAGCACCCTCCCAACCATTATTTTACCGTTGTGTACTCATCTTCCTTTGCAGGCTCCTGCTCTTCTTCGTCCTCTTCATCATCGAAAAAGTCGTCCTCAAAGTCATCGTCAAATTCGTCATCAAAATCATCAAGGTAATCAGGTGTCATATAACGGTATACCGCATATGCGATGGCAGCTACAGCAGCTACAGCGCCAATCACTGCAAGTACCCAGAGCACTGTGTTCCCTTTCTTTTCATTGTCTTTTTTGAGATCACTCTTTGCGCAGTATTTACTGAGGATATCATTGCTCACTAAATTCTTGTCCTGTAGATAATCCACTAATTCGTCCCACTTTCTCATCTCAAAAGCCCCTTTCGTTTCTTAGTATATAAATTACAATATATATATAATATCACTTATCTGTCAATTTTACTACCTTTTTATCTGGAATTTTTTCACAAATTTTGTTACTGTTCACTCCGTTCCAGTAACAGGCAAAAATCCATGCAAAATTTGCTTCGCAAATGGATTTTTGCTCTTCATGCTGTACGTTTTTTCACGAAATGCGCAGTTCAGCGCATTCCTGACCTGTGAACAGTAACCAAATTTTCAAAATTCATCATGGACAGGGCCGTGTACTATATTTTCTTGAGTTTTGCAAAGGCAGCGTACATAATTTTGCTGCCGTATGCGTCAAAATCCACGGTCACTTTGTAATCCCTCGTATCCCGAACAACATTCAAGACTGTGCCGTCACCATATTTGATATGACGCACGCGGTCCCCTGTACCATATCCCAGACCGTCTGCGGCAATCGCCGGCGCGCCTTTTGTCAGTCCCTCCAGCGATTTTGCAATGTATGGCTTGTTCGCTGCGGGCGTCTCCTTCTTCTTGGCAACCGCCTTGGGACGGGAAATCAGAATCTCCGATAAATCCTTTTTGGCACCGGACTGCGCCGCTCTCACAGCAGACGGCTGTGTGCTGCGGTTTCCTGTGGCGAACGGCACTGTCGTTCTTGCGGCTGCTGGCTGCATGGTGCGATTTCCTGCGCTGGACGGCACTGCCGTCCTTGCGGCTGCTGGCGGTGCGGTGCGTTTTCCTGCACTGGACGGCGCTGTCGGTTTCCGGGCAGGCGCGAGCACCTGCTCTGCTGCCTCCCAGTTATTGCGCGGCTTGTCAAACACCGTATCGCTCAATGCCTCCCGCTGTATTGTTTTACTGCCAGTTCCCCCGCCAGTCTGAAAAGGTTTTGCCTTGAACAGATTCCGCTCATAAGAATCACGCTCATATGCCATCTCATCCCAGCGGTTCACGCCGGGTATCTTACTGTCAAGCAGCTTGTCCGGTATTTCCCGCACAAAGCGGCTGACCGCATTGTACTGCATCTCTCCTCTGATCATGCGCGACTTTGCATAAGTGATGGTCAAATCCTCCTTGGCGCGCGTGATACCCACATAAGCAAGGCGTCTCTCCTCCTCAATCTCCTCCGGGTCCTCAGAAATGATCGTCATATAACTTGGAAAAATGCCGTCCTCCAGTCCTGACAAATATACATTGGCAAACTCCAGTCCTTTTGCACTGTGAAGCGTCATCAATAACACTCGGTTGTCATCTTTGTTTACCGTGTCGATATCTGCCACAAGCGCCACTTCCTCAAGGAATGCGGAGAGCGTAGCCTCCTCTCCCAGCGCTTCCCGCTCCATCTCAAAGCTCACCAGCTTGGTAATCAGCTCATCAATGTTGTTTATACGGTCTTGGGCGTCCTCATCCTCCGACTTCTCAAGCTCCTTTACATAGCCTGTTGTTTCTATTACATCTGTTATCAAATCCTCGAGAGACCCCATCTGCATTTTTGTCCGAAACATGCGGATCATCGTTGCAAAATCGCGCATTTTATCTGTTGACTTGCTCTTTCCCAGCGCTGCGATCTCATCCACCTGCTGTAGCGCCTCATAGAAGCTCAGACCCTTATGGTCTGCATAATCCTGAACCTTGGTGATGCTCGCCGCACCGATACCGCGTTTTGGCACATTGATGATGCGTTTTACCGCAAGATCATCTTTTCCGTTGTCAATCGTCTTTAAATATGCAAGAATATCTTTGATCTCCTTGCGCGCATAGAAGTTCACCCCTCCCACCACATCATAAGGAATATTCAGCGCAATAAAACTCTCCTCCAACAGACGCGACTGGGCATTTGTCCGGTATAGCACTGCACAGTCCCTGTAGTCACATACAAGCTCCCGCTTCTTGCGTTTAATATCACCTGCTATGTATTCTGCCTCCTCATAGGCATTGTCAAACGCCCTGAAATGAACACGGTTTCCAGTGCCATTGTCCGTCCACAACGCTTTGGATTTTCGTCGGATATTATTGCTGATCACTGCATTTGCGGCATCCAAGATTGTCTGTGTAGAGCGATAATTCTGTTCTAGCTTGATCACCGCCGCCTCTGGATAAAATTCTTCAAAATCAAGGATATTTCTGATATTTGCCCCGCGGAATTTATAGATCGACTGGTCGTCGTCCCCCACAACACAGAGATTCCTGTCCCGCTGTGCCAGCAGCCGGATCAGCTCAAACTGTGCAGTGTTCGTATCCTGATACTCATCAACCATGATATATTGAAAACGGTTTTGATAATTTTCCAGCACTTCCGGACAGCGCTGAAAAAGTTCTACAGTCTTTACGATCAAATCATCAAAATCAAGAGCGTTATTTTTTTTCAGCGTGAGCTGATACTCCGCATAGGCGGCTGAAATCTTCTTTTTTAGATAATCGCCCGCCGCCGACATCTCATACGCTGTCGTCGAGATTAAACTGTCCTTCGCGGAGGAAATTGCACCCAGTATTGTCTTTTCTTTGAGCATCTTGGTGTCGATGTCCAGTTTTTTGCACACCTCCTTCATGACGCTCTTGGCATCGTCCGTGTCATAGATTGTAAAGCTGTTGTCAAACCCCAGCCTGTCAATATGCCGCCTGAGTATCCGCACACAGGCTGCGTGAAATGTAGAGACCCAGATACTCTCCGCACCATAGCCCACAATGTCATTTACCCTGTCGCGCATCTCGCCCGCCGCCTTATTTGTAAACGTGATCGCCAGTATATTCCACGGATTCACACCCACACTTTCTATCAAATAGGCAATGCGCTTTGTGAGCACGCTTGTCTTGCCGCTGCCTGCGCCTGCAAGAAGCAGCACAGGACCGTCCGTCGTAAAAACACCCTTTCGCTGCTGTTCATTCAATGTATCATAAAGTCCCATCTTCGAAATCCTTTCCCGCTAAACCAATTTATCTTCCCAATTATACCATTGAAACCCCTCCGTTGCAATTCTTTTCTGCATTCACCTCACGGTAGACGCATATCTCTGTTTTCAACAAAAACACCTTGATTTTTTTGTTGAAATAGTACAAAAACAAGCAGCTTGATTAAACTCTAAATATGTTTAAATTTTGAATTTAAGCAAAAATAATCTCAACTTTTTACTATAAACCTATCTGTTTACAATGTGTTCATAAAGCTTGCGTTTACCGTGGCATTCACCTGTTTTGGTTTTCACGCATATGATACTCATAACAATCTATCAGTAAGGGGATTCGTATGAAAAAGTTTAAACCACTCTCAATACTTTTGACGATAGTCCTTGTCATCTCCATACTCGCCAGCGGGTGCGGAGAGAAGCCGGAGTCCGGCGGACAGGCAAAAAAAGTAACACTCAACGAAGTTGCACACTCCATCTTCTATGCACCCATGTATGTCGCAATCGAGGAAGGGTACTTTGCCGCGGAAGGCATCGACCTTGAACTCGTGACAGGATACGGTGCAGACAAGACCATGACAGCACTGCTGACCGGCGAGGCGGATATCGGTTTTATGGGCAGTGAAGCATCTATATATACTTATTTGCAGGGCGCTCAGGATTATGCCGTAAACTTCGCCCAACTGACACAGCGCGCCGGCAACTTCCTTGTGAGCCGCACGCCGATCGACGATTTTCACTGGGATAATCTGAAGGGAACTTACGTTCTCGGTGGGCGCAAAGGCGGCATGCCTCAGATGGTCTTTGAGTATATTCTCAAAATGAACCAGATTAATCCCGACACGGACCTCACGATTGATACCAGCATCGATTTTGGTTCCACTGCGGCAGCTTTTGCAGGCGCCAAGGAAGGCGATGCTGGATATGCGGACTTCACCGTTGAGTTTGAGCCCCATGCAACCTCGCTTGAAACCCAGCAAAAAGGATATATCGTCGCCTCCCTCGGCGTTGATTCAGGCTATGTGCCCTACACCGCCTTCAGTGCCAGAAAGAGCTATATCGAGGAAAATCCCGATGTCCTGCTCTCCTTCACCAAAGCACTCCAGAAGGGCATGGATTATGTTGCAAGCCATTCTGCTGATGAGATAGCAAGTGTTATCAAACCACAATTTCCTGAGACAGAGCTTGAAACAATCACCACCATCGTGACACGTTACCAGACACAGGATACATGGAAAGAAGATTTGATTTTTACCGAGGACAGTTTCACCCTCCTGCAAAACATTCTAATGGAAGCCGGAGAACTCGAAAACTATGTATCCTATGATGATTTAGTAACCAAAACTTTCGCGGAGAAGGCAAAATAAAGAAAACAGCAAAAGGGAATATCAGAAAATTTCTGACATTCCCTTTGTTATTGGCGCTGCTATCCCACACACAGCATCATATTCTTCTCTGTCCTGACGCCAAACAAGCCCACGCCCCGCACGGAAACGTGATAGACTCCCTGTTGGTTCAGATCATACCTGCCGGAGATATCCAATGTGTACTCACCCAGCTCGCAGATATCTCCCTCAGCATTCATCAAGCCGATTGCCTTGTAAATATCATGCTGCGATGCCCCCAGCGGCAGTCTCAGCACCTCATCTGCCACGTTGTCCGTCAGATACAGCGTCGGCCGGATCTGGTTCCAAGGATTCTTAGGGTCGGTATCCGTCGGGTCCCACTTTCTCATCGGATTGTCCGCCGTCAGCTTCATCTCGGTAGGTTTGCCAAGCGGTCCCGGATTCTCAGGGTCATCATACACAACCACCTCCGTACCCTTTTTACAATTATCATAAATCCACTTGGCATCCGCGCACGTCAGGCGCACACAGCCAAGAGAGGCATCCTCTCCGAGCAGATTGTACTGTTCCCACTCCATATTCCCTGCATTGCGGGTATAATATGGTATCGAATGAAACATGATTCCTTTATTAAAACGAACGGCGTAGTGACCGTAAGAGCCGTCCACCATCAGCCGCCACTTGTAATAGTTGCTCGTCTTGAAGGTGCCAAGCGGTGTCTCGTGGCCTTCCCTGCCGCATGAACTCACAAATGCTTTGACAGGAATGCTAAACTCGCCGTTGGCATCCTTTTCATAAACTGTCACACAGTTTGCCGCGCGATTGACCATAATCTTGTAAGACGGTTTTGTATCCTTTGCGTGCGCTGTCAATATGCTGCTCTCAGATCCCACACCAAGACACACGCACAAAGCCAGGCACCATGCCACCAATCTCCTCAAAAATAAAGCCTTCAAATTCCTTCTCAACTTTGATTCCCTCCTCTGACCAACAGTCCCTTACACAGATTTTTCCAAATAACGACTTTCATATTACACTATTTCCCGACAGATTTCAATAAAAAAACACCCTAACAGGTGTTTTTTAAGAAATTCTTATGAAAATGGTACGAAGCCTGCGCCGTTGAGCTGGTCTCTCAAACGGTTCTGCACTCCCATCATACCGATGGTATCATTTAAATAGGAAGCATAGTCTGATTTCCTACCCTCGTCCTTCTGTGACAGCATACTCTCCTGCATCTCAAGCATCTCGGCAAAATCATTGCTGACGGAGCCTTTAGGCGCCTCTAACTCGCCGTAATCCTTTACGTATAAATTCTCGTTCTTCTCCTCAGAAGCGATGACGAGCGGTCTGCCAGATCTGCCGCTGTTCTGCTCAATCTTTTGAACCGCATTCATGCTGTAAGGATTGCCGTGAATAGATGAAATTCTATAACCGCCAAGCCCTGAAAATCCTGCAATTGCTGATATTCCCATAAAACCTTCCCCTTTCTTTATTATCATTGTCGATGCCGCCCATGGCGGCCCAAATAATAGTGTACTGCATCAGAAGCAGTTTTCACACTATTATTTTATTATAAAACGATTGTCAGACAATTTCAACAGATTTTACTGATTATTCTCCTCTTTTATTATCCTCTTTTTGTTCTGCCCTAAATCCATCCACTTTGAGCTCATCAATCAGCTTCTCGATTAACAGTTTTTTCATATACACGTCAAAACTCAGAAAACATATGAAGGAAAATAGTTTTAAAAATTCTCTGTTCTCCTCGGGGGCGTCCTCAAATGTCCCCATCGCGCACTCATATTCTGCGATCACATGCTGCTTGAGCGCCTCAATCTGGTCATATCCTACCTGAAAAACCTCCTCGTAAACCGACTGTATGTCAAACGCTTCGTCCTTGTGGAAAAATTTCTCTGTAACAGGGCCTAGCAGCGTCTGAATATCACTGATGGACAAAATGCCCTTATAATAATAAATGAAAATCAGTACGAGAATGTGCTCCCTAGAATATTTTTTCCTGACGGGCGGCGGCAGGAGGTCATTCTTCGCATAATTGTTAATCATGGTCTTGGTCATCACCTTGTCATCGCCGGGATAGCGCGTCGTCTTGCGGAAATTCTTGTCCATGAACGTCGTCACCTGATCCATATACAGATCTATATTGGGGATATCGGAAGATTTCACATAGCTGATTCTATCAAAACTATCCATAATACTGTTTAATAAATTTTTTGTATCTATATGCATATGCACTACCATGCCTTTCACTATATATAAGTTGTACATTTTTTTCTAATTATATAGTATTCAATACTACTTATCAAGACCAATGACTATTTTTCTTTACACTCCTTGTCAAATATGTTAGAATATTTAAAACAGTAAAACTTTACAGCAATAAAGTTTCTTTACAGCAACAAAGTTTTAATTGGGAGGAAGGACCATGAACAAAAAGATTAAAACTGATTCTGTAGACCATCTGATTGATGCATTGTTATGTCTCAAAACCAAGGAGGAAAGCTATAACTTTCTGGAAGATCTGTGCACCATCAATGAACTGCTCTCGCTCTCTCAGCGTTTCGAGGTGGCTACCATGCTACGTGACCATAAAACATATCTCGAGATTGCAGAAAAAACAGGCGCCTCAACCGCAACGATCAGCCGTGTCAACCGTTCGCTCAATTATGGAAGCGACGGCTATGAGCTGATCTTTGAACGGCTCGCCGCCAAACAAAACGAAGAATAGCGCAGAACGTGTGTATGAAAACAGAACCCGGGGCTTCCGGGTTCTGTTTTTAACCATATGTCTCCATCAGGCTCAGCGGGTCAATAAACCGTTCATTCTCGATAATCTGATACCCCAGCGTCTCATGTCCCGCCTCCATATCAAACAGCACTGTCGTATTTGTGACAGTTTCCCCCTCCTTCACCTTTGGGCTTGTACCATTTCGGTATACCGAGTAATATCCATTGCCGTGATTGACCATCACAATAAATCCCACCGCATCATCTCCAGCAATCGAAGAAACTTCGCCATTGGCAGTTGCAATCACGCTCACGCCCGGCGACGCCTGAAATACTGCAATCGGGTTTCCGTCAAGCTCTGTCTCGCTCTCGCTGTAGGACGCAGAGCCCTTCACTGGATAACCAGTAGGAATATAAGATTTTGCAATTTCTGCCTCCCTCTCCTGCTCTTTCTGCACTTTGCCATTGACCGTATCGCTCAATATCACGACTTTCTCCTGTAGTTCTTCATTCTCTACCTGCATTGCCGCATTCTGCCCGGAGAGCTCGTCGAGCTGCCCCTTCAGTTTCAGCACTTGAAGATTGGATTCCTCCAGCTCTCCTGCTACGATAAAACAGTATGAAAGCGCCGTGATTGTCACAAAGACAACTGCCATAAAAAATATCACCAGTACCCCCAGACTCACCGAAAATTTGACTGCCTGAGTATCCTTGTCTGGCACAAACAGTACATGATAGCGGACTTTTTCTTTTTTCATTTTCCTCATACCTCCCCAATGGCAATATTTTAACATAAAAAAATTCTAAAATAAAGGATAAACAAAAAATAAAAAGACAACATCATGTATTTACATTTGAATTTTGCTGTGATATCCTATTAATGTTGCGGTATGGACACAACACCTGCCGCACTGAATATTTTTTGGAGGTATCTACTCATGAACAAAGGAACAGTAAAATGGTTCAACAATCAGAAAGGTTATGGCTTTATCTCTGACGAAGCTGGTAACGATGTATTCGTCCACTACTCAGGACTTGTGATGGACGGGTTCAAATCACTTGATGAGGGTGCCAATGTCGAGTTTGAAGTTGTCAATGGCGAAAAAGGACCACAGGCAGTGAACGTGACCAGAGTATAAGATTGCTTATAGATGATATAAAATCAGCGATTGTGTTACGGGATTCAAATCTACAAAAAATCTTCGTGAGATTTCTCACGAAGATTTTTTATTCTGCACACCTGCGAATCACTTCCTCCAGCAGAAGGCTGCCGCCAAAGATTTCCAGCGCACTTCCGACTGTCACATGGATTCTGCCGCCGCCAAGCGTTCTAAGCAGCCCGATATCCTCGTAGCTGTGCACGCCGCCGGCGTAGGTGATTGGTATTTTGGATAGCCCTTCGCCACTTTGGGACCACGCGCCGAGCTGTCTGACCAGCGCCTCCTCGATTCCCTGATTTTTTCCCTCTACGTCAACCGCATGAATCAGAAATTCATCACAGAAGCCTGCGAGCAGATTAAGCGTATGACTGTCAACCTTCTCCTCTGTAAAATTCTGCCAGCGGTCTGTCACAATATAATACGCGTCTCCCCGCTTTCTACAGCTCAAATCCAGCACCAGATGTTCTCTGCCTACAGTACGGCACAGCTTCTCTAAGCGTTCCATATGGATATGTCCGCCATAAAATACATAGGAAGTCACAATCACATGCGACGCGCCCGCCTCCAGAAAAAAGGCTGCATTCTCCGCATGAATACCCCCGCCGACTTGGAGTCCGCCGCGATAGGCGCCAAGCGCACTCACCGCCTGCGCTTTCGTCTGTTCGTAATATGGGCTGGATTCAGGATTGAGCAGGATAATATGCCCGCCTTTAAGCCCTTTCTCCTGATATAATTTAGCATAGTACGCTGCGTCCGCTGCTGCCACAAAGTTTTCTACAGCCTCGTCATTTTGATCTGCAAGCGAACTGCCCACAATCTGCTTGACCTGCCCGTTGTGCAGGTCGATACATGGTCGAAATTCCATTGAAGCCTCCATACGAACCGCAAATTATCCGATTACGTCCTTCATATCATATCTGCCTGCGGGTTTCCCGCTGAGAAATTTTGCCGCCTGAACTGCGCCTTTTCCAAACAATGCCTTGGAATATGCCCTGTGTGAAAATGTGATCACCTCGTCCTCGCCAGCAAAAATCACATCATGGTCGCCCACAATCGTACCGCCCCGCACGGCGCTGATACCGATTTCTTTGTCTGTGCGCTTTGCCCGCACTTGGCTTCTGTCATAGACATACTCATACGCGTTGTCAAACTCCTCGTTGATGCTGTCCGCAAGTGCAAGTGCTGTGCCGCTCGGCGCATCGACCTTCTGATTATGGTGTTTCTCGACAATCTCTATATCAAAGCCAGCAGGAACCAGCACCTCTGCCGCCGCCTTCAGGAGCTTGAGCAGCATATTGATGCCAAGGGACATATTTGCGGACTTGAGGACTGCCACTTTCTTCGATGCCTCCTCGACATGTGCAAGCTGCGTCTCAGAAAGTCCTGTCGTGCAGAGCACACAGGGCGTCTGATGCTCGACACAATAATCGAGCAGCGCGTCAACTGCCTGCGACACACAGAAGTCTATCACTACATCTGCTGCAATATCACACTCTGCGATGCTGTGAAATACAGGATATGCATTCTTGATATGATCGGAAGCATCCACCCCTGCGACAATCTCAATCTCGGGGTCTGAGGCGATGATGCCAGTGATCATCTGCCCCATTTTCCCGTTGCAGCCGTGCATTATCACTTTTGTCATGTTTCTATTTCCTTTCTTATCTATCGTTTTCGTATCTATCGTTTTCTCGTTTATTCTCTGCCGTATTAGAGAATGCCATAATTTTTCATCGCCTGCTCTAACTTTGCAGCCGTTGCGTCCTCCATGTCTGTCAGTGGTCTCCTGAGCGTTCCCGCCTCAAGGCCCATCAGATTCATCGCTTTCTTGACAGGAATCGGATTCACCTCGCTGAACAGCGCGCTGACCAGTTCAATCGCCTCAAGTTGTAAGCGGGCGCTCTCCTCCACTTTTCCCTCAAAATATTTCGCACAGATATCATGTGTCTGCTGCGGCGCGATATTGGACAGCACAGAGATCACGCCCTTTGCGCCCAGCGACAGAAACGGAACAATCTGATTGTCATTGCCGGAATAGACATCCACTTTTCCCTTTGCGAGCGCCATAAGCTTTGCGTACTGGATAAAGTTATCCGTCGCGTCCTTCACGCCCACGATATTTGCCTCCTCCTCGCACAAGGATACAATCGTCTCTGGCAGCAGATTCACGCCGCCGGTTCTGCCCGGAATATTGTAGAGAATCATAGGAATCTCAACCGCCTGCGCAATCAATTTAAAATGCTCTTTTAAACCCTTCTGTGTCGCCTTGTTGTAGTACGGTGTGACCACCAGCAGTCCATCGGCGCCAGCCTTCTGCGCTTCCTGTGAGAGATAGATTGCCGTCTGGGTGCAGTTTGAGCCTGTTCCGGCAATCACCGGCACTCTCTTTGCCACCTGCTGCACGCAGAAACGGATACACTCAATATGCTCCTCGTGTGTCAGCGTTGACGCCTCACCTGTCGTACCGCAGACTATAATCGCGTCCGTATTGTTTGAGATCTGAAACTCGATCAGCTTTGCAAACGCCTCGTAATTCACTTCTCCGTCTGGTTTCATCGGTGTGACAATCGCGACACCTGCTCCTTTGAATATAGACATAATGTAATCCTCCTTAAATTCTTGAATTAACATATTTTCACAAAAAGATAGCACAAAATAAGAAAAACCGATCGTCTAATCAATAGACAGTCGGCATCATATGCTTACGAATCTCCATCTGCCGGTCTGCGCCCGGCGCGGCTGAAAATGATAGCTCTCCATCTGTTGATGACAGTCATACGGCTCTTAACCGTATGCCCAAGCAGCAAACCCTCAGGCGGCTCACCGCTTTCGGCGTCCTTTCCTTTTCCTTCTCCTTAACAGCGCCTGACACCTCATAAAAGGTACTGATAAAGAACGCAACCTCTACCTGAATTTTCTCTTATTTTTTTATTATATAACCTTCGTCACCCGCTGTCAACCGCAAAATCAAAGATTCATCGTCTGTAAATCCCTATGCGCCAACAAAGGAGCCGCAAAGCTCCTCTGTTCAGACAACTTCAATTTTAAAGATCTCATCTGCCAGCCTGCGAACCTCCTCATTGAGCCGTATCCCTGTCAGAATGATATCCACATCTTCACTCCTCGCCTCCAGAATGTGTTTTAAATCCTCGATCGTAATAATGCCATTATCAATCAAGCCAAGCACCTCATCCAGAATTAACAGACCGCATTCCCCGGTTGTGAGAACCTTTTTGGCAAAATTCAGACCATTTTTGATGTTATAGATCTCCTCCTGTTTGTGTTTGTCAGAAAGCTGTGCAAACTCCTCCTCACTCTTCTCAAAGCGGAAGATTTTGATCTCTGGCTCCATTCTTTTTAAAAACGCCTCGTTCTGATAACTTTTCAGGAAATTGATGATTACCACATCTCTGCCCATACTTGCCATCTGTACCGCCCTGCCAAGGGCAGCGGCAGATTTGCCGTGACCTTCTCCGCTGTACACCTGTATTAAACCTTTTTCCATTGATCTATACCTTATGTCCTTTCCAGATATGAACAATTATCGCTTCGAACATGATAGCATAACATATAGGATATTGCAAGGTTCTTTTATGTTTTGCCGATGTTATGCCTCCTCGTCCTCCTCTGGAAGTTCAAGCTTGCTGACAGAGACTTCATAGGCAATCCGCTTCTCAAGTTCATCGTCTGAAAGCTTTTTCATGTACTCTCTTGACTGGATACGCCCCCACACCAAGCAGCGCTCTCCCACCTCGAAATTAGAGGCATAGCGGGCATTTCTTCCCCAGCAGATACAGGGGATGTAATCAGATTTGCCGTATGGACGGTTGACTGCCAAAAGCAGGTCCGCAATCTCGCGGCCAAGAGGAGTCTTTCTATATACAGGTTCCTTGCAGACAAAGCCGTCAAGGAAAATCTGATTCGTTTTGATGTTCTCGCTGATCTCCTCCACAAATTCGATCTCTCTGGCAAATACAGAGAGGACCAGCTTATTTTTGTGCTCCTCGTGTCTGTTGTAGGAACGGAACTGACCGTTTACCACGACCATCATTCCTCTGTAGTCCCCATTTACGTCGAGCAGACGCTCTGAAATCATCACTGGTATAATGTCCATGGACTCAGACAGCCTCGCCACCTGAATATCGACCATATAAAAGCCCTCACCAAATATTTCATGGCTGAATGAGAACTCACTCACGACCTCTCCCATCACAGTTACCTGATTGTTTTCAATCACCTGCTCATGATATCCATTTTTTGTCTTTAATGTTTCTTGCATTATATCATTCTCCCTTCGTTCTTGTAGTTAAATCATATGCTACTTTATACAGATTATAAAGCATTTTTTATCGCAAATTTTTCCTAATTTTTACAAATTTCGACAGCTTTCGACCATATATGGCATCCATCTGCCATATAAAACGCCGCAATATGCCAATTGCCGTAGAAATGTTCGATGGAAATTTTTATAAAACTTGCAAAAAATAAGGACAAGTGCTATACTATTTTAGTTTTGAGGAGAATTTAGATATCAATGATCATGGAGGAATTATATGATTCAGAAAAGAGAAGATGTCAGAAATGTAGCGATCATTGCCCATGTAGACCACGGCAAGACCACACTGGTAGATGAGCTTTTAAAGCAAAGCGGCGTATTCCGCGAAAATCAGGAGGTTGCCGAGCGCGTCATGGATTCCAATGACATCGAGCGCGAGCGCGGCATCACCATATTATCAAAAAATACAGCCGTTATGTATAAAAATACGAAAATCAATATCATTGACACCCCCGGCCACGCGGACTTTGGCGGCGAAGTTGAGCGTGTCCTCAAGATGGTAAACGGTGTGATTCTTGTCGTTGACGCCTTTGAGGGCGCCATGCCCCAGACAAAGTTTGTACTGCGAAAAGCACTTGAGCTCAAGCTGCCTGTCATCGTGTGCATCAACAAAATTGACCGCCCGGAGGCGCGTGCAGCCGAAGTTGTGGACGAAGTCTTAGAGCTGTTTCTCGAGCTGGACGCAGACGATTCGCAGCTTGACTGCCCCTTTGTGTTCGCCTCGGCAAAAGCAGGCACTGCCACGCTCGACGAAGATGGCTGCGGGGTTGACATGACGCCCTTATTCGAGACAATCCTAGACTACATTCCGGCACCGGAGGGCGACCCAGATTCAGGAACGCAAGTTCTGATCAGCACCATCGACTACAATGAATACGTAGGGCGCATTGGTGTGGGCAAGGTGGACAACGGCTCGATCGCCGTCAATCAGGAGGTTGTCATCTGCAACCACCACGAGCCAGACAAGCAGAAGAAAGTAAAGGTCAGCAAGCTCTATGAGTTTGACGGTCTCAATAAAATAGAAGTAAAGCAGGCCGGCATTGGCTCGATTGTCGCCATATCAGGCATTGCCGATATCCATATTGGCGACACGCTCTGCGCCGTTGACCATGTGGCGCCCATTCCTTTCCAGAAAATCAGTGAGCCGACCATTGCGATGCAGTTTATCGTCAATGACTCGCCGCTCGCCGGACAGGAGGGCAAGTATGTGACCAGCCGCCATCTGCGCGACAGGCTCTTCCGCGAGCTCAACACCGATGTATCCCTGCGCGTGGAGGAAACAGAGAGCGCCGATTCCTTCAAGGTTTCCGGGCGCGGCGAGCTGCATCTGTCCGTCCTTATCGAAAATATGCGCCGCGAAGGCTTTGAGTTTGCAGTCAGCAAGGCGGAGGTGCTCTACAAAAATGATGAAAACGGCAAGAAACTAGAACCGATGGAGCTTGCCTATGTAGATGTTCCCGAAGAATTTTCAGGCACGGTCATCGAGAAGCTCAGCCAGCGAAAAGGCGAGCTGCAAAACATGGGCAAGGCAAGCGGCGGCTATGCCCGTCTTGAGTTCTCTATCCCCTCGCGCGGGCTGATTGGCTACCGCGGTGAATTTATGACCGACACCAAGGGCAACGGCATTCTGAACACTACGTTTGACGGCTATGGTCCCTACAAGGGCGATATCCAGTACCGCAAGCAGGGCTCGCTGATCGCCTACGAGGCTGGCGAGGCGATTACCTACGGTCTGTACAATGCCCAGGAGCGCGGCACTTTGTTTATCAGTCCCGGCGAAAAAGTTTACTCCGGCATGGTGGTAGGCCAGAATGGAAAGGGCGAGGATATTGAGTTGAATGTCTGCAAGAAGAAGCAGCTTACAAACACGCGTTCTTCCAGCGCCGACGAGGCACTGCGCCTCACACCGCCAAAAATATTAAGTCTTGAGCAGGCGCTCGACTTCATTGATACCGATGAGCTGCTCGAAGTCACCCCAGAGCACCTGCGTATCCGCAAAAAAATTCTGGACCCTACACTCAGAAAACGGGCTGGCATGAAAAAATAGTACAGTCCTCAGCGCGGAACAAATCAAATTCCCCTGCATATAGTATAAAAAACATATGCAGGGGAATTTTATGTCTGATCTTGATATCAATAAAGCCGAATCCCCGGCTTATTCTGGAAACCTAACCTTAAACGTCACGTCGTCGCTGGGCTTTATCCCTATCAATAATGCCACCATAACCATCTCCTACGCCGGCGCGCCCGACACCGTGATACAGACGCTGAGCACAAATGAATCCGGCAATACGGACACCATCGCACTCCCCGCCCCAAATCTGTCCTACAGTACCCAGATCAGCGAAGTACAGCCCTACTCGGAATACAATATCTCTGTCACCGCCCCCGGCTATGAGCCCGTCTTTATCTCCGGCACAGAGATTCTCCCAGATGTCACGGCAGTGCAGCCTGTCAGCATGAATCCGCTCGAAGTCGAACCTCCTGGAGAAACGGAGGAGGATATCGTCATACCTGACCATACATTATATGGGGAATATCCGCCCAAAATACCAGAAGATGAGATCAAACCGATGGACGAGAGCGGCGAGATCGTCCTGAGCCGTGTCGTCATACCAGAGTATGTCATCGTGCATGACGGCTTGCCACAGGACTCCTCCGCCCCCAACTATTATGTGCGGTACACGGACTATATCAAAAATGTCGTGTCGTCTGAAATCTATGCGACATGGCCGGAGAATAGCATCTATGCTAATACGCTGGCGATTATGTCCTTCACGCTGAACCGTGTGTATACGGAATGGTACCGGAACCAAGGCTACAACTTCACGATCACGTCCTCCACCGCCTACGACCAGAAGTGGATTCACGGCAGAAATATTTATGAGAATATCAGCCGCATTGTGGACAGCATCTTCTCGAACTACCTGTCGCGGCCGGGTGTGCGCCAGCCGATTTTTACCTCTTACTGTGATGGAAACCGCGTGACCTGCAACGGACTCTCCCAGTGGGGCAGCAAATATCTGGGCGATCAGGGCTACACGCCGATAGAAATCATACGTTATTATTATGGAAATGACATGTATATCAACTCCACCTCCTATATTTCTGGTGTCCCCTCCTCATGGCCGGGCTATGACCTGACCGTAGGCTCGTCCGGGCAGAAAGTACTTCAGATGCAGCAGCAGTTGAACCGTATCGCTCAGAATTATCCGGCGATTCCGCGCATCGCAGAAGATGGCATCTTCGGCCCTGCGACCGCCAATGCCGTGCGCACCTTCCAGCGCGTGTTCGGACTGGCGCCGACTGGCATTGTAGACTATCCTACATGGTACAAAATCTCTGAAGTCTTTGTTGGCGTGACGCGCATCTCCGAGCCGGGATGAACCGCCTGTTTCATCCGCAGGGCTTTTGCGCTGCTGCCCTGCGGATATTCTCCGCTTTATTTGTACTGTCTAAATATTGCTTCATAATAGGTTCCAAACTTGCGCTCAGAAGCTGGCTCCGGCAGTACCTCCTGTTCCTTCTCCGCTTCCTGATGCCCATAACAATAATTCTGCTGCTCTTTTTCAATCTTATCATGAATATCATTGAGTTCCAGAAATGCCCTTATAAGCATGTAATTATACGTTTCTCTATCGTTCTTTTCCAGCTCATGACATAAAATCTCATCAACCCGTTTCTCGCACTTTGCCTGCCACCAATCTTTTGTATACTCCTCCTTTATTTTTTTGGGTATAAACGGTTCTTTCTGAGCAATTTTCATTGCGCTTATACATAAAGAATATGTGTTTGCAGTCCCTGACGCCTCATTTTCCAATTTCCTGATTTCTTGGGCTGCTGTCATGCTTCGGCTCCATTTATGATTCCATTCTGCTACCGATAGGTGCATTTTGCTGCCAAGCTCTTTCCACACCCTGCCTTTTTGCTTCTCCTGTTTTACCCAGATCTGATTCACAAAATAAAAATCGCGGAAACAATCAACAAAATACTCCTCCACCCTCCTGTCTATGACCGCCGCATAATCCAGCCGCCCGCGCATCTCCTCAAGCCACCTGAAAGGCTTGTCCGGTTCTTCCTGCGCAACCGAATATTCGCAACATTTCTGAACCATTTTTGCCACCTGTTCTAATTCCCTTTGCTGCTTTTTGGTCAAAATACCAGTATACTGCTCCCTTAGCTCCTCCTGCTGGTGCAGTGCTGCTTCGATAATATTCAGGCTTCTAAGCTGTACCAGCAAGTCGTGAAGCTGGCAGAGCTCCTCTTTTTGTTTACGCACGGCGGCTTCTCTCATCTCTAATATATTCTGGTGCAGGGGCAAAAGTTCAAAAAGCTTGTATTTTAATGAAGTAATCATATCTTCTGTGATTCTGTCTCTCCGTTTACAGCTTGTTGCACGTTGCTCAAAAAAATCAAACAAATGTTTAAGTTCCTGCGGCGCATTGCAGCCCCCAAATATGTAATTTCCTCTTTTGTTGGAATCGCTTGACGTATCTGTCCTGTACCATGCCTTCTCTTCTTCCCTAAAATGAAGTTGCTCTAAAATACGCTTGAACTCTCTGGCAACATTGACCGTCCCCGTCTCCGTCTTTAATTCCTCTTCAACCTCAACTGTTGTCCAGACATAATTATTCAGCTTGTCTTTCATCTCTCTTCCTCCATATAATACAGCCTCTCCACTTCCTCAATCTCCGCGCGCGCACTTGTTGCCTCCACAAGCTCCGTGCACAGGCGGTCGTACGCCTCGACGGGTGCGATGACTGTCATCTCCACGTCCGCCGCATAGACACTGTCCTCTGCCGCAATATTTCTGCTGGCAAGGATATGCTGGATTTTTCCAACTGCATTGTAATCCGCCCTAATCTTAAACCTGACGCCAAAATGCTGCCTTGCCGTCTCACACTTTTCGAGCGCCTCTTTCAATACACCCGAATACGCCCGCACCAGACCACCAGTTCCCAGCAGCGTCCCGCCAAAATACCGCGTGACGACTGCCGCAACATTGCGAATGCCGCTTCCGAGCAGCACCTCCAGCATAGGGCGCCCCGCAGTACCGCTTGGCTCTCCGTCATCGCTGCTTCTGGTGAGCTGCGCCTTGCTGCCAAGCACATACGCTGAACAATTATGTCTGGCATCATAGTACTTCTTTTTCATCTCCTCGATAAAAGCCGCTGCCTCCTCCTCGCTCTCTACCGGGCGCACTGTCGCGATAAAGCGTGATTTCTTCTCCACCAGCTCCGCTTCCCCGCCTTTTGTGAGCAGCACAAAATCCTCATATTCCTGACTGTTTCTGTCTTTTTCCATCCTAAACCTCCGTCACCATTCTCTTATTTTTCCTCATTATATCATAAACAGGAACTGTATAAAATCTAAAATATCTGTCAAGACTGTTAAAAAATCCTTTATTTACCGATAGTAATTTGTTATAATGAGTAGAATGAATTTTTACATAATGTATTTAGTAACTATTTTACGGAGGTGATTTTATGAATTACGGGAAAAGAGGAGTCTCTAAAATCCAAAAGTCCCTGACTTCAAAAACCATAAAATTCAAAAAGTTGTTCTTTGTCACTGCATTGAAGGTCATGCTGACTGCCACCTTGTCCATCATGATTGTCGGTGCCTGTTTTGGGATCGGCGCGTTCAAGGGCATTTTAAGCACTGTGCCCGATATTGATCCGGCATCTGTCCTCCCGCAAGGCTTTGCAACTGTCGTCTATGACGCCAAGGGCAATGAGCTGACAAAGCTTGTGGCTGCCAATTCCAACCGGAGTTATGAGAAGATGGACAGGATTCCCAAGCACCTTGCCGACGCCTTTGTCGCGGTTGAGGACGAACGTTTTTACGACCACAACGGCATTGATATCCGCGGCATCCTGCGCGCCGCATTCGAAGCGGTGCAGAATTTTGAGCTCACGCAGGGCGCATCTACCATCACACAGCAGATTATCAAAAACAATGTTTTTGACGACTGGGTGAACGAGGAAACCATGCAGAAAATCAAGCGTAAGATTCAAGAGCAGTATCTTGCGGTCGAGCTTGAGAAAAAAATGTCTAAAGAGCAAATACTGGAAATCTATATGAGCACGATCAATCTGGGACAAAATACGCTGGGCGTAAAAGCTGCTGCGCTGCGTTATTTTAACAAACAGCCTTACCAGCTAACTCTCTCTGAAAGTGCCGTCATTGTTGCCACCACGTCAAATCCATCCAAGTACAATCCTATATCACACCCTGAAAAAAATGAGGAAAGGCGTCAGATTGTTCTGGATAAAATGAAAAAACAGGGATATATCTCACAGGCTGAATACGATGAGGCGATGGCGGATGACGTGTACAGCCGTATTCTGGCAGTCAATGAAGAAATCGTGGACAGCAATTCCGTCTATACATATTTTGTAGACGAAGTTACCAGACAGGTGTTAGCTGATTTGAGCGAAATCAAGGGCTTCAATGAAACGCAGGCACACTGGCTGCTGTTCAGCGGCGGTCTGAGCATCTACACGACGCTTGACCCGGATATTCAGGCAATCTGCGATGAGATATACGCAGATGAGTCAAATTATCCCGAAACGGTGAAATGGTATCTGAATTATGTGCTCACAATCAAGAAAGCAAACGGTGAAAAGGAAAATCACAGCACTGAAATGTTCAAGGCTTACTACAAGCAGCAGAATGCTTCCTTTAATCTGATTTATGACACAAAAGAAGATGCCTATGCGGCTATCGAAGCCTACAAGGATGCGATGATGTCCGAGGGAGACCAAGTGGACGGGGAACGCATCTCGCTGACTCCGCAGCCGCAAGTTTCCATTACGGTTGAAGAGCAGTCCACGGGCTATGTTGTGGCGATGATTGGCGGGCGTGGTGTAAAAGAAGCAAGTCGTACATTGAACAGGGCTTCCAACACCACCAGACAGCCCGGCTCCACCTTCAAGGTGGTGTCCACTTACGCCCCGGCACTTGACAGCGCTGGTCTGACGCTTGCCGATGTCCAGAACGACGCCCCCTTCAACTACGCCGGCGGACGCCCTGTCAAGAACTGGTGGGGAAGCAACTACAGAGGGCTTCTAAGTCTACGGTATGGTATTGCACAGTCGGCAAATATCGTCGCTGTCAAAACCCTTACCCAGATTTCACCCCAGCTTGGCTTTGATTATCTGCAAAACTTTGGCTTCTCGACAATGGTTGAAAAGCGTGTTGAGAAAGATGGCTCTGTGGTGTCCGATATTGGCCAGCCGCTTGCGCTTGGTGGCATTACAGACGGTGTTACGAATTTAGAGCTCAATGCCGCCTACGCGGCGATTGCCAATCAGGGAACCTATATCAAGCCTAAGCTGTACACCAAGATTGTGGACCATGACGGCAATGTACTGATCGATAACACAGCGCCAGAGTCCACTCAGGTAATCAAGGAAACAACGGCATGGCTGCTCACAAGCGCTATGGTGGACGTTGTCACCTCGGGAACCGGCGGCTCTGTGAATTTTGGAAACATGGCGATCGCAGGCAAGACAGGCACCACCTCCGACTACAAAGACGTGTGGTTCTCAGGCTATACGCCCTATTACACCGCGACTACATGGACGGGTTACGACAACAATGTCAGCATGAAAACCTCTGCCGAGAAGAATTTGTCAAAAACGATGTGGAAAAAGGTCATGTCAAGGATTCACGAAAACCTTGAATACAAATCCTTCCCTATGGCAAACGGCATCGTGACAGCCTCCGTCTGCTCTAAGTCCGGGCGGCTTCCCATCGCAGGCGTCTGTAATGGCACTGTCAAGACGGAATATTTTGCCGAGGGAACAGTTCCCACAGAATACTGTGATGCGCACTATTTCTCAAATATATGCCTGTATTCAAACCTCACTGCCGCCGAGGAGTGTCCGTTCAAGCAGGCCTCCGTCATAGAGCAGGTGCCTACGCGGCTTCAAGATAACAATCTTGCCTCCGCACTCAACACGACGCCGGAGACACCCGAAGCGCAGAACACGCAGATGTGCCCGCACAACAGCTTTTTCTTCGCAGCGCCCAACGCGCAGGAGGTGCTCCAGCAGCAAATACTTGAAATGCAGCAGCGGGCTGCGGCCGCCGCCGCGCCGCCGCCTGCTGAACCGGTCTCAGACACTGACTGATGCTGCTTATTTCCTCTGCACGGGTTTGTGCATAAAATAGAAGCGTTACAAGAATGAATACCCTTGTAACGCTTCTATTTCATTCTTTACATTTAAAAATTCTTTACTCTACAAATTCGAGGTAAATGATACCTGCACCATTCTCTTCATATAACGACAGGGTTTCATAAGATGTTGTATAATTTGGATTGAACATATCTCCTGACACATCTACCCAGTCCATATTATTTACAACGCTTGAGATTTTATAAAGCCCTCTTGCACCGTACGTTGCCTCCGCCATTATTTCAGGGTTCTGTGTGCGAAGATTCCATTTTTCATTCTGCTGCATATTGTTGGTTTCAATTGGAACCCAGCCAGAAGCAGTTTTCTTTTCAAGTATTGCGGTAAAGTTCGCATACGCAACGGGCAGATCAAAGGCTGTAGGCTCCATCACAACTGCAAACTGTTCACCCCTGCTGCCATCTGTAAGTCCTCCGCCTTTTACTTGTATTGGCGATGTTTCACTGCTAATTGGATCATGGGTTGATTTCTCGATTGTCTTATACCCCTCTTTCGGACCAACCCACATCTCTGTTTTCGGGATATAGTATTCCTGCTTACTCTCAAAACTTTTTTCTTCTGCCGTAAGCCTGCTGTCATAATCCCACTCTTTTAAGGTATATCCGGCTTCGTGCCACCCTGTGCCCGCCTCTTCAACTAACGTGCTATCCTGTGGCCAGTATATTTTCTTTTCGCTCGTATTATATAATACATTTACTACATCTAAATCATATGCCTTATCTGTGCGGAACAAACGTCCCATTTTTGAACCAGTGACATATGCATGATAATTTTCATTATCATCTGTCTTATAATACTGCGTCCATACGCCGCCTTCTTCTCTAAACCTATAGAATGTATACTGTTCAAAATTATTTTGATTAAAGTATTTTGCTTTAAAAGCTGGAATCGTGCCCGCTTCAAATCCGGGAAGATCCCAGTTCTGGCGGTTGGCTCTCTTAAAGCCGCCAAGTTCTTTTCTGCCGCTGCCGGTAATCTCTATAAAATCATACACCACCCCTTCAGGATACTGCTCCTTATACTTATCAATATCTCTGATATAATTCAGTCCCGAACGGTTATACTGCGCACCTTTGTATTCAACCCTGCCCATCGCGTGCAGCGAGGTCGCCCGAAGCTGAGCCCCCTTGGGCAATGGCTTATTGAGCGTAAAAGTAATCATTTGTGTACCTGCTCTTGTGCCTTCCTTCACCGTATCATAGCTTACATTGGAGAAATATTCTGGATACTCGCCAATCTCTTTTTCTGCGGCTTTGCCGTTTTTATCCTTATAGTACAATGTCCACCGCAGTTCGAACGGGCTCTTATAATTGTCATCTTTATCCCAGATCGGATCAAAATTATTCGTTTTCTGCTGCTGTCCGAAATAATCTGTCCCCTCGATGCCTGACGCTCTTGCATGAAGGGTAATCGTCTCGCCTGCTTTATTCGAAATGCTATTCTCTTCTATATCTACCTCTGTTACACGGCGCACCTGCAAGTACACGGTTTTCGTATCAATCCTGTCAGAAACCGTCATATTGGTACTGTCATACGCCTCGATTGTCATCTTGATGCGGCCGTCTTTTTCGCCCAGACCATCATCAAACCGGCTTCCCTCCTCGGTTCGCGAAATCTTCATCTTGATATTCCACACAGAGGGCAGTGCCTCCGTCATTGAGACAAACTTCCATTCTCTAGTGCCTTCTCTGCGCTCTACATCTGCCGCTGGTAGAATAATCGTATTATTCGGGTCTGTACCGCCCTCCAGCGTCACCTTGATTCTTGCGACTGTCGCGCCGTTCACTACGTACACTGGTATGAGCATAGCATTTTCATCTGTCTTACCTTGATAGGGCTCTACGATAATAGTATCCTTCGCCACCTTGATTGCATCTTGTTTTTTCAAGGTATACGTGCCTTGGATAAATGTCGTGTCATTTTCTGTATAAATATAGCCAAACTTGTTTCTTCCTGTCACTCCGTCCATATTGGGATGCAGCGCCTTTGCTGTGAGCACAAATTCACAGTCATTGCCCCATGCCTTGTTTAATATAATATTCACTGCCGGTGATTGTCCATTGACGACAAAGCTATGTATATAAAAATAATCATTGTTATATTTGCTTTTCCATGGGTCGCCCGAAGCATCTGTCTGCCCCAGATCCTTTGTGACCAGCTCTTGTCCTGTAGTTTCAGGTATGGTCTGCCCTGCCCGTCTCATTTCCCACTCAAACATAACGGCATACGGCGTGTACTCATCATACTGCGCCTGTGTCTCTGCATTAATACAATCCGCAGAATCTGCAAAATTTAATTTGGTGCCTTTTATTCTTGTCTTTAACTGTAATTCTGCGCCTTTTCCAAATTTTCCATTTGGCGTATTCGAATAGCCGCAGTCAATTTTGAGGTTTCCTTTATTCACATCTCCTGTCAGCTCAACAGGCGTTACCCTTCTGACATAAATCTCTACCGTCAACTGCGTTGCCGTGCTGCCCTGAGAATGAATGTCTAAGGTAATCACACCCTTACTGTCACCTTTTGCTTCTCTTGCCAGTTGTATTTTTAGCTTATTGCCATCTTCAAATGTCGGTATGATTCCCGCTTCATCTGGCGTCTTAATCTCACTTCCCACAGATATTGTACACGCCGGATTCGCCACACGCACACCGTTTAATGTATATGTCTGCCCGGGTATCATCAAAATTTTGGTACTCTTTAATTTTGCGACTGTAATATCTTTCTCCGCATAACAGCTTGTCTCTCCATAGGCGCTTGACGCCTTATTGACCCCGCTTGGGTGTTTTGCCGTCGCCCTCACCACAAGTTTTGTATTGGCGTCAAAACTATCCGTCAGCTTGACTTTCAGATAGGGACGTTTTGACTTTTTTTCCGCCTCGCGGTTCTCATATTCAGGATACTTATCATCAATATATATGTACTTTGCAATCTCAGGACTGTAAGAAAATTTACTTTTTCCTGTTCCGTCGTCCTCATCTAAAATGGCAAAGCTGCCAATCTCCGTATCAAAATTCCCCGGCGTACTGCCGCATACAAGCACTTTGCCACTCCATTCTACGGCATACGGGTTCTTATAATTCTCCTCATTCGAACCGCCTGCAACCTTTGCGGCATTTGTGCACGCCACATTCGCAAAAAAGGTATACTCACTGCTGTCTGCACCGCGTTTTTTGTCCAATGTGATTTCGCTAACACTGCGGATGTCAATTTGAATCACTTTCGTGCAAAGCTCTGCACCGTCGTCCTTCACGCTAAGTTTTACCGCCGCTTCTGCACTTCTGGCAGCGTTGTCTACTGTTACTACAATGTGGTCTGCCGCTTCAGAAACTGATATTCCTGCACTTACTTCCGAGACCTCAAACGGTTTATCAGAACCCCTGACATCCACGCCGACAGTATACGATTCACCTGGCACTAGAATCAAACTGCTGTCCGAAACATAGATTGATGCACTGGGCGGCAGAGCGCTTGTTGACACATTGATTTCCTCATTTCTTGCATTCATGGTATACCGGACAGGATAGTTCTTATCATTCTTGGATACTGTCATATCCAAAATCACAGTGTGCGCTTTCTCAAACTCACTCACGTCCGCCGCAAATGCCGCAATATTTCCTGCCAAAATCTGTGCACCGCTTGTTGTCTGGCTTCCATCTTCCGCTGTCACAGTCTCCCGATATTTCAAGTCTGTCCCGTCAAGAGAGACTGCATGTTCTACATTGCCCTTGATCATTTTCAGTATTCCGCTCTCAAACTTCACTTCTATGGCGTTCTGGATAATGCCGCCAATTCTGTTTGCCGCAAACTGGGCTTCCTGCTGAATCTCGGATTCCGTGCTTCCCTTCTGGTAGCTTCTCGCGCTGAACACAAGCACACCGCCGACCGTGGCAACAATCACGGAAAAGATTGCAACTGCACAGATCACCTCGACGAGCGACAGTCCTTTATCTCCTAATTTTTTATTCATAGTTCTTTCCTTTCATCCAACATAAAACAGTTATTTACCAACTGATATCCTGCCTGTGATCGGAACAATCTCAATCGTCCGTCTGGTGCTGCCCTTGGAGACTGTAAACTTTGGTGATGCGGTATTCGCCTCCGCCCCATTCAATGTTTTGAGTGCACCGCTTGCCCTGTCAAACACAAACACCACACCCCCAGTCCCAAGTTCACTCTCCGAGGAGCCGTCATCAAATCTGACAGATACACTCCTGTTCCCAACCTTCGTTGATGTCGTTGTGGCAGCATCGCCCGTATCCGTGACAAGTTTCATTTCAGTGATGATATTTCCTGCCTCATCCTTTTTGACTGTAATGGTCGTACTGTTCTTTCCCATTGCCATTGTTCTTGCCTGCTTTAGATTATAGGCAAGCTTCTGCGCGCATTCCTCTGCCGCCTTCCCGCTTGCCCAGTTGATACTGTACGACACACTGCCAATAAAGAGGCTCAATATCGCTATCACAACGATAATCTCCACAAGGGACATTCCCTTATTATCTGTTTTATGTTGCCACCGCAGCTCTCTCAATCACGCCTGCCCCCTTTCAGATGTTCCCTGTCCGATCAATATTTATGCCAGTTCATATACAGTATATAATCTCCCATATAGAGCTTCTTCTTCTCGATATCCTTTGGCACAAACCCATCTCCGGGTTCTGCGCCCTCCTCCTCACCGCCTGCATTGGAACGTCCCATATAATATGCCGGCGGGTCGAGCGCGATATCTGTACAAATGTAAGACGAATATCCGTTCTGCGAACACCGCACACGAACATTCTTGATAATAAATCTTCCCGGCGTCTCTGGGTCCAGTGCGACACACATCTTTTCATCCTCTTCCGTAATTTTGTCCTCCGGTATAAAATACTGCTGGAAGTTGGGCAAATCCGCAGCAAAATTTTCCACTGTCGTATAAACAGACTCACCCGGTACTGTTACATGTGTTGTAATCTCGTCTTTTCCAATATCTGTTCCGTATTTTGTAGCGCCTGTCCACATGTAATACAAACAGTCAAAATAGATCGTATGAAAATCCTGATTCCGCTTGTCTCCACTCTCCTTTGTCACATATTCCGGCATCACTTCCCTGTATGCATATTTGAAAGCCTCCGATACGTCAGCAGCCAGCGCCCCTTTTAATTCGTCGAGCGCCATCTCCGCCTGATAGAATGTGTTTTTATTCTGATAGTCATTTGCCTTGATCTGATAATTTTTCCCTGAAATATAGATAATCGTGGTGGCAATCACAGAGAGAAAAATCGCCACAGCCACCACGGAGATCAACGCAGAACCACTGTTATTTAATTGAATATATTTCCATCGTTTCTGTTTCATTACCACACCTCTATTCAACAGCATCTGCCTCGTATTCCCGATACTTTTCATACATTGTACCGCGCAGTTTTGTCAGCTCATGCCCTTCTGTATCTGTCACTTTCAAATCCAGCTCATAGGTCATTACCTTCTTTTTCTTGAATGCATCTGAGCCTGTATAGTTCTCCACTATCTTAAATTCTGATGTCTGGATATGATTTTTCGCCGTTCCAGTCCTGCGCCCAAGATTTTCATCAAGATTGTGGAACAGGCGCATCTTTGTACCCTTAGCACGCACTACAGGCGCATACCCCTGCTCTTTGAGTGTCAGTTTGGTTTCTGACAAATCTGGATTTTTCTGCTTGATCAGATAACAGTCCAGCTCTAAATCTGTCTGATTGTCTATTTTGATCACATCTCTGAAATTCTCATCATATCCAGTCTCCCCTTTGTACGCTGGAAAATAGTATATAATAAGGCGTTTGAGATCTTTCCCTCTATAAATAATATTCATTTTCGACATTTCATCAAGAATCGTGTCGTCCCTCTCATCATGGGTTCCGTTCTTGGAATCATAGATCGGAATATCATGCATTGCAATATTCTCTATAATATCATACCCATCATGAGCTCCTGTTGTATCTATCAAATCCATATAATGCACAAAACTCTGAAACCACTTGTCCTCTGGTTCTAGTACCCAGTCTCCGAGCTGTGGCTCTGACTCTGTTTCCGTCGGCGCCTCTGTCTCAATCGTACCAGAATTTTCATCATCCGGCTCGCTTGTCGGCGGAGCGGAAGGCGTCTCATACGGCATATATGAAGTGGTATACTAAAACTGGACACGGAGGGGGTGGAAATTAGACAGGGTACATGGTAAGATTGAACATTACTTATCGTATACATAAACATAATTCCCCATGAAATGAACAGGAGGTTTATCAATGAGTTACACAAGGGAAGAACGGCTGGACATCGGAAAACGGATTTACAACAATGAATTAAGCAAAAGCGATGCAGCCATAAAATACAGTATCAGCGAGGGTACAGCCAGAGATTACATGAGACTGTACCGGGATGTGAACGGCCTGCCGCCCAAAAACAGGATTCAAAAAGATGAAAATACAGTAAGAATAAACACGTATTCTTCCGAACCGGATCTGTCTGAATACGAATCAATGACAAAAGAGGAGCTTATTAAGGAACTGGTGAAATCACGGATCAGTGAAGCACGGTTAAAAAAAGGATACGAAGTGAAAGGGGATGGTGCAGACAGGACAATTACAATCTTCGACAGCTGGAATATGAAATAATACTGGAATTATCTGGTGAATTTCCAGTCTGTGTGCTGTGCGAATCTATGGGTATCCACAGAAGCAGCTTCTATTATTGGAAAAAACGCCTTTGTGATCCGGCTCCTAAAATAAAAGCACTTGCAGACAATGTCATTCTGTTCAGGGAATATCATTTGAAATATCCGTCACACGGATACCGGTGGCTGAGCGCAAAAATAAGGCTTGATACAGGACTGAAGGTGTCTGATACGTATGCGCATAAATGCTGCAAAATT
>Ga0137306_100296_pt1 | contig 76755 bp, 71 predicted proteins | sample Inofroosms_March_FD_97187 | JGI IMG/M metagenome (GOLD analysis project Ga0137306, IMG submission 97187) | Mouse cecal microbial communities from Vienna, Austria - N-Acetylneuraminic and N-Acetylglucosamine D2O microcosms_March | ecosystem: Host-associated > Mammals > Digestive system > Large... | reverse complement strand
TTTATAAATCAGCTGTTTAGCAACAACTTCTTTATTTTATCATCTCGCAGAATTGATGTCAATAACTTTTTTAAATAATTATTTAATCATCATTTCTAGGCGACTTATTTATTTTACCAAATCATCAAGTGATTTGTCAATAAATATTTTATTTTTTGTTATCGTCGATCTCAACAACAACTTTTATATCCTATCATTATCAACAACTCAATGTCAATAACTTTTTTAAGTTATTGTCGTCATCTCAACGACAAATAATATATTACCAAGTCTTATTGCCCACGTCAACAATTTTTTAAATTTATTTTAAGTGTGTTGTATCATTCCATTTTAGAAGTTCAAATGTCGCTTTATCTTTGACTTCTAAAACCGTTACTGACGTATTAGCAACTAGTCCTTCACGGCGAATGGTATTAAGATCTTTTCCTAAAAGATATTTAACACCAAAAGTGATCACCAACGCATGTGCCGTCACTAAAACATTGCCTTTAGGATAACGTTTAGCGATCTGAGTCAAAGCCCTTTTTACCCGTGTGGCTAATTCAAAATAGTTTTCCGCCTTGATCTCACTACCATCAAAATTGTGCGGATCATTCAAAAATGTCTGCCAAATACGATCAGCTTGATGCTTAGTCGCTAGATCACCATCCCAGATCCCAAAATCAAATTCTTTTAGATCATCTAAAGTTTCAAACTGTAATGGCTGCTTAAATTGAGCTACGATATTTTTACCAGTGTCTAAAGCTCGCTTTTGCGGACTGGAAAAAGCCGCTACAAAATCGATATCAGCTAAAGCTTTACCAGTTTGCTTTGCATCGGCTATGCTTTGGGGCAATAATGGTGAATCATGTACAGCACCTTGCAAACGGCCATCACGATTATACTCAGTTCTACCGTGGCGTACTAAATAAAAAGTTGTCATCTCTTTACGATCCTTTCAAAAAATTACTTGTTACATTTTACGTTATCCCATTTATTCGTGCAACTTCCATCCCATATTAGCAATCCAAAAAGACCCAACACGATACAAAATCATGCTGGATCTCTCATCATTTATGCAACATTGACCACATTATTTCAAAACATCTTAATAATTATGCTTCGGGATCATCTTTTGTGATCTTCTCTAAACCACCCATATATGGACGCAAAGCTTCAGGGATCGTGACCGAACCGTCTTCATTTTGGTAATTTTCCAAAATAGCCGCTACTGTCCGACCAACAGCTAGACCTGAACCGTTTAGAGTATGCACGAATTGCAATTTGCCATTTTCATCACGATATTGGATATGTGCGCGCCGTGCTTGGAAATCTTCACAGTTAGAACAACTTGAGATCTCACGGTAAGTATCTTGCGCCGGCATCCAAACTTCAAGGTCGTGTGTCATGGCTGCACTAAAGCCCATATCACCAGTCGATAAAGTGATCACATGGTATGGCAAGCCTAATTTTTCCATGATATCACCGGCATTTTGAGTCATTTTTTCTAATTCGTTATATGACTCTTCTGGCTTAGCGAACTTGACCATTTCAACTTTATTGAATTGGTGCATCCGAATAAGACCACGCGTATCACGCCCTGCACTACCAGCTTCAGAACGAAAACTTGGTGTCAATGCGGTAAAGTAAACTGGCAATTGGTCTGTTGGGATAACTTCATCACGATAATAGTTAGTCAATGGAACTTCTGCAGTTGGGATCAAAGTCATATCTTCACCATTTACTTGGTAAACATCTTCTTTGAACTTAGGAAATTGTCCCGTACCATACATTGTCTTAGCATTTACGATATATGGTGGTAAAACTTCGGTATATCCTTCCTTAGCATGTTCATCCAACATAAAGTTATAGACAGCACGTTCTAAGCGAGCACCCCAACCTTTATAGTAAACAAAACGTGCACCAGAAACTTTAGCTCCACGTTCAAAGTCTAAGATACCTAGATCTTCACCGATATCCCAGTGAGCTTTAGGTTCAAAATCAAATTTACGTGGTGTTCCCACTTTGCGCAATTCAACATTATAATCTTCATCAGGCCCAACTGGGATCGTTTCGTTAGGCAAGTTAGGTAAGCATGCAGCCATATCATGAACGATCGCTTCAACTTCAGCTAATTGTGCATCGAGTTGCTTGATCTGACCACCGACTTCACGCATTGCTGTGATCGCTTCAGTCGCATCTTCTTTGTTACGCTTAGCTTGCGCGATCGCTTCGGATACTTCATTACGCTTTTGCTTCAAAGATTCTGAGCGCACCAAAAGTTCACGGCGTTCTTTATCTTTTTCCAATAATGTATCGATCGTTTCAGCTTCCACACCACGTGTTGCTAAACGCGCTTTGATATCATCTGGATTTTGACGGATCATTTTAATATCTAACATCTTATTGCCCCCTAATTTAGCTAATTATTTTATCTAATCGAAAAAAAGAGCCTTTCCGCCCCCGATATTGGGACGAAAAGACTCTTTTCGCGGTACCACCCAAGTTCGACATAACATCGCACTCACATATAAATAACGGTTTTCCCGTGCGGCATTACCCGCCCATACAAGGTTACGCTGGAGTTTCGGCGTCATGGTTTGCAGCAACCACCATGTCTCTGTCATGCCTACTTATGGCGAACTCAGATGTTTCGATTATTTATACCAGTATCATAATATTTATTCTGTAAAATAGCAAGCCTATTCTAGACTTTCATCGATTTTTTCTTGCATTTCCATTTTTTCTTTGGAAATATCATGGGGGGTCAGATCCACTTTATCTAATGGAATAACTTTCGTCTTATATTTGATCTTATAGTAAGCATACAAGATGATAAACAATGGAACTGACATATAGGAGACCCCGATCGCTTGCCAGTTAAAGTCCTTAAATGATTGGATATCTTGACCAATGATGACTAAAATACACAAGACCAAAGCTAAGAGCGGACCAAATGGGAACCACTTAGCCTTGTATTTCAACTCACTTAGATCATGGCCTTGCGCTTTGAAAGCACGGCGGAAACGATAATGTGAGACTGCGATCCCGATCCAAGCGATAAAACCAGTCAAACCACTGGCACTTACTAAGAAGGTATAAACTTGGTTACCAAAGATACTTGCTAAAAAGGTCAGCAATCCGATGATCGTAGTCCCGATCAAAGCAAAGATCGGGATCCCACGTGAGTTGACCCGCGCAAACATCTTCGGTGCATCGCCATCGATACCTAAAGCATACAACATCCGCGTTGAAGCATACATCCCTGAGTTAGCAGCCGATAAGACCGAAGTTAAGATAACAGCATTCATCACTGAAGCAGCTGAAGCAAGTCCCGCCCGCTTAAAGACCAGGGTAAATGGACTGATCGCAATATCACTTGCTTCAGAACCTAATAAGTTTGGACTAGTATAAGGAATGATGCAGGCGATCACAAAGATCGACAAGATATAAAAGAGCAAGATCCGCCAAAAGACTTGCTTGATCGCTTTTGGTAAACTCTTTTCAGGATCTTTAGTCTCACCTGCTGTAATACCGATCAATTCAGTCCCTTGAAAAGAGAATCCGGCCACAACAAAGACGCTCAAGATCGTTGGGATCCCCCCAACAAATGGGGCATCGCCTTTAGTGAAGTTTTCTAAGTAAGTTGCATGACCACCTAAAATACCAAAGATCGTCAATAAACCAACTGCTAAAAAGACAATAACTGTGACAACTTTGATCAAAGCCATCCAGTATTCAGCTTCCCCAAAAGATTTAACTGATAAAGCATTGATCAAAAAGATGAGTAGTAACGCTGATAAACTAAAGACCCAGGCTGGAACATGGGGGAACCAAAATTTCAAAACTAAGGCGACCGTCGAGATATCGACCGCTAATGTGATCGCCCAGTTGAACCAATAATTCCACCCCATCGCAAAACCAAATGCTGGATCAACAAAGCGCCGCGCATAAGTCGCAAACGAACCTGTCACGGGGAGATAAGTTGCCATTTCCCCTAATGATGTCATCAAAAAGTAGACCATCAGACCAATACCTAGATACGCCACTAAAGCGCCCCCAGGTCCTGCGGTCGAGATCGCTGAGCCACTGGCCACAAATAAACCAGTCCCGATACTACCGCCAAGTGCGATCATCGACAAATGTCTTGTCTTCAATGATCGCTTCATTGTGTTCTTCTCTGCCATGAAAATTCCTCCTATTTTTTAGAGAAGTCGTGCAAGCATATAAAAAGCGCACCTCCGAGACATCGAAAGTGCGCTTTGATCATCTATCAATTCATTCTTGTAGCAAACTGCCACTCATCTCGATAGCGCTCCGTAGTTTATCACTACGACAGTTCCCGATCTCTTAAACCGGGCCCCAGCCTAGACAAAATAAAGTTTGTCTAGGCTTCGGCAAATCCCCCTTTCACTAGATTTTAGCGTTGCTTTATCAACTCCACCTAGCTACTGATGGTTTTTGCGACCTCTTCTTCGACGTTTTCAATTTCCAATTTTAACTTGGATGCGATCTAATTGCAAGCCATATCTTTAATTTTGTCCTTCAGCTTGCTTTATCTGAGCATGTAGATCCGCGATCGCTAAGTCTTTCTCTAAAAATTCTTGATCTGCCATTGGGAAATGTTGTTCGATCGTAGCAAACGGCTGCAATTGGACTGTAGCTTGGTCGAGCTCAAAATCAAGTAAGTGACCTCCCATTGACTTATCATCAGCTAAGAAATGCAAGTGATACCCAGCTGCTGCCATCCCTTGAAACATTTCGGGTGCAAAATAACCAATGACCGTACCGGTGATCGCTTCAGCATCAAACAAGGCCTGTTCATCAGCCACTTGCGTCAATGTCTTGTACGGACGTGTTTGCTTTTCAACGGCGCGCGTTTTGACTTTGCTAAAACGCCCCGTGATCTTAACTGCAAAGAACAGATTTTTGTACGGATAGTTAGCCAAGATCTGCTCGCCTAACTGTTTTTGGGTCAGAGCACTAGCCGTAAATGTATCTTTTGCTTGCTCAAAGTGGACCGTGGCAAAAGGAACTTTTTCCTCTGGCTTTAAGATCCGGACCTCACCTGTACTTTGGACCAAATAAGGTGTGTGGTCTAATAAGACCATTTCACCATCTAACCCACTAGCAGTTCCGATCCCAAGCTCACCATGCTCTAACAATTCGGCTACCGTCAATGTGCCTTCAAACAGACCCGGGACTAACATTCCTAGGGTCCCGTGTTGATAGACTTGACTTTCATATTTTTCCATATATCCTCTACCTCGATCAGTGTAATTGATCTTCTAAGATCGTCTTACCTAACTCTTGATTGAAACTGTAATCGACCGGTACGTCCACGATCGTTGGTCCCTTTTCTTTGAAGGCTTTATCTAAGACTTCTTCTAATTCCGAAGCTTTATTGACACGATAACCCCTAGCCCCAAAGCTTTCTGCATATTTCACAAAATCAACTGGTCCAAATTTAACAGCAGCCGACTTGCCATATTTCATCTCTTCTTGGAATTTGACCATATCGTAGTTACCATCATTCCAAATGATGTGCACGATATTTAAATTCAACCGGACTGCAGTTTCTAAGTCTTGTGATGAAAACAAGAAGCCACCATCACCTGAAACAGAGACCACTTTGGTATCAGGACGGACCAAAGCCGCTGAGATCGCCCACGGTAAAGCCACCCCTAAGGTTTGCATCCCATTACTAAAGAGTAAATGGCGTGGTTCATAACTTCTAAAGTGCCGTGCCATCCAAATATAGAAACTACCAACGTCAACTGTCACGGTCATCTCATCTGTGACCCGATCTTGCAAAGCTTGAATGATACTCAATGGATGACTTTGAACTTGATCTTTGGTAACTTCAGGTGGCACATCGCGTTTTTGCAAAGTCTTACGCAATGAATCCAAGTAAGCCTTTGATTCTTCTGGGACCGAGTAACCTTTCATATATGGCAACAAGAAATCTAATGTTTGTGAAATATCGCCCACTAATTCACGCTCTGGTTGATAATTCTTATCGATCTCAGCTCGCATCGAATCGATAACTACGATATTAGCACTACGATCAGAATTCCAGTTACGTGGTTCGTATTCGATAGGATCATATCCGATCGCGATCACAAGGTCACTTTTCTTTAGCAATTGGTCCCCAGGCTGATTTCTAAATAAACCGACCCGTCCAAAGAAATCATCTTCCAATTCACGTGGGATGATCCCTGCACCTTGGAAAGTTTCGACCACTGGTAAATGGGTCGCAGCGATCAAACGGCGGATCGCATCAGTCGTTTCAGGATCAGAAGCCCGCATCCCTAACAAAAGAACTGGCAGCTTGGCAGCTTTGATACGTTGGGAGAGTAAAGTCGATTCGATCGGACTAGCTGGTCCCAATTTCGGGGCTTCAAGAGGCTCGATCACACTGGTCTTGACCTTACCATCTGTCACGTCTTGTGGTACTGAAACAAAACTTGCACCTTGTTTAGCGGCTTCAGCTTCTTGGTAAGCATTAGCGATCACTTCTGAAACATTTTCTGGTTCTTGGACTTCCGCACTGTATTTTGTGATCGGTTCAAACAAAGCTGCATTTTTCATGCTTTGGTGCGTCAAGCGTAACAGATCTGTTCGTTGCACTTGACCAGCGATCGCTAAAACAGGATCACCTTCTGCTGTAGCAGTTACCAAGCCAGTAGCCAAGTTAGACGCTCCCGGACCTGACGTTGCGATCACGACCCCAGGTTTACCTGTGATCCGCCCTACACCTGCAGCCATGAAAGCTGCATTTTGCTCATGACGCGTCAAAACAAATTTTGGTGTGCGTGGATCTTTAGGATGTTCGAGCAATTCAAAAACCCGGTCGATCTTAGCTCCCGGGATCCCAAAAACAAATTTAACATCATGGTTGATCAAACTATCAACGATCGCATCCGCACCGTAATATTCTTTTTCCGACACACTTAATTCCCCCTACTCAATTTTAAACGTTTTCTTACTTCTAGTTATAACTATATACATAACACAATTTATTTTCAAGTAGAGTGTAAACCAAAGTGTAAGGCAGCATTTTCAGATAACCAAAAAAACGCGCCGGCCCCTCCCGTACGCGTTTAGCTTATAATTTCAAACTATTTTTTATCTTCTTGATCAAAGCTTCGATCTGATCGGGGTCGCCACCGCCCAAATGATTCCAATCGATCCGAGGAATTATCTTGGTATTAAAAGTCTCGCATAGTAATTGATAGATCGTGACTTTAGCTAATTGCTTTATCCACAGCGCATCCGCCGTGGCAAAAGCTCGTTGGATCGCACTATTACCTTCTTTAGCCAGAGGTTTAAAATCCGAAAAGACCGCATTGAATAAGTCAGTACTTGGATAAGATACCAACGGGCCTTCGACTACTTCAACGATCTGCGCTAAATTGATCTCAGCTGGATCACGAGCTAATCTAAAGCCACCATTATTGCCTGAAGCTGAGGTCACTAAACCACCAACGACCAATTTTCGCATCAATTTACGCAGATAAGTCTGCGAGCCTTTGAGTCGGGCGTGGATCACAGTTGAGGATAAGGGAATATCTTGTTCTTGTGTTGCTAGCAACGCTAAAATACAAACTGATTGTTCAAACCCTCGCTTTAACTGCATATTTTCACCCCCTATAGTTGTTTATAAAATAACAATTGTGAACGATTTTCTTTAACAACGAACCACTCGTTGACAACATATTTTTCGACGACTCTAAAGCCACAGCGCTCTAGCAATTTGATCGAGGCTTGATTTCGCTTAGCGACTCGTGCTTCTAGACCGACCGCACCTTTTTTTTGAGCGAACTGGCTAAGTGCCCTGAGCGCTTCGGTCATATAACCTTTATGCCAATAATTTTGATTTAGCACATACCCCACTTCAAAGACAAGTCCAGCTTGGTGGGGAGAAACTTCATATAGACCGATATTTCCAATGACTTTTTGTTGTTCTTTTAACTCGATCACAAAATGCTTTTTATTTTGTAACATTTTCCCAAAAAATAACGCCTGCATCAGCGTCTCACACGGCATAAAGCCCGCATCTTTGGCCACTTGCTTTTGACTAGTGTATTCTAAAACATCGGCTGCATCTAATGGGTCAAAGTTTCGCAACAAAAGGCGCCTTGTCTCTAACATCGCACCCACCTCGTTTGGCGATATTTATTATCTAAATTATACGCTTGCCTTGCTTTAATTACCATCATCTATCCGGTTTATTTTGATCATTTTGTCGCTTTTTATTTTGTGCTTCAAAGGTGTAATCCAAGTTCGTCACTTTTTGGGGGCGCGTTGCTAAAAATAAGCAAATGATCTCACCAACTACTGTTAAAGCCAAAACAACATAGAGCACAGGGATCTCAGCATCCCGAAAACGTCTGATCAAACCCGTAAACATTTCTAAAATATAAAAACACATCAAAAAATAAACCATGATCTCCATTGCCATCATCGCAGAATCCGGTGCCACCGCCTGCCAAATTTGGACAATAAGCGCAAGGGGGAACGTCAACAAGACTGTTAACATCGTGATCCCTAAATAGCCCCACCAAAAGTCGGCGCGCCCCATCCGTTTATCAGTTCTAAACGTATCACGTAACATCAATTTGGTAGATGCGATCAAGTTAGGCTCGGGATTTTCATTTTTCCCAAAAGTCCGTTTTTCTTGTGCTGCTTTGGCATCAGCTTGTCTTTTAGCCAGATATTTTTCATTTTCCGCTCTGATCTGGTCGATCAATTCGGCTAGATCCTGAGCATCTTTTTCAAGTTTAGGTCCAGGCGTGAACTTGGCCTTATCTTCCTCAGTTTCTCTTGGTGTCTCACGGTACTCAAAGATCGCTTGATCATGCCCACAATAAGGACAATAATTAGAGTTGACAGGGATCTTTTCTTCACACTTACGACAAGGTTTTTTCTCACCATCTAGCTCACGTTCTTGCAAGACACCGCAATAAGGACAATGCAGGTGCGCTTCATCGAGCTTGCGCCCACAGCGTTGACAATAAACCATAATTTTTTTGTATCCTTTCGTTACTTATTTTTACTATTATAACGTAAATTCTTTTTGCGGGTCTAATAGTCTTAAACCTTTAAATCGCTTTGAGTAGAGCTTGACCCTTGTTATAATGATTCACGAACATACTTTAATAAATTATTAAAATTTATACTGTGATAATTTGCTAAAATTAATATGTTTAGTATTTTAAATAGATAAAGGGGTAGTTTTAATATGCTACATACAGCACTACTTATGCTCGGTGTCGGTATTTTTGCTGGCATCATGGGATCTATTCTCGGGATCGGTGGTGGGATGATCGTTACCCCGATCGTCACTCTCGCGATGGGGCTTGATATCAAATATGCGATCGGAGCTAGTATCATCGCTGTCATCGCAACCAGTTCTGGTTCAACGATCGCTTTTTTAAAAGATGATGTGTTGAACTTACGGGTCGCGATGTTTCTTGAGATCGCAACTACGATCGGGGCGATCATCGGAGCCCTATTGACTGGAGCCTTTGAGCCGATGATCTTATATATTCTTTTTGGCAGTCTGTTGGTCTTTTCTAGCTGGAACATGTACCGCAAAATGCGAAGTGGGCAAGAAGTCTTACAACAAGTCCACGCCGATAAATGGGCGGAAAAATTCAATCTTAATAGCTCCTATTATGATAAAAACACTAAACAACAGGTCGATTATCAAGTGGAAAATGTTCCCGGCGGTTTCTTGATCATGCTTGGAGCAGGTCTAGCTTCTGGGATGCTTGGGATCGGCTCAGGCGCCTTTAAAGTCATGGCAATGGATGGAGCAATGAAGATGCCACTTAAGCCTTCAAGTGCTACCAGCAATCTAATGATGGGCGTTACAGCTGCAGCTAGTGCAACGGTCTATTTCTTTAATGGTTCGATCAGACCTGATCTAGCAGTTCCCTTAGCCTTAGGGATCTTAGGCGGTTCAACGATCGGGACTCGGATCATGCAGATCTTACCTTCAAAGATCATTCGCCTGATCTTTATCCCGATCCTACTTTACTTAGGGTTACAGATGATTCTTAAAGGATTTGGGGTGACGATTTAAAATGCCAAAAAATAACTCTACCCGAAAAGAAATGTTAGCCGTTGAGATCGTGATCGGTAAAATAATGCGTATCGGCGTCTTATTCTCAGCTGCCGTAATGATCTTAGGCTTTGCAATGTTTTTGATCACAGGTCACAGTGGTTATCCTAATACGAGCTTTCCAACTACTTTACCTGCGATCTGGCATGGACTCATAAGTTTTAAGGCGTATGCTTATATGATGGCTGGGATCTATCTTTTGATCTTGACCCCCGTCTTACGCGTTGTGATCTCGATCTATGCCTTTTACCAAGAAAAGGATATGCTTTACGTCAAAATAACCAGTTTGGTCTTATTGATCTTGATCATTAGCGTTATCGTAGGCCACCATTGATTCTAAAGAAAGGACTAATTTTATGCCAAGCAACAATCAAAATCACTCTGATGACCATTTCACTAAAACTAGCGCTACGATCCCCAGTCGCCGTGAAACTTATCGTAATCAAAAAGCACGTAAAGCGCAAAAACAGCGCCACGCAAAAGCTAGTTCTAAGCGCCGGGGATGTTTCTTTTGGACACTATTAGTCATTGTGGTCACCTTGATCTTTGGCGGGCACTATGCTTATAAAAAATATATCAGTGCCAAAAAAGCAGCTGATTCGATCTATAATTCTTCAAATATCACCAAAGCACGTGATGTGAATTCGACCTTAAAAGATGGCCACCCGATCTCGGTACTTTTGATGGGGACTGATACTGGGGCTTTGGGTCGGACTTTCAAAGGACGGACCGACACAATGATCGTAGCCGTGTTAAATCCTGAGAAAAAGAAAATGACCGTGGTCAGCTTGCCCCGTGATGCTGAAGTAGCTATTTCGGGTCATGAAGAATACTTCCCCAGCAAACTAAATTCCGCCTACGAATACGGTGGTTCAGCCACGGCTGTCAAAACTGTCCAAAAATATCTCAACGTCCCGATCGATTTTTATGCAACGATCAATATGGGCGGTTTGGAGAAACTGATCAATGCCGTTGGGGGCGTTGATGTTGATCCCTTATTAACATTTACTTATGACGGGCAAAGCTTTGAAAAGGGCAAAAAGACCCATATGAACGGTAAACGTGCCTTAGCTTACGTCCGCATGCGCTATGATGACCCTGACGGTGATTATGGTCGGCAAGCACGACAACGCCAAGTCTTGACGCAAGTTGCGTTTAAAGGCGCAGATCTAACTAACCTGATCAATGAGAAATTCCTTTCCACGATCTCCAAACAAATGGTGACCGATCTAAGTTTTGATGATCTCGTGATATTGGGTAGTAAATATCGCGTCGCCACTCACGACATGCAAACCGACAGCTTACGTGGCCAAGGGCAAATGATCAACGGTGAATCATTTGAAGTTCCCACAACCGAAGAAAAACAACGGATCACCGATCTCTTACGCTCAGCTCTAAACTTAAAACAAGCTTCGACTGGTAATACCCTTTCAGACTCCGCTCAAGTCGACGTTGAAGGTAATTAAAATAAGTCCTCGCCAAAAACTTGGTGAGGACTTATTATTTGGTCGCCAAGCTTTAGGCATACCTTTTGACCTATTTTTTAACTAAATTGAACTGGGCTACCACAATAACAAAGAGCGTTGTGATCCCCATCAAGGCGATCATCACGGTAAATAGCATATTATACGATGAATTATCCACGATCAAGCCACCAGCTAAGGGACCGATCGCCCGCCCTAAAGCAGCAAAAACACTGACTGCGCCTTGGTATTTACCCTTTTCACTTAAAGTACTCAAGTTATCAACAACGGCTGGGATCGTTGGAAAAGTCAAGATCTCACCCAAAGTCACGATCACCATCGTTAAGATAAAGTGGGGATAATCGGTAGCAAATAACAAGGTGAAAAAGCCGAGGACAAATAGGGCTGAACCTAAATAAAGCTTATAGATCAGCTTGATCTTTAAAATATCATCCAAGAGCTTATTTAGGATCGGCTGACCACAGACGATCACGAACCCATTGATCGTCCACAAGAAACCATAACTCTTAACGGAGATCCCTAATGATTCCATGTAGATCGACAAGTTGCTTTGCCATTGTGAATAGCCGGTCTCGATCGCAAAAAAGAGAATTAAGATTGCCCCTATGACCCAGACATAGCTCAGTGGTGTCTTATCCTGACCCTTTTTAGCCACCTGTTCTTTGACCAAAGCAGCTTTTGGCACATAATAATAGCGATAGACCACGAACCAATAGAAAGCAAATAAAATAAAGTTGCTGATAAAGATCCATTCGATACTTATCTCAACGAGCACCCCAACAAGTAACGTTCCGATCACGACACCGACATTTTGCATAAAATATAGCATGTTAAAGACTTGACGTGAGCTTTTTTCTTTGATCCCAGTAGCTAATGAGTTTCCGATCGTGATCGCGATCCCACCACCAAAGTTATCTAAAAATAATAACACCGCAAATGTCGGCCAGTCATTGAAAAAGATCAATAAAAAGACCGCTGACGTCGATAAAAAGATCGCACCTAACAACCAGCGCCGAGCGTTTTTGCGATCTTTATCATACATCCGGCCACCTAAATAACTACCCGCGATCAGCGCTAATGAATTGATAAAAAGCACGATCCCAGCTGTCGTCAGACTTTGACCAAGATAGTTATGCATGTAGATCGTAGTCAGTGGCCACAACAAACTACTGCCGACTGAAACGATAAAACTTCCACATAATAACCAGCTTAATTTTAATTCCTTTTTAGCCATAAATTCCCCCTAGAATAGCAAAAAAGAGACCGTACAAGACAGTCTCTTTTCGATTCAAAAGTCTAAGCGTTATTACTTAGACCACTTATTAGTCTTTTACTACGTTAGCAGCTTGTGGTCCGCGTTCGCTTTCTTCAACATCGAAAGTTACGTGTTGGCCTTCATCTAAAGTCTTGAAGCCTTCACCTTGGATAGCTGAGAAGTGTACGAATACGTCGCTACCATCTTCGCGTGTGATAAAGCCAAAACCTTTATCAGCGTTAAACCATTTAACTGTTCCTTGTTCCATAATAATTGAACTCCTCCTTGCGCCGATCACGGCACATTAAAAATATATTGTAATTCCTCTAATCAGCGCATAATGGAGAAAGTTATCAAAGATAAATCCTAGCCACAATAGCCTATACAGAAATACGATTATAATTATAGCACACGATTTTTTTTAATGATACTAAAAAGCCTTATTTGACAAAAATATAATGTGCAGCTTTATAACCGATGCTTGTTTCTTGCCCATTTGGGGTAAAACGTAACCGGATCGGGCCTTCAAACGGGGCATGTTCTAATACCTCTAACGTATCCCCGATCTTAATGTCGATGTCATCTAAGTAGGTCAAAAGATCATGATTATCGGTAAAACGATCGACTATGATCGTACTTCCTACTTTAGCTTCAGATAACGTCAAGTGACTTTCTTCTTCATAGTGTCCGAGTTTATCAGGGATCACCCCACCATGCGGACAATACTTGGGATGGTCCAAAAAAGCTTCCAAATGATCCATCAAGTTATCACTTGTCACATGTTCTAAAACTTCAGCATCACTATGCACATCTTGTAATTTGTAATTTAGCTTTTCAACTAAAAAAGTTTCCCATAATCGGTGACGGCGGACTAATTTTTCGGCTACTTTCACACCTTCATCAGTCAAAGAGATCCCTGAGTAAGGCGTATGCGTTACCAGCCCTTCTTTGACTAGTTTATTGACCATTTCCGTCACTGAACCAGCCGCAATATTTAAACTCATCGCGATCTGTTTATTTGAGACTTTCTTCTCTCTTCCACCTAATTCAAATATTATTTTTAGATAGTCTTCTTTTTTCGGTGTCATTTCAAGTACCTCGAAACACTTTATTTATTCCAAATAGAACTTTACTTAATCTATTATAACAGAACTTTGGTAAATTACAGGCTTTCTGACTGCTAGTTCCCAAATTCTTTATCAATGATCAGTTGCATATCTGGTGGTATAGGACAAAAAAATTCCAGATATTTTTTAGTGAATGGATCGGTAAAACCAAGCTTACCCGCATGTAAAGCTTGGCGCGCGATCAAACTACGCTCACCGCCATAAAGCTTATCGCCCAACAGCGGATGCCCATTTTCACTAAAATGAACGCGGATCTGATGCGTCCGCCCCGTATGGAGTTTGACCTGAACTAATGATAGCTCAGCCTTGCTCTTCTCAAGCCAATATTCACTCTTAGCAAATCGGCCTTCAGGTGAGATCTGGTATTTGACATCGTCAGCGACACGTGCGATCGGACCTTCGATAAAGCCGTGCTCATGCGATATTTGCCCTTGGACCAATGCAAAATAACGCTTGTCCATTCGATGAGACCCAACTTGAGCTGCAATTTGAGCTTGTGCAAAGCTGTGTTTAGCAAATAAGACCAAGCCACTCGTATAGCGGTCCAAACGCGTAATGATCCGCGGTGCTTTTATGGCTGACCTTTGTTCGATAAAATAGCCTTTAACTCGGTTGACCAGCGTATCGGTGCTATTACTTGGCCCAGGTACGCTCGTTAAACCAGCGGGCTTATTGACAACAAGCCAAAATTCATCTTCATAGACCACCTCGATCGGCACCTGACTGATCGCCACATTTTCTTCTATAGCATCAGGTGGCAATTCCAAGGTGACCGCAACTGGTCGCTCCAATAAAATTGCAAGTTTTGTTTTTTGTCCATCGACTAAGACCTGACCATATCCTTTTTTTAGCTTGCCATACAGACGTTGACTGACTCCTTGTTTGCGCAAGAAACTCTTCAAAGTCTGTTGCTTTGTATCTTTTTTTTGCCAAGTAACCTTCATCTGAGCCTTCTTTCTAGCGCCAATAGATCATTATCAAAATATCAAAGATCATCACAAAGAGTAGTAGCAATAGCATAGCCTTGAGCCAAAAATCTTGTGCAACGATCAATGGTGCTAACAAGCTACCTAAACAGTACCAAGTAACTCCAAGTAAGATAATGATCATTTCAGCATAGTTGCGTTTAGGTAACATTATTATCCCCCTTGCTTTAAAAAGCGACAACGTTTCACATCTTTACTATACCAACTAGCCTTGGCTGGCGCAAATGACTATGTGAATTGTAAGTTGATCTGTAGTAAAATGTAAACTAGTTTACTGATATTACGAGAGAAGTGAATTTTTGTGACACACCTTACTTATAAAAAATACCGTCCCTTATATGCAACGATCTATCTAGTGATCTTTCTTACTTTAGCAACTTTGGTCAAACTAAAGTCGCCTCTTATCACTAGCTTTGATACTGCTATCCAAAAGCTACTCTTACCGATCACCACGCCAGATATGACTGCTTTAGTCGACAAAATAACTTTTTTAGGTGGACCAGAGATGTCCTTTATCTATTGTTTATTGCTTTGCTTGATCGTTTACTTGTTACATGATACATCTGACGCATTGTGGGCTTTAAGTACTGTCGTTTTCTGTAATTTGATCAATTGGATCGTTAAAAATATTGTAGCTCGAACACGCCCTAGTGATCGTTTAGTTGAGATCAGTGGCTATAGTTTTCCCAGTGGTCATACTTTTGGAACTGCCTTGTTTGTCTTGTTAGTCTTCTTTTTATTTTTACCACATATTCAAACAAAGGGACTAAAAACTTTACTACATATAGTTGGTATCCTTTGGATCATCATTATTGCTTTGACACGGATCTATCTTCACGTTCACTATCCGACCGATACGATCGCAAGTATTTTTTTAGTCGTTTTTTTATTTGAATGTTCTTTGATCATCACTGAGGCTTACCAGCGCCAAAAGAAAGCTTAAAAAGGTTTGGTCGATCTGACCAAACCTTTTTTACACTCTAGCATTTAATTTATCAGCATCGCTCAGATCAGGGCTATCAGCCATGCGACTCGCTAACCCCCAATAATAAAAGCCTAAGCTCACACCAATGATGATAAAGAAATCATAGGGATATTTGATCCAATCTTGTCCGTTAAAACCTTTGCTTCCAACATAAGACATCACCGACAAGAAGACCAAATACACCAAGAGCCAACCACCACTTTGGAGTTGACGTCTCCATGAGATCTGACCATTTTTGTGATCATAATACATATACAGTGGCAAGCCCAATAAGATCGCCAAAATAACTTGAACTGTCGTTGGCCACATTGCCCAATAGATCGCTAAGCTTGCGATCACAAAAGTCACTGGTGCGATCACAGGCATCCATTTGGAATGTACTGGTCGCGTATAATTTGGCCGTAGTTTGCGAAAGGCCATCACAGTCACTGGTCCAGTAGCATAAGCGATCAAAGTCGCTGTCGCCATCACACTAGCTAGTAAGCTCCAATCACGAAAGACCATAACTAACAAAGTACCTACTGCAAAATTTGCTAAATAAGCAAACCGCGGATTACCATAAGTACTATCGACTTCACCTAACCACTTTGGGATCCGACGATTCAAGGTCATCGCCGCTAAAGTCCGCCCCGAAGTAGCTGCAAATGAGACCCCAGTGCCAAAAGGTGAAACAAACGCATCTAAATACAAGAGAACAGCTAGCCAATGAATCCCAAGCAAGATAGCGATATCAGCAAAAGGCGAATCAAAATCTAAGCCACTCCAGCCATGGTCGGCTAATTGTGTTGGCGTGATCGCACCAATATAAGCGATCTGTAATAAGATATAGATGATCGTTGCGACCGTTAATGAGATCGTGATCGCCCGAAAAATATTTTTTTGTGGATCTTTGATCTCTCCGCCGATATTGATCACCGTTTGAAAGGCATTATACGATAAAATGATACCCGAAACTGTTGTCGCTTCAAAAACAGGACTGGAGCCATTTGGCATAAATTCATGCCAGGTGCTCCCAAAGTTTTCTACATAAAAACCTGAACTCATCAGTAAAATGATCGTCAATAAAGGGATCGCGATCTTAAAGACTGAGATCAGGTTCGTAAACCGCGTCAAAACACTAACTGACCAAAAATTCAACAAGGTAAAGACGACCATAAATAAAAAGACAACGATCAAGCCTTTACCTGTGATCTGACCATTTTGCATAAAGTCATTAGTCCAATTAGCCCATTTCCAAGGCCAAGTACTCATATATTGGACAGCTGCGACTGCTTCGATCGGGATCAAGGCTACTAACGAGAGCCAATTAGCCCAAGAGGCGATAAACCCCACCAAAGGTCCATGGCTATACTGAGGATAGCGACTCATCCCTCCACTTTCAGGCAACATAACCCCTAGTTCGATATAATTAAAAGCCACGATCCCGATCACGACTGCTCCGATAACCCAGGAAATAACTGCGGCTGGACCAGCAACACTAGCTGCTTCACTTGAGCCAAAAAGCCAGCCCGATCCGATCAAAGAACTAAGCGCTAACATAGTGGCTGAAAATAAACTTATACTTCTTTTTTGCACGATCTGCACCTCAAATAAAATTAAGTGCAAAGCTTTTAGACCTGACTTTGCACCTGTGAATATTTCTTATGTTATCATTTATTAGAATGTCGCGCAATTTATCTTTGAGCGTCATTAAAAACAACTGAGTTTTCCCCCTCACCAGTTCGCTCATTTTTTCTTACTATTTGTTCCTGAACACAAAAAGCCCTAAGCTAGACTAAACCTAACTTAGGGGCTTACTTTATTCAAAACTATTCTTATTACTCAATTCATGGAACCAGTGGCCTGATTTTTTCAAGGTTTTGATCTGAGTATGGATATCATCGCGGATCAAACCATAGCGATTGCGGTAGGCATTCTTCCATGACCAACAGTCGATCCCCGTCCAAACAAAGTAACCATGACAGTTAGAGCCTGCTTTGATCCCGCGATGCAAAGCTTTAAGATGCTTTTTCATAAATTCGATCCGGTAATCATCACAAACCATCCCATTTTTATCCATAAAGCGCTCTTCACTTGAGACACCCATCCCATTTTCAGAAACGAACCATTCGATATTGTTGTAATTGTCACGGATATTTACTGCAATATCATATAAAGCTTTGGGATAGATCTCCCAACCTTTATCAACATTCATCACTCTACCAGGCATCTCATACTCATCAAAGTAAATATCTGGCATCCAAGGCTGTAAGCTAGCTGACGAAACGGCTGGGGCTTTGACTCTAAATGGATGATAGAAATTGACGCCTAAAACATCAACGGTCTGTTCTTTTAATAACTGTAACTCTGCTGGTGTTTGTTCCCATAAAACACCATCACGTTCTAAGATCTCAACTAATTTTTGCGGATAGTGTCCTAAAACAGCCGGTTCTAAAAACATCTTATTGGCCCAAAGCTCAGCAAACTCAGCGGCTGCCTGATCTTTTGGACTATCACTTGCTGGATAGGCAGGGGTCAAATTCAGGATCGTTCCGATCTTTTTAGACTTATCTTGTCCATAAAGTTCACGGAAAGCCTTGATCGCTTTGGCTGAAGCTAAGTTCAAGTTATAAGCTACTTGAACAGCCAGCGGTCCATCGACTTTTAGCGGATAGTGGAATTGATAGAGATAACCACCATCTAAGATCACTTTGGGTTCATTAAAAGTAAACCAATGATCGACTCGATCGCCGTAAAGTTCAAAACACTTCTTGGCAAAGCCAGCAAAAAGATCCGTCACATGCTTAGACTCAAAGCCACCGTATTTATGCTGTAATTCAACTGGCATATCGAAATGACACAAATTGATATACGGTGTGATACCGTTAGCCAACATAGCATCGATCACACGACTATAAAAGTCAGCACCTTTTTGATCGACTTCGCAAGTTTCAAAGTCAGCGATCAAGCGACTCCACTGGATCGAAGTTCTTAAAGCTTTGATTCCTGCTTGATGCATCAACTTTAAATCGTTTTCATAATCATTGTAAAAATTAGACGTCGTATCCGGTCCGACACCAGCATAAAAGGCACTTGGATCTTTAGTATACCAATAGTCAAAAACATTTTGATGTCGTTTTTTAAAATTGCCTTCAGATTGAGGCCCTGAAGTAGCGGCGCCCCAAATAAAATCCTTTGGAAATGTATACATTGTTATCCCTCCATCATTTTTTTAAAATTGATCGCAGCCCCTAAAAGATTAGCCTGTTCATAATAGCGACAAACAGCTATTTTAGGCTCTAGTTTAGCGGCCTTGACTTTTTGTCTTAGCTTAGCAAGTTTTGGTTCTAGCATCGAGATCAGCGCTGGATTTTTAGAAATCGCGCCCCCGATGATAAAGAGTTCAGGATCAAAGCTATATTGTAAGTTATAGATCAAAAGTGCTAACGTTTGTAGTGCATTATCGACTTCAGCACAAGCGATCTTGTCACCAGTTTGGGCTTTGGCAAAGACTTCTTTACCACTAAGAGCTTGACTTGTTTTGGCATTGTAGCGCTCTGCTATACTGACTGGACTAACTATTTGACTGACTGTCATCTCTTGGCCCAAGAGTAAATAGCCAAATTCTCCCCCTAAAAGATGGGCTCCGTGGTGGAGCTTTTTATCTACAACTAACGCACCACCGACACCGGTCCCGATCACTAAAAAGATCGCATCTTTGACCTTTTTGCCAGCACCACTTGCCATTTCAGCTAAGGCAGCACAATTAGCGTCATTTTCGATGCTGACCGGTAAGCCAAAGCGCTTTTTGAGCTCACTTCTAATATCAAAGCCATGAATATAAGGTAAAGCACTGTCCCCCCCGATCACACCTGTTTTTTGATCGACTGCCCCCGGGCAACTGAGCGCTACACCTTTGATAGGTACTTGTTTTTTTAACTCATTTACTGTCTCTTCTAAGCACTGATAAAATTCAGGTAACGTCTTAGGTGTTTTCTTAGCTGGTAATAGCTCCAACTTCTCACCTGTGTTTAGCCCAAATTTGATCGTTGTTCCTCCTATATCGATCAAGATCAGATTTTCCATAACACCCTCCTAATGTATATACTTTTACCTCTAGTAAAAAAGGTGCGCTGTGTACTAGGCGCACCTTTTAAATTATTTACCTTCTTCGTCTAATCGTTTGTAGACGGCAATGATCTCCTTGGCTAGATCAACAAATGTGATCCCTGTCATCAAATGATCTTGTGCGTGGACCATATAGAGATCGAGCTCAGTGTGTTCACCTTGAGCTTCTTTAGTTAACATATCGGTCTGCACATTATGCGCATCCACGATCGCTTGGTTTGCGTCTTTGAGCTTTTCTTTTGCCAAAGAAAAATCACCTTTTTTAGCTGCTGTGATCGCTTCGACAGCACAGTTTTTCGCATTGCCACCCGCCATGATCAGTCCCATGACGATCTGCATTCTTTCATCTGTCATCTTGCTTTATCCTCTATCCCATAATTTTTTCAGCTTCATCAAGCACATTTTTACCGTTCATCATGCCATAATCTGTCATGTTGATAACTTCCATTGGCACTCCAGCATCATCACATTTCTTTTGAACATCAGCTTTCATATATGCCACTTGTGGTCCTAGCATCAATACATCTGGCTTTTCAGTTTCAAATTGATGATCGATATCAGCCACTGATTTAGCAAAGATCTCATAGTCTTTTCCACGATCCTTTGCTTCTTCTTGCATTTTTGCAACTAACATTGAAGTTGACATACCTGCTGAGCAGGCTAACATAATAATTTTTTCAGCCATTGTAATTCATCCTTTTCCTAAATAATTATTTTGCTTCATTTGCTGCTTCTTGTTGGCAGAGATATTTATCGTATTTCTTAGCAAATGGCCAGTACATCGCAACTGAGATCAATAAGACGATCGCTTGCCATAATGCCATCTTCCAGCCCCCGATCAAGAAACCTGAAATGATCGGTGGGGTCGTCCAAGGTGCAGCAACCCCAGTTGGTGGAACTAAGCCAAAGTAGATCACCAAGTAAGTCGAAAGTGCCACGACGACTGGTGTCATGAAGAACGGAATTGCTAACCATGGATTCATGACTAACGGGATCCCAAATAAGAATGGTTCGTTGATGTTAAAGATACCAGGTACTGCTTCAACTTTACCTAATGACCTGAATTGGACTGACTTGGCTGCTGTCAAAGTAAAGACCAAAAGCCCGATCGTGATCCCAGAACCTGTCAAATTGATGAAGTTGTTGTAAAATTCGTTGGTTACGATGTGAGCACCATTTTGCAGGGTCAATTCGCCTTTAGCGAGTAAAGCAGCGTTATCAGCCGTATTTGGTAGTAAGAAGGCACCACCGATACCACCCATGATCAAGCCACCGTGGACCCCAAAGAACCAGAAGAACACGACCATGAAAGCTAAGATCAAGGCACCACCGAGCGAGTCAGAAAGCCCTTGCAAAGGTGCTTGTAAAACATCATAGATCCATTGCAACATATCAGTGTTGAATGCTTTAGCAAAGAAAGCGTAGATCAGCATCGAAACTGTGACGATCACACCCGATGGGATCATCGCTGAGAACTGGTTAGCTACGTTAGCTGGTACTTGTTCTGGTAAGGTGATCTTCCAACCAGCCTTAGCCATGGCTGTATAACTCCAACCAACTAATAGACCGACAATGATCGCTGCGATCATCCCTTGGCCACCTAACCAGGTCATGTTGATCGCCCCTGTTACAGGTGAGGTCAAATAATTTTGGATGACTTGAGGTAACTTATCGATCTGTTCAGCAACTTGTGTCCCGGTATAAACGACCTTGCCGGTAGCGTCTGTGATCCCGGCACCATCTTTACCCATTGCTGAAACTAAAGGACTATTGACAACTAAATTTTGTAATAACAAGAAAACTGATAGGGCTGTTAGGCCACAAGGTAAAGCTTCTTGTTTTTCGTTTCTTGCATACACATAGGCGATCCCAATTACCGTCCAAATTGAAATAATAGCAAATGTTGTTTGATATGCTTGGTTAAAGAAGACTGACCAGCCAATATCTTTGAACCATTCTTGTACCGCTGTGATCGGGAAGGAATTCAAGATCAAAAAGATCGACCCGATAATGATAAATGGTAAGGCATAGACCATACCGTCTTTTAATGCTACGATCGCCTTCGTATTCACAAATTTCATGATCGGAGGTAATATCTTAGCATTGATGAACGCCCCAAATGAGCTTTGCTTTTGTTCCGCCATCTGTCTCATCTCCATATTCTTTTAGTTTATATTTAACCGTTTACAAAAGCATATACACACTATAGGCGCCTAAAGTGCAAAATACACTTTTTGTAACCGCTTAATATTTTTTACAAATTTAGTATATATTCTTTTTTAAAATTAGTCAAATCATATAAACAAAAAGTATATACCAAATAAAAAAATAGAGTTACAAAAAATATTTTAACTAATTTTGTTATATCACATGACCTGATCAATAACAATCAATATACTCATTTGGCGCACAAAAAAAAGGCCCGTCCTGTGACGAACCTTACTTATATTCTTCGGCGAGTTCAGCGATCGATTTTTGTTCATCCCGCGCCTGCAAGATAACTTTGATGACTTGCTTATCATCTAGATCAGTAATATTGACACCATTTTTTTTAAGCTCTACTTTTGCCTGCTTGAGCTGTTCTTTTGAAATGTTATTTTGTTGTGCTAGTTGGGCAGCACTCAACTCATCTTCCACGGGTGGTTGGACATTATAGCCTAATGCCCGTAGCTTCGCATCATTTGAGCGTTTTAATGCTTGCGCTTTTTGGAAAATATCGTCATAGTAGTTGTCCCTAATGCTACCATAACCTAAAATTACTGCCAGTTGGATATTAGATGACGTATATTCATAGTTTTTAGCTAATGAATCAGCCCTAGCATAGATCTGTTCAAAATTCTTTAATTGGGTGATCACTTCCTTAAGCTCCATCTGCTTTTCAGAAGCTCGCTTGACCAAAATACCTAAGCCATAATTTTTTAAAGCTACTTGCTGAAAACTTGTCCGTGCTTTACTGTATTGTTTGTCTTCGATCTGATCAAGTCCTTTTTCATAGCATTTAGTTTGTTCAAGATAGACTTTAGCTGTTTTATCATTAGGTTTTTTCTTCAATGCATCTTGAAAGGAGACCTTAGCTGCAGCATAATTGCCATCATTAACATAGGCTTGACCCAATTCTAAAGCCGACTTATAACTTTTAGCGGTCTCAACTCTTTTAGTCACACCGTATCCTACAAAGATGAACGCTAAGAAAAGTCCGATCACGGTCCACCATAACCATCTTTTCATCATTTCGCCTCCTATCTTGTTCATTATAGCATTTATCGGCTAGTTTGGCTGGAAGTTGCCCTCTACTGTAAGCCCACAGACACTTTCAGCTAATTTATGCCAAGCCACTTTCTCAGCTTTCCGATCACTTGTCATCCGATAAACTTTCAGAACAGATAATCACCCCAAAAAAAGACCATCACCCTTTGGCAACAGTCTAAACTTTCATAATTATATTGGTAATACTAACGCTAATAACGCAACTGCGATCAAACCAAAAACGACTGAAAGTCCCATTGAACGTGAACGGTAAGCGACCCCGATCACGATAACAGCTGCAACGATCTTGGCTAGATAGCCTAAACCAATAAAAGAGTAATCCTTTGTATTGATAAAAATATCTTTAACGACTAAAGCCGTAAATAAAGATACCGGCACATATTTCATCCACTCATTGAACCATTGGGGGATCTCACGGGTAGAGAAGATACGCAACGGAATGAAACGGGGCAAAAATGCCACTACCATTGATAATAAAACTAAAATCAAATGATCCATACTCGACATATGCATAACTATTCTCCTGACTTGCTGATAACTTTGCGACTTGCTTTAGGCTTGATCTTTTTGAGTAAGAAGCCTTTTTCATGCCCGTGCTTGACTAAATAATCTTCGACCATAAAGCCGACCAATGAAGCAAGCAACGTTGCCACCACAAGTCCCATCGTACTCTTGATCAAGACCATCGCAATGATCGCCAAAACGGCTGACAAAAGACTGATAAAGATCGTTAAAACATTCTTGATCTGCATGACGATCATGTATAAGAAGAGCGCCGTCAATGCAAAATCAACGATATCCAAATTGATGTTGATCATATTACCGATCAAACTACCAATTAAGTTAGCACCTGTCCAGAAAAGTAATGAATAATGTTCGACCATAAGTGCATCTTTAGGTGTCCAACCCTTATCTGTCGCAAATTTCAAGTAGTTGACAGCATAGTTCTCATCATTTAGCGAAGCTGCAAAAAGATAGAGGAACTTTTTACTTGTCCCCCGCATATATTGCGATAAACTCGAACCAAGTAAGGCATAGCGTAATTCAAGAAAGAACAACATGATCAAGATCGTATGCATTGGGGCATTTGCCACCAACATTGAGGCGATCATAAACTGTGCCCCACCAGAAAAGACCAACAACGAGACCAACGTTGTTAAGATCCAGCTAAATCCAGCTGCATGTAGCAAGATACCACAAGCTAACCCGATCGGAATGTAACTCAAACATAATGGCATTGAGATATCCAGAACCTCACGCCAACGTGGCTTTACATTTTCCAATTCAATTGCCTCCAGTGAAATTTAGTGACCAAAGCCACTAAAAGAATATGAAGTGTCAAAAACACTCCATGTATATAGATAAAAAACTCCCTATATTTTTGATTATAACATATTATCGTTAATGTCAAAAACCATATTAGTGACGGTACTATTGATTGTCGCTCAATTTTCAACAATTATCAGAGACTGGATCACTAGAACTACAGAATTCCATTTGGAAAGATCAGATCATGATATTTCAGATTGCGGTGAAACAAAAAACTCCAGCCGTCATCATTTTAAATACATATCACAGAAGGATAAAACGCGCTTTGAAAATTTGGCGCCCAAGTGCTTCTCTAGATCGCTCATGTTTGATAGCAACAAAATTTAGGATTTTAAAAACATTTCTGCCAGATAAAATAGTGGTGCCGCAAGGATAAACAATAAACTCAGGCAGATTTTTTTGACCACGGTGTAGATCCAATCTAACGAACTATCATAAGACAAGGTATACGGAGTGGTGTACTCATAGGGATTTACTCTTACCCCTTTGGTTGACCAGCGCCCCCCCTTATATTGATTTGCAATATCAGCATGATGTTGTTGTAGTGCTTTACCTCTAGGAGAAACATATTCTTCAGAACTATTAAACCATTTTTCATGCGTAACTCGAAAAATAGGCAGTAGTAGCATTGTGATGCAAAAATATACATGATAAATTTTAAATGTATACTTAAGTGGATCAATAGTTATATCCCTTAAGTAAAGCAAGATACCTACCGTACATAATGCTCCTAATAAGAAACTACTCACTATCTTTAAAATAAGTATCAATTTCTTCATCATACCATTTCCTCCTTAAATACACGCTATTTTCAAAATAAACTTTCCCGATCCAAGCATAATTTAGTGACATGTATGCTTTAATTAAGACAAGATAGCACAATGTGTTTCTTAATAACTACTAGTTACCAAGAAACACATTGTTACTAACCGATAATAATTTTTTCAGTTGGCATCTTATAACTCAGATCACGATCGCGTTTCCTGATAAAGAACATCAGGGTATACAACATCCCGATCCGCCCGATAAACATCAAGACCATGATCACGATCTTACCGACCGTCGACAAGCTATCTGTGATCCCAAGCGATAGCCCTGTCGTCCCAAAGGCTGAAGCCACTTCAAAGACTAAAGATAATAACGGAGCATCCTCAGTGGCTGAGAGGATAAAGACAGCTGAAATACACAACAATGTCGATAAGCTCACGACCACGATCGCTTTTTGGATATCTTCACGACTGATCCGCCGATTGAAGATATTGATATTGTTGCGCCCACGAATAAATGAATACAGATACAAGATAAAGATCCCGATCGTCGTGGTCCGCACCCCACCACCGACAGAACTTGGACTAGCCCCGATGAACATCAACAGCGCCAGTAAAAGTAAGGTCGTGTGATTAAAATCATTCATACTGTTGATCTGAAGCCCCGCATTACGCGATGAAACACTGTAAAACATAGCTGACATAAAGTTATGCAAACTATCAGCTCGCAAGTGCAGCCCACCATTTTCCGATAGATACAATAAAATCGTCCCCACGATCGTAAAGATCGCTGCAAAAAAGACCGCTAATTTACAGAAAAGAGAAAATCTAAACTTGCGTAATCCACGGTAACGCAACTTGTAGAAGAACCAAGCCTCGATCTCAGTCAAGACTGGGTAACCGATACTTCCGATGATGACTAAGACCATAATGATCATCAAAAAACCATAATCCTGTCTAAACGGTGCGATCGAGTCCCCCGTGACATCAAAGCCAGCGTTGGTGACCGCACTGATCGAGATATACATTCCATGGAAAAGGGCAGCAGAAAAATTATCATAGACGTGACGCCACGTGAAATACAGGGAAAACAACAGTCCAAAGACTACTTGGACCATGATCATCAACCCAAAGACCGACGTCACTAATTTGACCATCCCACTTAAGCGCGGTTGATTCATATCAAATTGGATCAGCTGGCGTTGATGTAACCCGATGCGCCGACCAGTCAAGACCATCGCAACGGTGGCTAACATCGTGACCCCAAAGCCTCCAACTTGGAACAGTATTTCTAGCAAGATGACACCATATTCATTGTAGACTTGGTCGATCGGAAAAGTCGACAGACCCGTCACACTGATCGTCGAGATCGCCATGAACAAATTATCTAAAAGCGTCGTTTCTGGTGCATCAGGTAACTTGATCCATGGTAAACACAAGAGACCAAAAGTAATGATCGTGGCAATACCATAATATGCAACTAACAATTGGATCGGGGTCGCTTCACGATACTTGGCCCTGATCTTTTTCTTTAACCTATAAAACATTTTTGAACTATCCTAACTTGGCGATCTATTTGATCATCTGCATTTTTGAATAACTGATCACGATCTTTTGTTTCAACTCGATCGCCGTAACTGTATTCTCAAATTCAGGGTCAAAGATGATGATCGCCGAATTACTTAACTGCTTTTCGATGGTCCCCTTGTAGTGATGGCGCTGATAAACAAACTTGACATGCGTCCCTGGGACAAACGGCTTGCCCTTAGCTGAAATTTCGATCTTTTTTTCTTCATTTCGCCGTGGCTTTCTTCTTTCCATCTTTTTCGTCTCCCTTACTTAAATTCATCTTCATTATAACTCAGATCCAACTTAATTTAACGACTGAGATCACAGATCAGACATCTTTTCTGAGCATCGTCAATGATTGGCGTAAGGAAGCCCAGATCCCCTTTTGATTGTAGACTAATACATTTACTCGATACATTCTAGCAGAAAAGGCAGCTAAGACCAAGGTGCTAAAGACTAAAATAACCAGGGAAATACTTGCCCCCATGAGACCTGCTCCGTTGGCTAAAACGATCGGCATCAAGATCATCGAGAAAAATGGAATATAGCTACAGATCGTCACGATAAAGTTACTTGGATCATTTGTGGCAACGATCAAGCCTAGCATGTAACCCGCCATCATCAAATACGTTACTGGCATGATCGCTTTTGGTGCATCCTCGGCCCGACTGACCAACGAGCCACATAAAGCAGCTAAGACCGCATAAAAGAGTGAGCCAGCTAGGATAAAGAGGAGCAACAAGATGATAAAACTCGGTTCGATCCCGGTGAAATTTAAATTAGCTAACATTTCATTTAGACTACCGTTATCGCGCATGATAAAGACTGAAACTCCAAGCAAGAAGCCCGTTGCTACCAATTGCGTCAAAGCGGCTAAGATCACCCCTAATAACTTCCCGTAGAAATGCGTCTTGGCATTCGTACTGGATAAGATGACTTCCATGATCCGCATTCCTTTTTCACCTGCGATCTCTTGAGCGATCAAACTCGCATAGGTCAAAACTAAAAAGAACGTGAAGATACAAGCCGCATAACTCAAGGCAAATTTGACCCCTGAGCTATCATTTGACGTCTTGACTTTACCATCATCAGTAAAGGAGAGCTCCTTACCTTCAAGTTTAGCTGGTTGCATCAGTTCAGCAACTTGGTCTGATGTCAACTTATATTCACCCGCTTTAAGCGAGGTCTGTAAGCTGTTTAGCGCCTGCTGGAGATTAGCCATCGTGGCATCATCGGGGACCTTTTCACCATAGACCGTGCTGAGCAACTCGCCATCTTTTTTAGTCACGACTAAATAATTATCTAGCTTTTCAGCTTGTAACTGTTTTTGAGCCTCCTTGACTGAATCCACTTGTTTTAACTTTAGAGCGGGTAATTTTTGTTGCGCTAAAGCTTTGGCTAAAACTGGTTGCTTAGAATAGATCCCGATCGTAGTCGTCTCTTGCCCTTTATCCATGATCGCACCGATCAAAAAGCCGACCAAAACCACGATAAATGGCATAAATACCCCGATCAAAAAACTCGGTGATTTGACCGTTTTACGGTATACATCACTTGCGATCACCCATAATTTCTCAAAGTTCATCTTTTTCACCCGCCTTTAGTTTGAAGATCTCCTCTAACGTCAACGTCTCTTGGCTAAAGGTCGGGATATATCCATCCTTTGTTGCCAATTCAAACAATTCACGCCCAGCTGCGGGGTCAGATAGAGTTACCTCTAGCCTTCGTCCGCGCTCTTTGACAGCCACTACCCCTGAAACAGCTTGAACCTCAGCTGTAGTCAATGGTGATTCTAAAAAGACTTTGATCTTACCAAACGAATCTTTGATGTCTTGGACTTTGCCCGCCAAAACTTGTCGTCCATCTTTGATCATCACCCAGCGATCACAGATCTGTTCCACATTGGCCATGTTATGACTTGAAAAGATCACACACGAGCCTTGTTTGCGCAAAGCGATGATCGCATCCTGCATGATCTGAGCATTGACAGGATCTAGTCCACTAAAAGGTTCGTCTAAAATGACTAATTTAGGCTCATGGATCAGAGTGGTGATCAACTGGACCTTTTGCTGATTGCCTTTGGATAAAGATTTGATCTTATCATTCTTTTTGCCCTTAACTTGTAAATGCTCCATCCAATAGTCGAGCTTTTCTTTGATCTCACGTGGTGCTTTCCCACGTAATTTACCAAAGTACATGACCTGTTGTTCGATCGTTTCTTTAGGATAAAGACCTCGTTCTTCGGGCAAATAACCGATCATATCTTTTTGCTTTTCACCGATCTTTTCGCCATCCCAGAGAACTTTCCCTGCCGTTGGTTGCATCAGGCCCAACAACATCCGAAAAGTCGTCGTCTTACCCGAACCATTTTGACCCACCAGTCCCAAGATCTCACCGTCTTTTATCTCAAACGATAGATCTTGGACGGCTTTTAGGGTGCCAAAATTTTTGGCTAAGTGTTCCACCACTAACATTTATTCCACCTCAGTTTCTTTGTCGTACCAGCTGAAAATATTTTTCCAGATAGATCTTATGTGCAACTGCAATGATAATATTATACAACATGACCTTTTGCTCGGAACGCTCCCCTGCTTCAAAACTCAATGCTTGCTCTTCAAAGACTGCGAGTAAGGTCTGTTCCAACTCTTCACGAAAATACGTGTATGCGGTTTGGATCGGATACGTCTCGCGTTGGACTTTGACAAGTAATTTCAGATCGTCTAAGGTCAAGACCGTCTTAGAAATAGTGATAAAAAAAAGATAGGCGATCTGCTCGCGCGAATATTGCTTCTTTTCTGGGCGTGCGATCATTTTTTTCTTAACATAATTGCTGATCATTGATGGGGTCAATTCACTACCTAAAAGTGGTTCTAAATACTTGTTGATAAACGTAGCTGTCTGTTCCAAATAAAGTCCCACATCAGGTATCTCTTCAAAAGTGGGGAGTTTAAAATAAGCAGCATTTTCCTGTTGTAAAATTTTTTTCATTGTTTACTTCCTTTCCTAAATTATAGCTTATCCTTTCCTGTTCACGCTATCAATATCTTTTGACAAATCGATAACACCTGTTTATACTCAAATATACCATAAGTTTTTCAAAAACCGCTAAAAAAGTATACAAAAACTTCTGTAAAGGAATAATAAAGATGAAATATAAGATCATTGCCGATTCCGGCTCAAATGTAACAACTTTAGCAGACACAGATTTTGCCAGTGTCCCGATCACGATCATGGCTGGTGGCAAGGAATACATCGATGATGCCGCCCTTGATATCTTAGCGATGACCGATGAATTGCGTAAATTATCCACCAAGAGCAGTACTGCTTGCCCCAATATCGATCAGTGGCTAACTGCCTTTGGTAAAGCTGATATCATCGTTGCGATCACGATCACCGGCACGTTATCGGGGAGCTATTCGGCTGCTGTGCAAGCACGAAAACAATATTTAGAAAAACATCCTAACGCCCAGATCCTTGTTTTAGATTCACAGTCAGCGGGACCACGGATGCAGCTTTTGCTCGAATACGCCGCTAAATTATTCATAGCTAATGCATCATTTAATGAGATCGAAAATAAATTAACAACTTATCAACAACACACAGGGCTTTTATTCTCCCTTGAATCTCTGACCAACTTAGTCAATAACGGACGGATCAGTGCTACGGCCGCTAAGCTCTCAAATATGCTCAAACTGCGTATCATCGGAACTGACACTAACGGAAAACTCACTCCAGTCGGTAAAGCTCGGGGGCAAGCCAAAGCTATCAGTTTACTGTTAAAAGAAATGCAAGCACAAGGTTTTAACGGTAAAAAAGCCTGTATTGCCCATTGCTTCAATGAAACTGGGGCCAAGTTACTTTCCCAAAAGATCAAGGAAGCTTATCCTGCTTGCGAGATAACGCTCACTACAACGCGTGGTGTTTGTAGCTATTACGCTGAAGTCGGGGGCTTGATGGTCGGCTTTGAAAAACAATAATGTATACTGTATCACTTATGATGCAAAAATACGTCTCTGAGCTATATAGCCGAAACGTGTTCGACAGCACAACTCCTAGTAGATAATAAAAGAACCGCTATGATGCCAATACGCCTCTGAGCTATATAGCCGAAACGTGTTCGACAGCACAACTCCTAGTAGATAACAAAAGAACCGCTATGATGCAAAATACGCATCATAGCGGTTCTTTTGTTATCTATACGGAGCTACCCGTGCTGTCGAACACTCTAGTCGTTTAAGTTTTGATCTTCTACATCAACGTAAGTGACCTTACTACGTTCAGCATTCATTGCTACCCAAAGTAAAGCGATCGAAGCGATGATATAGATCAATTGGACTCCGACAGAGATCCAAACTTGATTTGCGCCTAGACCTGATGTCAAGGATTCACGGAAACCGTAAACTGAGTAAGTCATTGGCAAGAATGGATTTACCATTTGGAAGAAGCCGCCCATTGCACGAGTAACTTGAATTGGGAAGGACCCGCCACAAGAACCAAGCTGGATGACCAAGAAGATGATCCCGAGGAAGCGTCCGATATTGCCAAACGCGACAGCCAAGAACATCACGATAAAGGTACTTGCAAGCGCAAAGAACCAAGCATTGATCAAAGTTGCCCCTAAATGATCTGGATGTAAGCCAGCTGCCATCATCAAGAGAACTTCGACTACTGAAGTCCCGGTAGCAACAAGCGCCCCAACTGAGAGCTTGCTCAACCACCATTCAGTTGCACTAGCATCTGGATCGGATAAACGACGGACTGGATAAACTAAGTTGAAGACCAAAGCACCAACATACAATGCAACTGACAGCATGTATGGAGCTAAAGCATAACCATAGTTTGGTACGTAGCTGTAACTCTTATGCTTGAGCTCAGTTGGAGAAGCAAACATGTTTGAAGTCTTAGAAGATAAGTTCTTCGTATTATCGTTTACTTGTTCTGAACCTTGTGCCAAGGCTTTCGCTAACTTGCTATTACCTTGTTCTAATTGAGTAGCACCAGCAGCTAACTTAGGTGAGTTAGCATTCAATTGTTGGGTACCATTAGCTAGTTGGTTCACACCTGATGTCAATGTAGGAACTTGGGCATTCATTTGGCCTAAACCACCGGCTAATTGACTTGCACCACTACGTAAAGCAGCCGAGTTAGCTGCAAGTTGACTCGTACCAAAAGCAAGTTGGTCGATCCCACCTGTCAATGTTGGCACTTGGGCGTTTAGTTGGCCTAAACCACCAGCCAATTGATTTGCACCTGAGGTTAATTGACCGTTCTTAGAAGTCAACGTTTGTGCACCAGCATAGGCGTCATGAACACCATTACTGAATTCTTGCAATTTGCCAAGAGTTTCCATCACATTGATATTCTTCAATTGACTAGCAAATGTTTGCATTTGAGCAACACTTGGTAAGTTTGCATTTCCATTAGCACTCAAGCGTGCAGCTGATGTTGTGAGCGCACTTTTAACTTGATCTGGATTTCTTGATTGAATAGCTGCCGTATAGCTAGCAAGTTCAGCATTAGTTAAAGTCGTATCGTTGACTTTTTTGTTCAATTTTTGTGCACCATCTGCTGTCCCTGCAGTTAATGTAGCTAATGAATCTAGTCCTTTTTGTAAGTCAAGGATTTGTTTTTGTAAGCTTTCTGGATCTAGATTGCTCATATCACCTAATATATTTTTACCCGACTCTAACATTCCTAATGCTTTAGTGATCTCTGCATTCATTTCATCGAGTTTAGTAGCATCAAGTGAATTTGCTAATTTAGCTAATTCATCTAATTTACCGGAAGCTTGTAATTGTTTGACAGATTTCAAAATACCATTTGCCTTATTAACCTCAACCATTGTACCTTGAATACCTTGTTGGAAGTTATTTGATGCCGTTTGGATATTTTGGGCTTGTTGCAAGTTATCTTTATTTGCATTTACAATCGTTTGTAATGCTTGCTGTTCTGTTTCAGAAAGTTTACTGCTATCGATAGACTCTACAGCTTTAAGCGAATCTTCCGAATTTGTAGCTACCTTATTAACAGATTGAGTTAAAGCTGTTTGATAATCTTTAACTGCTGTTTGAACACTATTTAGATTTAAGCCTGATAGTTGTGCAAGTTGTGGATACAACTCTTGCAATTGCTTAAATGTAGCTGCTTGTCCTTTGAGTGTTGCTAACATTGCTTGAGCTTCTTTCAAGTTTGCAATTTGTGCCTCCAATTGTGCTTGTGTTTGTGGCTCATTTTTTAAGTCAATTCCTGCTTGTTTAAGCTTTACATTAATCTCATTAATTCGTTGCAATAATGGTACAACAGTCTTTGCTTGCGCATCAACTTCTTTTTTCATACCAACAACAGCCTGATTTATCATTGTGTTAGCAGCATAAAGTTGGCCAGCAGCCCCTGGAAGCTCTTGTAATGAACTCATTTGACCGACTAAGGAATCAATTTTATTGCTATTGAGTTGTGCGATCACACCTTGCATCTGTGGTGTGTTCAATTTATTCAATTGACTATCAAGTGTATTTGCACCTTCGTTGTTAAGCCGTTGTAAACCACTTGCCAATTGTGCTGCACCAGCCGTATATGTGCCCAAACCATTTGCCAACGTATTAGAACCAGTGGCTAATTGGCCCACACCACTAGCTAAAGCGCCAGTACCATTTTGCAATTGGGAAACACCGTTATTTACTTGGTCAACACCAGCTGTGTAAGTGTTGATCCCATTAGCTAAAGTATTTGAACCATCAGCTAACTTCAAAACACCTTGGCCCAAAGGCACCACACCAGTTTGTAACTTGATCACACCGTCATTTACTTGGGAGACCCCAGCAGTATAAGTGTTGATCCCGTTAGATAAGGTCTTAGAACCGTCACTAAGTTGTTTAGAACCCTTAGCAGCCGTGTCAAAGCCCTTACCGACTTGCTTGATCACCCCAAAGACTGTATCTGCATATGACGTTGAAACAGTTTCTTTGACTTGGGCATTAACTTGTTTAGCCCCTTCTTCACTGATAACTTTACCGATATAGTTGAGGGAGTCGTTGGTCGTATATTGTAATTCCATCTTCTTAGGATCTTTGTCCAAGACAGTTGTTGCATTCTTGGAGAAGTCCTTAGGGATCGTAATTACCATATAGTATTCTTTATGGCTAAGACCATATTCAGCATCTTTTTTAGAAACAAAATGCCAGTCTAAACCATCATTTTTCTTCAAATTCTTGACTAACTGATCACCCACATCAAGTTTCTTACCTCGGAAATTCACGGATCGATCTTCATTAACTACGGCTACGGGTAAATACTTAGCATCGCCGTATGGATTCCAGACCGATTTTAAGAAGAACACAGAGTATAAGAATGGGATAAACATAATTGCCAAAATTGCAGCTAAAAGCATCTTTTGGCTCTTGATATGTTCAAATTCAGCCTTGATCGTCTTCAAGATAATTTCACTCCTTAACTTAAAATATTTTATTGCTGTCTAATAATATACACTGAATGTCCACGAAAGACAAACTATAACAATTTAGCTATATTTTAAGATGCAAACGCAATCATCCGCATTATATAAGGTAAAGAACCCCAAAATACCTAAAAAATTTTTCCAAAAATGCGACACATATCTCAAAATGTACAAAAAAACGACTACTGCGATCACTTGATCTCAGTAGTCGTTAAATAGGCATTAGTTTAGAATAAGCTCGTGATCGCACGCCAGCCGATCACAAAGATATTAGCCTTCTTAACTTCAGTAGTTGTTTGAGCATCAGCACTCAAGTAGTCTGTTCCATCCAAGAAGTACATTGGTTGATCTTTAGCTTTGATCTGTAAAGTACCAACCTTTTGACCCTTCTTCAACGGAGCTTGTAAACCATCTTTTTTGTATAATTTCTTGTTACCAACAGCTTTAGCACTCAATTGGTCCTTAGAAACACCACTCTTCAACCAAACATCTGTCTTAACTGCCAAAGAAACTTTAACATCTAGATCTTTACCATGATAAACCGGTAAAGCATTGGTCTTTTTAAAAGTTGTCCCTTTAGCCAAAGAAGTATAAGTATAGTTGTTGTAGCAATATGACATTAATTTTTGCGTTTCTTCAAATCGTGAAAGGTCCTCTTGGCTATCATGTTTAGCTCCCAAGACGATCGTGATCAAACGATGACCATCTTTATTGACCGTTGCAGCAAAGCATGCCCCAGCTGAATCAGATGTACCTGTTTTCAAACCGTCAACTGGTAGTTCACTATAAGCCTTAGCCAAACCAGGTAACATCCAGTTCCAGTTTTCCATTTCAGTTTGATCAGTCCCGTTATTGAATTTCATCCGGGTGATCTTAGTTGTCTTCAGCACTTCAGGATAGTCCTTGATCAAACGTTGGCTCAAGAGCGCCATATCTTTAGCGGAGAATTTATTTTCCGCATCATCAGCAGCCCCAGGATACTTACCATCCTTAACTTCACCGTTAGCTAAACCATTAGCTGTATAAAGTTCGACATCTTTTAAGCCCATCTTTTTAGCTTCTTTCCGCGCTAGATCGATAAAGTTCTTTTGAGTTCCCCCCACAGCATCAGCTAAAGCCATCGCAGCCCCATTAGCTGAATAGATCAAAGTCGCTTGGTATAATTCCCGCACGGTATAGCTATGACCTTCCTTTAATGGAACGTTGGAAAGCGTAGTATCTTGACTAACTTCTTGAGCAGCCTTACCTGGAGTCACTTTTTGATCCCACTTAAGTTTGCCGTTATCGATCGCTTGCAATACCATGTAGGCGGTCATCAATTTTGACATAGAAGCTACTGGTAAAGCTTGATCAGCGTTTTTGGCATATAAAATTTGGCCTGTATTAGCATCGACCGCGATCGCAGCTTTAGCGTCAAGCTGCAATGAACTGTCAGTATCAGCGGGCAAAGCCGTATCAGCTTTGGCAGTTGCTACTCCAGATCCACTAAAACTGACCACAGAAAATACGATCACAGCTGTGACTACTTTTTGTAAAGATTTTAAAAACGTCATCTTTCTAAGTTCCTCTCACTTAATCTCATCTATAAGAATACCCAAAATATCAAAACTAATCAATAAGAAACATGTCCTTTTTGCTTACAATACTAAACCAGTTTTGAAGCCCCAAACACCTCAAAACTGGTCTAACATATTATCTAGCTACTAGCGCACTAAACTGTCAGCGTGCTTGACCGGAAAATGCATGATAAATTCTGTCAATTCGGCATCTGAAGTTACATAAATATAACCATGGTGTCTTTCAACGATACCTTGGGCGATCGCCAAACCAAGACCTGAGCCCCCAGTTTCACGCGAGCGCGAACTTTCAGCCCGATAGAACCGATCAAAGACCTGTTCTAATGATTTTTGCGGGATCGGTTCACCATCATTAGCGATCGTTACTTTGAGTTCTTTTTCACTCACCAACATAGCTTTAAGATAGATATTCTTACCGCCGGCTCCATATTTCAAAGCATTAGACACTAAATTATTGAAGACCCGGGCTAATTTTTCACCATCAGCTTCGATCACCAACGATTCGGCTGGAACATCTACATGGATCGCCATTCCTTTTTTATTAGCCTCCAGTTCGTAACTAGCTGCAACTTGTTCTAACATCGCACCGATGTCCAACGGTACAATATTTAACGTTACTCCTGCTTGTCTGACCTTAGTATATTCAAACAGGTCATCGACTAAGGATTTCATCTGATTAGCTTTCAAGAAAGCTGTATGGGTATATTGCAATAATTCTTCATCATTATTGTATTGTTTATTTTCGATCAGGCCTAAATAGCCAATGATCGATGTCAGTGGTGTCCTGATGTCGTGGCTGACATTTGTCACTAACTCATCTTTTGAACGTTCGATCCGGCGCTCTTCTTCCATGGCATTGATCGTACTATCAACTAATGAATTGACACTTTCAACAACTCTTTGCATCTGACCACTTAACTTAAATGGTATCCGATGATCAAAATGACCTGAAGCGATATAGTGCAACTCGGAAATAACGTGACGCAACTGCATCTGGTGGTAACGGCGCATCAAACGCCAATAAACGATCCCACAATCGGCAATGATCATCATCAAGGTGAATAAACCACCCCAGCTCCAGATCTGGAGATCAGTCGGGCCTAAAAAGAGCGACATCTTGATCTGAAAGATCCCGTTTTGTAAACCCGGGTTATTTGAGATCTCCTGGTTAACGATCATAAAGATCGACATGTTGAGCAACAATAACAAGATGACCGTTACTACCCCTTCACCAAAGAGCTCACTTTTTTCCCGCGCCGTCAGTGAAAATTTCATCCGCTCACCTCATCAACTTACTTAACGTGATTCGATCTTATAACCTACGCCCCAAACCGTTTGGATAACTTTTTCGCCACCAGTGACTTCTTCGATCTTATCGCGTAAGTGACTCACATGGACCATAACTGTTTTAGCTGAAACAACGGACTCTTGTTGCCAAACACGTTCAAAGATCTCATCCGCTGAAAAGACACGGTTAGGATGACTAGCCAAGAGATATAAGATCCCAAATTCTAAGGCCGTCAATGAGATCTCCTTACCGTTGACCGCTTCGACTTCATGGGAATCTTTTTTGATGATCAACGAGCCTACCTCGATCTGATCAGGTTCGTTATTTTTCACTTCATGTTGTGAACGGCGCAATAATGATTTGACGCGTGCCATAACTTCCAAAGGATTAAACGGCTTTGTCACATAATCATCGGCCCCTTGAACTAGACCTTGGATCTTATCAAGATCGTCTGTTTTAGCCGATAACATCAAGATCGGGATCTGGCTGTCTTTTCGAACCGTACGCACAACTGCCATCCCATCTAATTGTGGCATCATCACATCTAAGATCATCAGATCGATATCTGGGTTAGTATTGATCTTTGTGATCGCTTCTTTACCATTGTAGGCTTTTTCGACATCATAGCCCTCATTTTTAACATATATACTCAATAATTCAACGATATCTTTATCGTCATCGACAATTAAAATCTTCATAATGTCTAGTCCCCCTAAAGAAAACTTAATTCTATTTTTATTTTACCAAATACTTTGCTAAATATACCTAAAGAAATTCGTAAAAATTACGACTATTTTACCCAAAATACTTGGTCATGGATAAAGTCAAACGGCCGATGTAAAGCATTCACCGCTGGTGGGCGACTCAACTTAGCAGTTTGCCAAAATTGTGGTGAATTTGTCGCCCCCTTAGCTTCACCGATCACGATAAGATCACCAGGCCACTTTTGCGCACGTAAAAAGTCCAAGATCGCACGATCGCAAGCTGTTTCTGGGGCCCACTCTAAAATAATGTTATCTACCTGCTGATAATATTTTTGGACCGCTACCAAGGCATCGGCTCGTTTGACATCACACCACGGGTGCGGACGCGTGTTATCTTGCGCTTGCCAATCAAAGTCATCGACTGCGATCACATTGGGGAGATTAGCGGCTAAAGCAGCATTGCCACACATTACCACTAAAGTTTTCCCAGGTTTTAATTGCTGTTTAAAACTCGCTAACCATGCCTGTGAAAAAATATGCCAGATCCCAAAATTTTCGATCAGTACTTGGCGTAAATCATTTAAGCAACTGACTAGTTCAAACAACTCGGGATGTTTAGTCATATGTAATTCAAGATAGTGAGCTGAAAAACTCAATTTTGGCACTTTTTGTGGTATCTCATGTCTACTATAGGCTTTGACTACAGCTTGAACTTGAGCGATCTTTTGGTGGACCGTAGGCAAATTACCACACATTCGATCATAATATCGTAACCTAGCTAAATACTTCTGCCATTCCATCGATCAACTTCCTTATCCAAATAAGCTAAAAAAAGGCCCAAATGACGCGCGGGTCATCGGGTCTTTACTTGGCTCACACTTCTTAAGCCTATTATAACAAAATTATTCTTAAATCAAATCCAAAACACTTATCTTTTTAGTCTAGACACAATCCTTGGTCCTGGATCGCAGCCATTATCTCATCACGCGAACTCTTGTGGGCTGCCAATTTTTTTGAGCCGATCTGAGTAGTAAATTCATCCACTCGCCGGTCAGTGTCACGAAGATCATAGTATTGATGGACTAATTTATCGTAGTCTTTAAACTCAGCCAAGGAAAAATCAGCGGGATATTTGTCATCAAAGACTGTAAATTCTAGGGGCAAACGTGGCTTTAATTGGGGACTTTGAGCCGGATGACCTAGCTGGAGCCCTAATATCGGATAGGTCAATTGGGGCAACTCTAGCACTGTAACTAGTTTTTTAGGTTCGTTATTGATGCTGCCTAAAACGACTCCACCTAAGCCCATACTTTCGGCGGCTAACAGCGCATTTTGTACGGCTAAAACCGTGTCATTGACTGCTTGAAAAAAGAGATCAGCCGTCTGTAAACGAGCAATATCTTGGCCCAAGTGCTGTCTGATCTTAGCATTACGATTTAGATCAGCTAAAAAGATCAACAACTCACCATTTCCTCCAACATAATCTTGTTTGGCGATCTCACTTATCGCCTTGCGCTTTGCTTCATCGGTGATCCGTAAAATACTGAACTGTTGTAGAAATTGGCTAGTCGATGTATGTCTTGCCGCTTCATAGATCGCGGTCAGTTGTTCTTTAGCGATCGGTTTTTTTGCAAAAGCTCGAATACTTCGATGGTTCAATTGCGTTGCTAGCGTTTCATTAGTAATTTTCATCCACTCCACCTGCTTACTTTTGGTAATTAAAACGTACTATAACACTTTTGCAAGCGAAATACAAACACACACCTGAAACTAGCAAATAAGCCAGCCCCTACCACAATGCAAAATATAGGCTGGCTTTATTTTGGCGCTAAACCTCTATCTTATTTGTCCTTGTCCACTGATCACGTACTTGGTTGTTGTTAAAGCTTCTAAGCCCATCGGTCCACGCGCATGTAATTTTTGCGTTGAGATGCCGATCTCAGCTCCAAAGCCAAAGACAAACCCATCGGTAAAACGCGTTGATGCATTGATATAAACACTTGAAGCATCAACTTCATTTACAAATCGTTGCCCATTTGCATAGCTGTCGGTCACGATCGCTTCTGAATGCTTTGTATTGTGCGCGTTGATATGCACGATCGCTTCTGTCAAAGTATCAACGACTTTTACCGCTAAAATATAGTCATTATACTCTATATCCCAGTCGCGTTCACTTGCTGGAATGGCTGCATCCCCTAAGATCTCACAAGTGCGCGCATCCCCACGTAACTCGACATTGTACTTAGCCAAAGTATCTGCGAGCTTAGGTAAGAACTCTTCTGCCACATCGGCATGGACAACTAAAGTCTCAGCCGCATTGCATACAGATGGCCGTTGACACTTAGCGTTGACTACGATCTTTTCAGCCATCGCTAGGTCTGCTTGACTATCTACATAAACATGACAATTGCCCGCTCCCGTTTCGATCACTGGCACAGTTGCTTTTTGAACGACGGTTTGGATCAAACGCGCCGAGCCACGTGGGATCAAAACATCTAAATAGCCATTTAGTTGCATAAACTTTTCAGCAGTTTTATGCGAGGTTTCTGTGATGATCTGGATCGCTTCTTTAGCGATATCATTTTCAATTAGGACCTGTTGTAATACTTCAGTTAATTTGATGTTTGTCGCTAAAGCTTCCTTACCTCCACGCAAGATCACCGCATTCCCAGCTTTAAAGCACAAGCCAGCTGCATCGACCGTCACATTTGGTCGCGCCTCATAGATCATTCCCACAACACCTAAAGGAACTCTCCGTTGCACGATCTGAAGTCCATTTTGATTGATCCAACCCTTATCGATATTTCCGATCGGATCGGGCAAAGCTGCGACTTGCTTTAAGCCCTCAGCAATATCTTTGATCCGCGCTTCATCTAAAGTCAAACGATCGACAAAGCTAGCCTTCATCTCAGTTGCTTTGGCTAGATCGACCTGGTTAGCTGTAATGATCGTTGCTGCATTATCCACTAAAGCTTGCGCCATTGCTTTTAAGATCATATTTTTTTGTTCGGTGCTCATCTGTGCTAATTTAAAGGCCGCATTTCTTGCGGCAATGCCCATTTTTTCCAAATCAAGTGCCATTATTTTTCCTCCTTTACAAATAGCGTCCCTAAAGGCTCGCCTTTGATAAGCTCAAAAATGATCGCTGGATCTTGTCCGTTAGCTAAGATCATCATCTTGTCATTTTCAAGCATTCTTTTGGCTGCTTTCAACTTGGTCATCATTCCACCAGTTCCAAATTTAGAACCTTTGCCACCAGCCGCTTCTAAAGTTGTCTCATCGATCTTTGTGATCCGCTCAAAGAGTTTAGCATCGGCATATTTGTGCGGATTCTTATCGAAGAAACCATCAATATCAGATAACATCACCAAAAGATCAGCATCCACGATCGAAGACACGATCGCTGACAGTTGGTCGTTATCACCAAACTTAGTATGATGGTCCATCTCATCGACAGCAACCGTATCATTTTCATTAACGATCGGGATCACACCCCACTCCAATAAGCTATTGAACGTATTCAAAGCATTTTGGCGACTCAAAGGGTATTCTAAAACGTCATGCGTTAACAAGATCTGTCCGATCCGTTGACCGTAAAGTGAGAAGCGTTGTTGATACACTGACATCAAACCACTTTGTCCGATCGCTGCTAACGCCTGTTGAGCTGGGATCGATTCGGGTCGTTCGTGTAAGCCCACTTGTCCCATACCGACACCGATCGCCCCAGAAGAGACTAAGACGACTTGTTTACCGTCATTGACAAGACCGGTCAAGACGTAACACAATTGGTCAATAGCATGGAAATTGACTTTACCGTTGGGGTGGATCAAAGTACTCGTCCCCACTTTAACTACGATCCTTTTTGCATCAAGCTGGCGTTTTTTGGCCATGTTTTTTCCTCCAAAATAAAACTTCTTACTTTAATTATACTATATTTTGTGCTAACTGTTTTCTTTGAGCTTCTTAGTCTTTTGATTTTGCTCTTGCTCTAAAACATACCGATCGATCAACTCGATGATCTGATCATTTTGGGGTAAGTCAGAATGCTGGGCATCTTTACCAGTCACTGTGATCTGAGTAAAATGCTTCACGACCCCTTGATAGATGTATTTACCCGCTTCAACACTTCGCTCGGGAACTAACCCATCAGAGTCATAAGTCTCCGTTCCCGCGACTACATAGACTAAAAGATCGCTCGGGAGCTTCTTACGATTCTTGATAAAATCCGCTAACATTTGCGTTTTTCGTTGTAGCGAAGTTTCCGAGAAGTTATATGGCGTTCCGACTGTCATCAAGACCTTGGCTTGAATATCATAATTAGGCAGGTAATTTTCTAAAAAGGCTGTATAGATCAAGCCACCATTTGAATGCCCAAACGCTTTGAAGTTATTGAACTCATATTGCTCACTCAACTGCTCAAAAGCTTTATCAAACATTTTGGCCTGCTTTAAGATATTGCTGTAACCATCTTTATTATTCTCAAAACCGACTACGATAAACGGCTCATTATCTTTGGCATTGATCTTGCCTGAATACTTGATCGTGCCATCGTTATAGACTTTGACTTTCAACAAACTGTGCTTTTTTTGGCTTCGACTATTGATCTTTTTGATCAGGGCGTCAAACCGATTTTCGGTAGCCGAACTCCCAGGGATCATGATCACAGGTGAAAGGCGCGAATTATGCCACCGTGCCAGATCTTTAACATTTTGCCGCGTCCAAATAAATGAGGGGATCGCTAGCCCCAAAAGGATCAAAAATATCAGTAAAGTCATCCCCATACCACGCTTATTGATCTGCATCTACTTCACCTGCTCTCTTACGTTCATTATCCAAAGCCCCTGCGATCTTCTCTGCAAATCTGACAAAAGGTAGATATAGTAATATATCACAAAGTAACAATCCAAAAGTAAAGATCAAGACGCCCCAAGAACCATTCGTCCCGATAAAAGCGTATAAAACACCTGGTGTTGTCATCAAAACAGGATAGACTGCTGGTGGAACTAAACCACTCAATAACGCTAAAGCTCCAATTACCATATTAAATAGTGGAATAACTAAAAATGGTAACAGATAAAACGGATTGAACAGTAGTGGTAGCCCGATCATAAACGCTGCATTAGTATTGAACATGCTCGGTAAAACGGTCCAACTAGCTAGTTTACGCGTATTTTGACGTTTAGCCACCAGAAATATCGCTAAGATCAATCCCAAAGTTGCCCCCGTTCCACCTAAAGCACCATAACTAAAATATAGCGTATTAGCATTGAACTTCTCAGGTACTTTCGCTAGCTCATTATGACTCAAAGCATAACTCAAATTTTTGAGCGCACTTTGGTCACTATCAAAGGTATTGTTAGTGTACGGGCCACTAAGTCCTAACCAAGACAGCAATAGAGTTATACTAGCAAAAAACATTACCGCCCAAAAACCACTTTGCTTAGTCGCTTGACTCTGAAGCCAACTACCAGCGCCTTCAAAAATCTGATATTTGAACAAAAGGCCTAATAAAATATTGCAAACCACCGCAAATAATAGTGCTACAGTCAATGGTAATAGACTTTTAAATGAGCGGGCTAACAGTTCTTGCCCATGTTCTGCCTTTTTATTTGCTTGTTTACTCAAATATTTAAACACCAGTCCCACACCATAACCGACTGCTAACCCCAAAATCAACCCGGAAAAACCCAACAAATCGAGGCGAAAGTTGAACTGACTGCTATTTCCCAACGATCGCTGATAACAGATAGCTAAAAAGACTAAAAATCCAGTCAGGCTGGCTAATTGTTCGTCACGCTTAAAAAAGCGAGCAGTATACTTCGCTGAAGTTCCCGCAGCCAACAAAGCGATCACACCAGCAGTCAGCATATAAACACTGCCAAACAACTGATTAGCTGCTCGATAATGCGGTAACCATTTATCGATCAAGATCAGATTTCCTAGATAGCCATCGGGATGCAGTAAAGAAAATTCGATCACTTGTGCAAAGCTTCCCAATAGAATAAATGGAAATAACACTGCAAACGTGCGCTGAATTATTCTAAAAAAAGACCATTTGCGAATTCTTAGACCTAAGGCAATAATTCTTTGTTCCATCGCTTTCCCCCCAAAAGTTCATGCTTTGTTCTAGTATAGCTTAATTCACACTGCTTTAACATATGTAGCCCACAAATGAAATCTTGCTTTTTTTAGTAATTACGGTATATTAGATAACGTTGCTTTAAATCAATTTGTATTGTGAGGTATTTTTCAGTGAAAACTGCATTAGATAATTATTTTGATCTGACTGGTCTTAAAACTAACGTAAAACGTGAGATCCTTGCTGGTTTTACGACCTTCATCTCAATGGCATATATTTTATTCGTCAATCCTGAGATCTTAGGCGCTTCTGGTATGGACAAAGGGGCGGTCTTTACCGCAACGGCTCTAGCTAGTGCGATCGGTTGTTTATTGATGGGGCTTTTAGCCAAGTATCCGATCGCTACCGCCCCAAGCCTTGGGATCAATGCCTTCTTTGCTTATTCAGTTTGTATCGGGATGAATATTCCCTGGCAAACCACTTTAGCAGGAGTTTTTGTGGCTTCGGTGATCTTTTTACTCATCACTGTTTTTAAATTACGTGAATTGATCATTGATGCCATTCTAGCTGATCTAAAAGCAGCGATCTCAGCTGGGATCGGCTTGTTTATCGCCTTTATCGGCCTCCAGGGCGGTGGGCTGATCGTTGCTAACAAATCTACGCTCGTTGGCTTAGGCAGCTTTTCTGGCTCAACTTGGGTCACTATCTTTGGCTTGATCGTCGTTTCGATCCTAATGGTTATGCGAGTTCCCGGGGCTATCTTTATCGGGATGGTCCTTTCTGCAATCTTTGGTATCGCAACGGGCAATATTCAAATGCCCCATGCTTTGGTAGCACCTGCACCAAGCATGGATCAAACTTTCTTAGTTGCGCTATCACATCTAAAAGATATCAATACCCTGCAAATGTGGGTCGTAGTGCTCACTTTCTTATTGGTCACCTTCTTTGATACGGCTGGAACTTTGATCGCCTTAGCGCAACAAGCTGGCTTCTTACAAAATAACAAGATGCCTAGGGTCGGGAAAGCTTTGATGTCAGATTCGACCGCCATGCTCTTTGGTTCACTTTTTGGAACTTCTCCAGTGGGGGCTTATGTTGAATCTTCTGCTGGGATAGCAGTTGGGGGGCGTTCTGGTCTGACCGCTGTTACGACTGGGATCTGCTTTATCTTAGGGCTATTCTTCTCACCGCTTTTGACAGTGGCAACTTCACAAGTTACCGCTCCAGCTTTGATCATCGTTGGTGTTTTGATGGCTCAAAGCATGGCGCAAGTAACTTGGACTAAACTTGAGCTCGCGATCCCAGCCTTCTTGATCGTCGCTGGGATGCCACTTACTTACAGCATTTCAGACGGCTTAGCCTTGGGGTTCATCGCTTACCCGATCACGATGATCGCAGCGCGTAAGGGTAAAGAAGTCCCAGCTTTGATGTATGTTTTATTCTTTGTCTTTGTGATCTTCTTTTGGGTCTTAAACATCGAAAAATAACCAAATAGACACCCATTTTCGGGTATCTATTTTATATCACGCGGCATTCTTGTCTGGGTGTTTACCAATATGCAACACCAATAAATAAAGCGGATCTTCTCATGATGCAAAACCATCATGGAAAGATCCGCTTTATTTACTTTTATTTTTCGTAACTGGCAGCTTTAGCTTGATACATTGCGATCTCATCTTCAGAACAACGAACATAATGTCCTGGCGTGATCTCATGTAACTTGCGCGGCTTGCCTTTCTTATCATCTTCGATCGAAGCATCGTATTCTTTTTGCTTACGATTGCGTTCAAATTCTGGATCTGGCTCAGGTACAGCTGAGATCAAACTAGCTGTGTAATCATGCAAAGGTTTGTTATACACATCATCTGCCGGGCCCACTTCCAGCAAACGACCATAATGCATAACACCGATCCGATCTGAAATGTACTTCACCATGGAAAGGTCATGCGCGATAAAAAGATAAGTCAGACCTTTTTCTTCTTGCAATTCCTTCAATAAGTTGACGACCTGCGCTTGGATCGAAACGTCCAACGCTGAGATCGGTTCATCGGCGATGATAAACCGCGGTTCGACCGCTAAAGCACGTGCGATCCCGATCCGTTGCCGTTGCCCGCCTGAGAATTCGTGGGGATAACGGCTAGCGTGATCTTTGTTCAAGCCAACTGTTTCTAGGAGTTCTTCAACTTTAGCCCGGCGTTCTTCTTTATTTTTAGCTAGACCATGGATATCAAGCCCTTCAGCGATGATATCTTCAACTGTCATCCGGGGATTCAAAGAAGCATATGGATCTTGAAAGATCATTTGCATTTCACGGCAAAATTCAAGGTGATCTTTACGCGAGGTCAACTTGCTGACATCTTTACCGTCAAAGAGGATCTGACCGTCTGTTGGTTCATACAAATGGATCACGCTTCGACCAGTCGTGGTCTTACCTGAACCCGATTCACCAACTAAGCCAAACGTTTCCCCTTCAAAAATGTGGAAACTAACATCATCAACGGCTTTGACCATGCTAGGTTTACCCACGCCGAAGTATTGTTTTAAGTGCTTGACTTCAAGCAATTTTTTGCGTTTTTCTGGCATGTTAAATTCCTCCTGGTCTATTCAACATCTGCATGCTTCATCGCTTCTGCACGCCGATTTTTTGCAACTTCTTCTTGTTCTTGGATCTCACGCCAGATCTTTGCTCGGCGTATGATCTCTGCTGGTGGCTCGATCTGTGGTGCATCTGGATGCAAAAGCCAAGTCGCAGCATAATGCGTATTTGACACCTTAAAGAATGGTGGTTGCTTTTGAGCGTCGATCTGCATCGCATACGGATTACGGGCTGCAAATGGATCACCCTTTGGCGGATCTAAGAGATCTGGTGGTGTCCCTGGGATCGCTTCAAGTTTAGTACTTGAAAGGGTTGGCATCGAGTTTAGCAAGCCCCAAGTATATGGGTGCTTTGGATTGTAGAAGATCTCATCGACAGTCCCATATTCAACGATCTGTCCCGCATACATTACGGCGACCCGATCAGCCATCCCAGCAACAACACCTAAGTCGTGCGTGATAAAGATGATCGAAGTCTCGATCTTTTCTTGCAATTCTTTCATCAAGTTCAAGATCTGAGCTTGGATCGTTACGTCCAAAGCAGTCGTTGGTTCGTCAGCGATCAAGATCTCAGGATAACATACCAAAGCGATCGCGATCACGATCCGTTGCCGTTGCCCACCTGAGAATTGGTGCGGATAGTTATTGAAGCGTTTTTCAGCATTGGTGATCCCAACTAATTTCAAGATCTCTAGTGCTTGTGCCATTGCTTTTTTCTTATCCATGTTCTTATGGACCATCAAAGGTTCTGCAATTTGCCGTCCGATCTTCATGGTCGGATCAAGGGAAGTCATCGGATCTTGGAAGATCATTGCGATATCTTTTCCACGGATCTTTTGCATCTCTTTGTCAGATTTCTTCAAAAGATCTTGTCCTTGGAACATGATCGAACCACCGACTACTTCGGCATTACTTGCTAACAAGCCCATAATACTCTTAGTTGTGACCGATTTACCTGAACCGGATTCACCTACGATGGCTAACGTTTCACCTTTATTCAAATGAAAACTCACATCGCGAATGGCTTTAACATCACCCGCATAGGTATGGAAATTGATTTTAAGGTTTTTAACATCTAAAATTCGTTCAGCCATACTACAACCTACCTTCTAGTTTTTGGATCAAATGCATCGCGCAGACCGTCACCTAACAAGTTAAATGAGATCATCAACACACACAAGACGATCGCTGGATACCACATCTGATATGGTAAGAATTGGAAATTCTTTTGTCCTTCATTCAATAATACCCCAAGAGAAGTTTCTGGGGCTGAGATCCCGATCCCGATAAAGCTTAAGAAAGCTTCAAAGAAGATCGCAGCTGGGATCGTGTACATCGTTTGGATGATGATGATACTTGATAAGTTTGGTACCAAGTGTTTCCAGGCGATCTTAGTCGGAGATTGCCCCAACGTCCGCGCTGCTAACACATACTCTTGGCTCTTTAACTGGAGCGTCTCAGCTCGGATCATCCGTGCCATCGTCGTCCAACTAGAGATCGCGATCGCTAAAATGATCGATCCGATACCTGGTTTAAAGACCAACAACATCAAAACAACGATCACTAAACTTGGGATAGAAGAGATAACTTCGATGATCCGTTGCATCACGTTATCGGTCCTGCCCCCCTTCCAACCGGATACGATCCCATATGTGACCCCGATCGTTAAGTCAAAGAACGTCGCAACTAAAGCAACGATCAAGGAGATCTTTGTTCCATAAACAACACGTTGTGCTAAAGAACGGCCTAAATAATCAGTTCCCATGACAAAGTATTTATCTTTTGCCACACCAGCTTGAGCATATTTATCGACCCAAACATCGCCAACTTTAGCCTTACCGTTAAAGCCATTGATGTTCACCCCAGGGATCTTAGACGGTAAATTAGCATATTGTGGTTGCGATTTTACTAACGTATCGCGGTTGATAAATGGAGTTGACCCAAAGGAAACGACGATCATGATCAAGACGATAAAAAGCGAGATAACGGCGCCTTTATTCTTCTTTAAACGGCGCCAAGCATCTTGGGTGAATGTCAAGGAAGGCGCAGCGATCTTTTCAGCATCAAGCTCTTCTTTTACTTCTAAAGCTTGAAAATCTTTTGGTTGTAATTTCATCTTTTCTTCCATAAAGCTTAGCCCTCATTTCCAGCAAGTCTGATCCGCGGATCGATGATGCCGTAGATGATATCTGTCAATAAGATAACAGCCACTAGTCCCGCAGAATATAGCATTGTAACACCCATGATAGTTGGATAATCGTTAGTCATGATCGATTTAACGAACTGCTCTCCGATACCAGGGATCGAGAAGATATTTTCGATGACCATCGAACCTGTCATCAACGCAACTGTATATGGTCCGATCAAAGTTACTAATGGGATCAAACTGTTACGTAAAGCGTGATGGTAAACGATCTGGAACTTGCTTAGTCCTTTAGCCTTGGCAAGCTCGATATAGTCGGAATTTAGCACATCGACCATCCCAGTTCGCATAAACCTAGATGTTTCAGCCAACGGTCCCACACCTAAGGCGATCGTTGGTAAAACTGTATAGGCAAAGCCACCCCAATCAGCGATCGGGAACCAACCGAGTTTCAAAGCGATGTAATATTGGAGTAAAACAGCCAACACGAAGTTCGGGACTGATTTACCAATGATCGATAGGATCGTAAGGCCAGTATCGACCCAAGTGTTACGGTTGATCGCAGCGATCGAACCAAAGATAACACCAAAGAAGACCCCAAAGATCATTGCTTGGATCCCTAATTGAGCTGAGGCCCCGATCCGACTTGAGATCAAGTACGACACTGGTTGGTTACTGAATTGAAATGAGGTACCTAGATCCCCATGTAACATTCCACCAATGTAGAGCAGATATTGCATCCAGATCGGTTTATCTAGACCGTATTGTTGGTTCATGATCGCGATCTGTTCGGGTGACATTTTTTCTTGGTTTGAATATGGCGTACCCGGCATGAGTTTCATCAAAAAGAAAGTGATGGTCGCTACTAAAAAGAGCGTCAACGCCATATAGAAAACCCTTTTTAACAGGTATTTCTTCATGTTTTATATCCTCTCGTTTCTGAGATGTCTTTTTGCTAAACAACGCAGGATAAATATCCTGCGTTGTTCGATATTTTAAATTATTTTAAGTCTGAAACTTTTCAACGTCAACTAAATTAGTTGCCTGAAATGTAAGTTTCTTTAAAGTTATAGTTTACACCGGCACCGTTGTAGATGATATTCTTAACAGATGGTTTGACCATCCATGGTTGTGAACGTTGATAGATCGGCGCAACCCCTTGATCTTCCATCAAGATCTTTTCTGCTTTGACCATGTCATCCCAACGCTTAGCAGGATCATTTACGTCAGCATTCTTAGAAGCATCGATCAAGCGATCATATTCTTCATTTTTCCACTTACCATCATTTTGGGCGTTATCAGATGTCATCAACTCAAGGAAGGAGATCGGATCAGCGAAATCAGCACTCCAAGCTGTCATTACAACATCAAAGTCACCTGCATCAGAGCGTGCTAAACGTGTCTTGAATGGTACGTTTGAAACTGTGATCTTGACTTTATCAGTCCCAAATGTTTCTGTCATGGCACTTTGCAAGAATTCAGTCGTCTTCTTACCAGCATCGGTATCATCACTTAAGATCTGGAATTCAAGTTTATCACGGCCTAATTCTTTTAAGCCTTCATCAAAGAGCTTCTTAGCTTCTTTTTCGTTGTAATCAACGGCACTCTTGACTTCAGAAACGGTAGCAAAATCTTTACCGTCACGTTCAGCAAGACCACTAGCCACAAAGCCCTTAGCCGGCACAGACGCACCTGCTAAAACTTGCTTGACATATTGTTCACGGTCAACTGACTTCGCGAGGGCTTGACGGATCTTTTTGTTTTGGAATTCAGCTTTTGTTTGGTTGAATTGTAGGTAGAAGACTGCTGGTTCTTTTCTTTCTAAGTAACCAGTTTTACCCTTGAGCTGCTTAGCTTGTTCAGCCCCTAAAGCTGTAGCATCGATCTTACCTGATTGGTAGAGGTTATATGCTGTTTGGTCTTGTTTATTAACTGTGTAGTTGATCGCATCAAGCTTAACTTTCTTCTTATCCCAGTACTTGTCATTCTTAGCCAATGTCCACTTGAGGTTAGAACCTGTCCAGCCTTCAAGTTTAAATGGTCCATTGTAGACCATTGCCTTTGAATTTGTTCCGTACTTATCACCATATTTTTCGACCACTTTTTGGTTTTGTGGGAAGAAAGCTGGGAAGCCCATCAATAACTTGAAGTAAGGAACTGTTTTTTCAAGTTTAACGACTAACTTATGATCGCCTTCAGCCTTGACCCCTAATTCAGTAACTGGTTTTTCGCCATCCGTGATCGCTTTGGCATTTTCGATCCCGTCAAATAAGAAAGCGTATTGGGAAGCCGTCTTAGGATCAACTGTTCTTTGCCAAGAATACACAAAGTCTTTTGCAGTAACGTTGTCGCCGTTTGACCACTTAGCATCTTTACGTAGCTCAAATGTATATGTCATCCCATCATCTGAGACCGTTGTTTTTTTAGCGACCCCTGGTTCGACTTTCGAATTTTTCCCTAAACGATACAAACCTTCCATCGCATTGTTCAACTGATCAAAACTAACATTATCTGTCGCTTTGGAGAGATCCATCGTTGGTAACTCTGATTTTTCGCTCCAGTTAAGTACTTGCTTGCCGCTAGCACTATCATTTGAGCTCTTGCCACAAGCGGCAAGGAAAACAGCTGACAACGCCACAACGGCGCCCGCTTTGGCTAATTTAGCTAATTTCATAGATTCACAACTCCTTAATAATTGCTTAATGCCTCTAAATTACATCCTACTTTAATAACTTTTGACTTAAATAATATATGATATTAATATTAAAATCAAGCATTTATTCTAATTCAAAACGTATAAATATATATATATAAAATTATATTTTATTCAAAAAAGTTGATATATCAACGAGTTTCCCCTTTATTTTGGCTAATTTTTGTCTAAATTTTTTTTTGTAATTCGGAAATATTTTCGTTTAGCCCTAAATTGGCAGCAGAATAATTCGGAATGTGCAATTAACTAAAACTGAATTCAAAAAAAGTATTTTCTCATTTATAGCTCGACCCAACTAATTTACTAGGACAGTGGTATAATTTTAGTAATATCACTTGATAAAGGGGGAACTTTATATGACACCAGTTATCATTGCGGGTATCGAAAATGAACAAGAAAATTTTGATTATACGATGGCAGAACTCGCTTCTCTAGCCGAGGCTGCCAATATGGAAGTCACCCGCCAGTTCAAACAAAAACTTGAACGCCCGATCGCAGCTACCTATCTAGGCAAAGGTAAAGCCGAAGAGATCAAAACAGCCGGTGCGGTGACCGACAGTCAGATCTTGATCTTAAACGACGAATTGACTCCCACGCAGATCCGAAACTTAGAAAATATCACTGAAATGCGCGTTTTAGATCGTACAGCCTTGATCTTAGAGATCTTTGCAGCGCGGGCCAAGACTAAGGAAGCCAAGCTCCAAGTTCAAGTGGCTAAACTACAATACCAATTACCCCGTTTGCATACTGGACTTGCCGATAAGCTCGACCAGCAGACCGCTGGAAATGCTGGTGGTGGCTATACCAACCGTGGGGCGGGGGAAACTAAGCGCGAATTGAATCGCCGAGTGATCGAAAAAAAGATCAGTGCTTTAAATAAAGAGATCAAAACGATCGACAAAGAACATCAGACCCGCCGCAAACAACGGCAACGCTCGGAGATCAAGACGGCCGCATTAGTCGGTTACACCAATGCTGGTAAATCGACTACCTTAAACGGACTTCTCCGGCTATTTGGTGAAACAAAAAACAAAGAAGTCTTTGAAAAAGATATGCTCTTTGCTACTTTAGACACATCGGTCCGTCGGCTCCATTTTGCTGACAACAAAGAGATCTTGTTAAGTGATACGGTCGGTTTTGTCTCCAAGCTGCCACATCAGTTGATCAAAGCCTTTCGCACAACTTTAGCCGAAGCTGCCAACGCTGATCTCTTAGTCCAAGTCGTTGATCTTTCCGATGAGCACTATCAAGCGATGATCGAAACGACCGAAAAAACTTTGACCGAGATCGGTGTAACTGACATCCCGATGCTTTATGTTTTCAACAAAGCCGATAAACTTGCTGTCAGCTACCCTAGCTTAGCCGGCAAAGAATTGACCTTCAGTGCTCAAGATGATGAATCGTTAAAAGTGCTAGCTGAACTATTGAAACAAGAGCTCTTCAAAGACTATCAGATCCATGAATATCTCATCCCATATGCCAAAGGAAACATCGTTGAAGAACTCAATCAAAAGGCAACCGTGCTTGAAACTGAGTATCTCGCTGATGGTACTAAGATCAAAGCTGAAGTCGCTCCGGCTTTGGCGGGTCGTTTAACTAAATATCAACTCAACTAAAAAATAGACGCATTTCTTCTTTATATAAAAGCAAGAATGCGCCTATTTTTCATAAATATGATCGAATATAGCAAATTTTATCTGCATCAGACTTCCTTATAATTTGTCACTGATTTTGCTTAAAAATCATATGAAATTCTAAAATAAACTTTCTTTAAAATCTAAAATATGCTAACTTTTATCTTAGATATTATAAAAAGGTTGGTAATTTATGGAAAAAAATGAGCAAGTTCACTTAGATCGTTCGATCGATCTATTTTCCGCGTTAGCTTTAGTGATCGGGACCGTTATCGGCTCTGGGATCTTCTTTAAACAAGCTTCTGTTTTAAGTTACTCACATTCAACGACCCTGGCTTTACTTGCTTGGTTCTTTGGAGGCGTTTTGACTTTGACCAGTGGGTTGACGATCGCCGAGATCGGCTCGCAAATGCCACAAACTGGTGGCTTATATATTTACATGCACAATCTCTACGGTAAAGTCTGGGGCTTTTTATCCGGCTGGATGCAGATCACCGTTTATGGACCGGCTGTTATTGCTGCGTTAGGTTCTTACTTAGCGATCTTATTACAAGCCTTCTTTGGCTTTCCCGCTAGCTACACACCGTTTATCGGGGTCTTATCGGTTATTTTGATCTCTGGTTTTAACTTCTTATCTAACCGTTATGGTTCTGCTTTACAGATCGTCACGACACTTTGTAAGTTAGTTCCGATCGCTGCGATCATCATCTTTGGTTTGCTCTTTGGTGATCAAAATGCAGTGGGTCAAGTTTTAGCTGAACGATCAGCTAGTGTGGCGGGCAATTTTGGGGTCGCGATTTTAGCAACATTATTTGCTTATGACGGTTGGATCTTGATCGCTAATATGGGTGGTGAGATCAAAAATCCACAAAAGATCCTACCGTTAGCGATCGTTTTAGGCTTATCAGCAGTATTGGTCATCTATGTTTTAGTTTCCTACAGTATTTTTAAAACGATGCCGGCTGATATGATCGCTCACTATGGTGAAAATGCTACTCCACACTTTGCGGAAATGGCATTTGGCAAGATCGGTGGTAAGATCTTAAACATTGGGATCATCATTTCGATCGTTGGCTGTATGAATGGTAAAGTCATGACCATCCCTCGGATCATGTATGCGATGGCTAAAAACAATGAGTTACCATTTTCAAAGCAATTAGCCTATCTCAACAAAAAGATGCACACCCCAATGGTCTCGATCTCTGTGGTCGCAATTATCGCTTCAGCAATGATCTTGACTGTGGATGCTGATCGTTTGACCGAGATCTGTATATTTACGATCTATTGTTTCTACGTGATGACCTTCTTTGGTATCTTCAAATTGCGTAAAACAACGCCAAGCTCAAAGCGCCCATTTTCAACGCCACTTTATCCTTTAACACCGATCGTAGCGATCTTAGGTGCTGCTTTTGTCTTAGTCAGCGAATTATTTTCTGACTTAAGTGGCGTCGTGATCTCCTTAGTGATCGTTTTATGTGGTCTACCGATCTATTATTATAAGAATAGAGTGTAAGGCAAAGCGAGTAATGACGTATGAATAACGGAAAACCAAACATAATGCGGGGTTGGCATTGGGTTTGGTTTTTTGTTATTCACTAGGCATTGCTTTGTTGCACACGTTTTGATAGAGTGTAAGACAAAGCGGGTAGTGCCGTATGAATAACGGAAAACCAAACATAATGCGGGGTTGGCATTGGGTTTGGTTTTTTGTTATTCACTAGGCATTGCTTTGTTGCACACGTTTTGATAGAGTGTAAGACAAAGCGGGTAGTGCCGTATGAATAACGGAAAACCAAACATAATGCGGGGTTGGCATTGGGTTTGGTTTTTTGTTATTCACTAGGCATTGCTTTGTTGCACACGTTTTGATAGAGTGTAGTTTACCCAAATAGCCTAAGAGCTCCGTTTGTGTAGTTGCCAACGGGACTCTTAGGCTATTAGTGTTTATCAAATTTATTACTGGTGATCAATTCGATCGTTTGATCCATTTTAGTACGGTGATCTTTTTCATCTAAGAGAAGTGTCGTGATGATATCTACAATATAAGTCATCGCAAATTGTGAATTAATGAAGCGCGCGTTATCCACAAAATTACTATTCTTGACTAAAAGTGCAAGATCACTTAATTGGTATAACGGACTATCCTCGATCCCGGTGATCGCGATCAAAGTCGCCCCTTTCTTTTGTCCAGCTTTAGCAGCTCTATTGACCTCAGCCGTGTTCCCAGTTGCGGAAAGCGCCAAGATAACGTCATCTTTTTCCACGATCCCACTACTGATATACATACTATGGCTTTCAGTCATACCAAAAGCTGCGATCCCCATTCGGATCAAGCGTTGCGTCAATTCTTTAGCCGTATACCCTGAACTACCTAACCCAAAAATATAGATCCGACGACATGTGCTGATCTTATTTACGATCTCTAACAAGATCTTTTCATCGATCCGTTGGCGAGTCTGGGTCAAAACTTCTTCATAAAAACGTTGGACTTGCATCGCCAACTTTGATTCACTTTCTTTAGATTCAAGTTGTTCATCACTGACAAGGCGTAATTTGAAATCATAAAAATTAGCACAATCAAGTCGTTTGACTAAACGCGTGATCGTAGCATTGCTCGTTCCCGCTAACTTAGCTAATTCATTGATGCTCAAACGTTGGATCTTTTTGGGCTCCTGGATCGCCTGTAAAGCAACTTTGCGCTCCTGACGTGGTAAGCTAGGATAGATTTTTTCCAACTCATTTAAAATACTCATACTCTTGATCCTTCATAAAAAATAAATAGTTCACTGACTATAGCATATCACATCAGCAAACTACTTATTAACTATTTATTCATTGATCGCTTGAACAAATCGACTAGCGATCTCTAAGGGGCGCGTGATCGCCCCACCGACTACAACTGCATGACAGCCTAATTCTAAACACCGCTTAGCTTTCGCAGGAGTATCGACTTTTCCTTCTGCGATCACTGGTGCATCAGATAACGCCAAGACCTCCTTGAGATAAGCAAAATCGTTATCTGCTAAATCTTCACCCGTTGTTTCAGGCGTATACCCATGCATCGTAGTTCCGACAATATCAAAGCCTAATTCATTGGCCAACTTCACATCTTCTAAAGTCGCGGTGTCAGCCATCAACAATGTCTCAGGAAATTCGTTGCGCATTTGGCTCACAATGTCTGCAATTTGTTCGCCATTTGGGCGCTTTCGCCGTGTTAAGTCACAGGCCACAGCTTGAGCGCCAGTAGCTGCAACCGCACGCATTTCCTTTAAAGTTGGGGTAATATAGACGGAGGAATCGGGATAATCGACTTTACTCAAGCCAATTATCGGTAATTCAACTTCATCTTGGATCGCCTGAATATCGACGACAGAATTAGCCCTGATCCCAGCAGCACCTGCCAGCTGAGCAGCTAAAGCCATCCGCGACATGATAAACGAACTATGCAAAGGTTCGTTTGGCAATGCTTGACAAGACACGATCAACTTACCCTTGACTTGTTCTAAAAAGTTCTCTCCCATGATCCTCACCTCGATTTACTTGAAATATTTTTCGTAGATCCGTTTTGCACCGGCTTTGACTTCCGGCGTAGCTTTAGCCATTGGTTCCCGGGTATAACCAGCGTGAACACCCAATTCTTCAAAGACCAATTTCAATGTTGCATAGATCCCGTTGTTCAAAAGATCTGTGATCAGATCGTTACTTTCATGTTGTAATTGGCGGGCTTTAGCAATATCACCTGCTTCAAAAGCTGCGATCTCAGCTTTAGCCTTTTTAGCATTGATATTAAAGGTCGAACCGATCGCACCATCAACATCCAAAGCTAAAGCTGGCAATAACATTTCATCAAAGCCTGACAAGATCAATTTATCTGGGAAACGTTCACGTAAACGTTCTAACAAATAAAAGTCAGCATTCGTATATTTGACGCCGATGATCTTTTCATTTTCAAAAAGTTTAGCAAAATTATCCAACGAAAGTGCGACCCCTGTTAGTGCCGGAATCGAATAAACGACTAATTTGGTATCTACATCTTTGACGATCTCATCATAGTAATGCTTGATCTCGTCAAAATTGAAGTTATAGTAAAATGGTGTAACAGCTGAGATCGTCTTATAACCTAGCTCTGTCACAAATTTAGCTAGTTCTTTAGCTTCGTGTAAGTTAGGTGAGCCTACTTGGGCGATCAGATCGATATCTGAGCCCTTAGCTTCATCCATTGCGATCTCAAACACGCGCTTCTTTTCAGCTGTTCCGAGCATAAAATTCTCACCCGTGCTCCCACCTACATATAACCCATCAAGTTGATTGACGTCAATATTGTAGCGCACCATTTCGCGTGTGCCTTGCTCATCAATGTTTCCGTTTTCATCAAAAGCCGTCATTAGGGCCGCATATAATTTTTTCATAGGAAAGTTCCTCCAATTGTTTATTATGTAATAGAAATTCAGATAATTCAACCGACGCCTACAGCATAAACTATGATAAAAATTATTTCAAGTTTAAAAAACGGTAATTATTTTCATTTGTTGCAACTAGCCTTGCCTAGATAAGCGTTTACACGAAAATAAAATTTTTTTCTAGTTTTTGATTTGAGAAAATCATTTTCCAATGCTATCATGAAAACGCAAACATAATCTTACGAAAGAAGTGACGTCTTATGCCAAATAAACCACTACTCGCATTTGATGTTGGTGGCACAACGATCAAATATGCGCTGCTCACACCTGAACTTACGCTAGAACAAACCGGTAGTGTGCCGACTAATAAAAATAAAGATGGTCAGATCTTAAAGACCTTACTTGAACTCAGTCAAAAGTTCAGCCATGAATATGAACTTGCGGGGATCGGTATCAGTACCGCTGGGATCGTGGCCTCAGATGGTAGTATCCAATATGCCGGCCCAACGATCCTTGATTATCAAGGGACCCCACTTAAAGCCCGCCTCGAAGAAGCAACTGGGCTTTTGGTTTTTGTCGTCAATGACGTCGATGCTGCTCTTTTAGGCGAAGCAGTTCTGGGAGCAGCTAAAAATGCCAAAAGTGCCTATTGTGTAGCTCTAGGAACTGGGATCGGCGGGGCATATTTAGCCAATGGCCAGCTCGCTTCTGGAGCGCACGGGACAGCCAATTCGCTTGGCTACACGCTCTTTTGCCCTAAAACCCAGACTAATTTTGAACAACGCGCGTCGACTCTTAGTCTAGAGGCTAAACTTGCGCCATTTGATCTCAGCGTCAAGGAAGGGTTTGAACTCGCCAAAGCAGGCCAAGAACCTTATCTATCGTTACTTAAAGCTTGGGCTAAAGAGGTCGCTCAAGGCTTGAGCAATATTTTACTTCTCTTTGATCCTGAGGTCCTAGTGATCGGGGGCGCTGTTTGTCAGCAAAAAGACTACTTGTTACAACTCCTAAACGAACAATTAGCTTTGATCCTCCCACCAGGGCTTTGTCAGACCAAATTAAAAGTCGCTACTTTAGCGGATAAAGCGCAACTTTACGGTGCTGTCTATCCATTTATAAAATAAAACGTTTACATTAGTTTCTAGTTATGCTATGATTTGTGTGTAATAGAAATTCGACAATTCAAAATAAATAATTCAACCGTACTGATAAAGGCTTACTTCAAGTCCTTTTTAGTGCGGTTTTTGTCTTTTTTACCAACTTAGCGAGGTGGATAAAATGCAAGTCTCACTTAACACAGCTGTCTTTTTACCCCAGTTAGAACGCTCTAAAAGTCAGTTAGCCTGCCTTTTAGCCGTTGATGCTTGGCCGATCGACAATATCGAAGTGCGGGGCGAATTCTTTGCTCCGGCGACCAAGGTACGGGAATTAGAACAAATTGCAAAGCTCTGTCAAAAAAACGATTGGGAGCTCTATTATTCAGTCCCTGAAGAATTATTCTTAGGTGATCATTTCGCACCCAAGTTAGAACAACAGCTAGCTCTAGCTGAAAAGATCGGGATCAAAAATCTTAAATACAGCTTTGGTCACATCGATCTATTGTTCAGTGACGCTAAGCTAAAGCAACTCCACGATCTCTTGGCTAACAGCCCTATCAACGTGACGATCGAAAATCAGCCCAATGTTAACGGTAAGCTCAGTGCGATCACCCAAGATCTAGCGTTTGATCGTACCGAAAAACTACCTCTAGGCTATACCTTTGATTCAGGCAACTGGTATTGGATCGATGAGGATCCTACAAAAGCTTTCTTGGCTCTACGCGACCAGATCAGTGTCTTTCACCTAAAAGATATCCATGCCAAACAGACTGTTCTCTTAGGCAAAGGCGATACCGATTGGCAACCGATGCTAAAAGCGCTTAAAACAGATGTCCCCGTTTTCTTGGAATATGGAACTGCTGACCTAGACGAACTGGCTGGTCAAGTCGAATTGGTAAATCGCTTATTGGAAAACTGAGGTGATCTTAGATGTCTTATCTGCTCCAACTAGTCGTCATTTTATTACTTACCAAACTCGGAGCTCATCTTTCAAACATCTTCAACTTTCCTAGTGTGATCGGTGAGTTGTTGGTCGGAGTCCTAGCTGGTCCAGCAGTCTTGAACCTCCTAGCCCCCAATACTTTTACCCACTACTTTGCTGAACTTGGGGTGATCGTATTGATGTTTATCGCTGGGCTGGAAGGTGATCTCAAGGCTTTGCTCCACTATTGGAAGCCTTCCTTGACTGTGGCGATCTTAGGGGTGATCGTCCCGACGGCAAGTGCCTTTTTGTTGTGCTATTACGTTTTTGGCTTTAGTGCTAAGACGGCGATATTTTTAGGACTGATCTTAAGTGCTACTTCAGTCAGCATCACCGTTCAAGTCTTACGCGAGATGCAACGTTTAAACAGCCCCGAAGGCTCCATGATCTTAGGCGCTGCAGTGGCTGATGATATTATCTGTGTTATTTTGCTGGGGATCTGTGTCTCACTTTTTGGGACCACAGAAACTTCACCACGCTCGATCCCCTTGATGCTTGGCTTGATGTTATTGTTCTTTGTTCTTGCTCTTAGCTTAGGTAAATGGTTCGTTCCTAAGTTTTTAGCTGTTTTTAGTCGGTTAAATGCAAGTGAAAATGAAACGACCGCAGCTTTGGTCCTTTGTTTTGGTTTTGCTTTTTTAGCAGTCAGTCTGGGGATGAGCGATGTTTTAGGGGCTTATTTTGCCGGTTTGGCGATCTCCGAGACCAACTTTAAAGAACGACTCGCTTTAAAGATCGAACCGATCGGCTATGCGGTCTTTATCCCCGTCTTTTTTGTCAGCATCGGATTAAATATCAGTTTTGTTGGCATGAGTAAAGATATCTTATTTATCACATGTTTGATCATCATTGCTATCTTGGGCAAACAGATCGGCTGTGGACTAGGGGCAAGATGTTTTGGTCTATCTGCAAATGCTGCAAATATTGTAGGGGCTGGTATGGTCTCGCGTGGTGAAATGGCGTTGGTCGTTACTAACGTTGCCTTAAGCGCCCATCTGATCGATCAAAATCACTATACGGCAATGATCGTTGTTACCGTCATTACGACTTTGATCGCGCCACTATTATTGAAATATTACATTCAAAGATCCACACAATTAGAAGTTTAAATTCAAATACGAGGTGAATTTTATTATGGAAAAAGTAGGTTTTGGACTGGCGAACTGGATCGTCGTTATCTTATATTTAGTCGGAATGTTACTCGTTGGCGCATACTTTACCAAGCGTTCAAGTAAAGATACCGATGCTTTCTTCAAAGCGGGCGGTAAGATCCCGGCTTGGGCAGCTGGGATCAGTATCTTTGCGACGACACTTAGCTCGATCACCTTTATGTCGGTGCCTGAGCGGGCCTTTCTCTCGGATTGGTCATATGCGATCGGATCATTAGTTATCATCCCGATCATCCCGATCTTAAATCATTATTACGTCCCTTTCTTTCGCAAGTTAAAAGTCACTACAGCTTACGAATACCTTGAAGCGCGCTTCAGTCCGCTGATCCGTGCTTTAAGTAGTTTGCTATTCATTATTTATCATATCGGACGGGTCGCTGTAGTAACTTACTTACCTGTACTAGCGGTCGCTTCAGTGACTGATATCGATCCTTTACTCGTTGCAGCCTGTGTTGGGATAATGTGCATCATTTATACCTTCCTCGGTGGGATCGAAGGGGTTATCTGGAGCGACGTGATCCAAGCCTTCGTTTTGATCGGTGGGGCTTTACTCATCATCTTTATCGGGGTCTTCTCGATCGATGGTGGCTTTGCGACTGTTGCCCATACCGCCGCTAGCAACCACAAGATCCTCTCCAGTGCTGACTTTAAGATCAATGATCTAGCAGCTTTTGTTCCATTGATCTTTGTTGGTCAGTTCGTTAACAGTCTGTATCAATACACTGGTAGTCAAGACGTTGTCCAACGCTACCAAACCACTAAATCTTTGAAAGATACGATCAAATCACTTTGGACAACTGGTTTTCTTGGTATTTTGACGATCCCCTTGTTCTTTGGAATGGGAACGATTCTCTACACCTTCTACCAAAATGCTGCTAGCTTACCAAAAGATTTCAACACCAGTGCGATCGTACCTTACTTTGTCATCACACAACTTCCAGCTGGGATCGCAGGTTTTGTTATCGCCGGGATCTTTGCGGCGGCACAATCAACGATCGCCTCAAGTTTGAACTCGATCTCTGCTTGCTTTGTAACTGACTTTAAACAACGCTTCTTTAACAATAAATTCAAGGGGATGTCAGATGTTACTTTAGCCCGTTTGGTGATCATCATCGCTGGTGTCATCAGTACTACGATCACAGTTTACTTCACGATGGGTAACACTTCCGATACTTGGAACGTCTTCTTGACTGTTTCTGGGCTCTTCGGGGTCCCTGTAGCTGGGCTCTTTGCACTAGGGATCTTCACCAAACGGGCCAATGCACGCGGAGTCTTGATCGGATTTGCTTTGAGTGTGCTTTTAGCCTTCTACGTTGATTCTTTGCATATCTCTTCTCTTTTAGTAGCAACTGTTTCCTTCACTGCCGCTGTTGTTTTAGGCTACCTAGCTAGTCTACTTTTCCCAGGAAATAACAAAGATAACCAAGGTTTAACGATCTACACGCTCAAGGATAAAGTAAAAAATTAAAGTGAGAGGAATTTAAATTTATAATGAAAGATACGATGAGTTTAGTTGCAATGCAAAATTATCAGGGGTCCTTCCCCACGCCTAATGATTTTCATGAATTTTGGGATCAACAATTAGCCTCACTTAAGATCCCCACTAAAAAATTGACCCCACTTGACTTCAAGATCCCTCAAGTTGAATGTTATAGTTTAACTTTTCCGGGAACAAACCACGGTCAAGTCTATGCTAAATGCCTTTTCCCTAAAAGTGAAAATCCCTTGCCAACGATCTTTTATTTCCACGGTTATATGGGACGATCTCCTGATTGGGCAACTTTGTTAAGTTTAACGGCAGGTATAGCTGGTGTCGTAGCTATGGATGTCAGAGGTCAAGCAGGGCGTTCACTTGATCACGCCACTTTTGATGGGATCACCGTCAAAGGCCAAGTCATTCGAGGGGCGACAAAAGGACCGAAACACCTTTTCTTCAAGGATATCTATTTAGATGTCTATAGTTTGATCGAGCTCGTTGCCCAGTTACCTCAAGTCGATGAAACTAAACTCTATAGCTATGGCAGTTCACAAGGCGGGGCGTTGGCGTTAGTCGCTTCTGCGTTAAATCAGCGCATTCAACAAACGATCGCGATCTATCCTTTTTTAGGTGACTTTAAGCGGGTTTTAGAGCTGGGCAACCACAGTGAAGCCTATGATGAGCTTTTCCGTTACTTTAAGTTCTCCGATCCTTTCCATAAGACCGAAACTAAACTCATGGAAACTTTGGCCTATATCGATATCAAAAATCTTGCCCAACGGATCCAATGCCCTGTCAAAATGATCACTGGACTTGAAGATGAAGTTTGTTTCCCCTCAACGCAATTTGCGATCTACAATCAGATCACAGCACCAAAAGAACATTTGATCTTACCAGAGTATGGTCATGAAAATATGCATGTTGGGGTCAACGATCAAGTCTTTAACTGGTTATTTGAAACACAGATCGCTGACTAGTAAATAAAGCGGGACTCACTGCGATGCAAATGCGCATCATAGTGAGTCCCGCTTTATTCATGTTTTATTTATCGCGCCGACGTCGTAAAGTTTTATCAGTGGCTGCAGCGCTTCTTTTTACTTGTTCGATGTCTTCCCTGATCTCAGAGACTAAATGGGACAATTCCTCTTCTTTAGGACGATATGCGATCTGGATCTCTAGTTTATACGGTTCATCTTTTTGCATCATCGTTGACCGGCCCGCAAACTTATATGGACCACCTGTCAAAGCGGCAGCTGCTAAAGAAAGGCGGTAACGTTTCAAGGCTTCGATCCCTCGTAGTAGCCCTACTTGGGTCACTTCGCCGAGTTCTTGGCGTTCGATCTGATTGACGCCACCATAGACTAACAATTTACCATTGACCTCACGCAACTCGTAATATGGTAAGGCTACCGGTTCATTTAGTGCAAAGAAACGATCACCACTTTTAGCCTTTTTAAAAAGCTCTTTATCTTTACCACCAAAATCAAGCTGGAGATACCCGACCTGCTCTAATTGAGCCACGACTTTTTGTAAATTCTCCCGTTGCTTATGGTTTGTCAGCAATGTCGATGGTAAAAACTCTTCATCTTTGAAGATCCCATTAGTCTGCATAAACCCTGGGGCTACTCCAGCATTTTCTGCGGCACGTGTATCAGGGATCTTGACGCCCAACATTTTTTCAACTTTAGGCGAGATATCGAGCTTTGAGACCCGATCTTCCGTAAAGAAGTACAAAATATTGAGATATGTGAAATACAGTAACGCTAAGAAAGCTAAGATAAACAGCAGACCACGAACGATAAAACCATTCGCAAAAAAGCGGTAAGCAACATAAAGCAAATAGAAATTACCTACACCCCCAACGACCGTATAGATCCGATTTTTGAGCGTAGCATTCATATTAAAATAACCAATATAACTATTGATCATCCCTAAAATACTAAACACATTCTTACCCCCTATTGCGCATTATTATCCTGCGTTGTATTGTTATCATTTGGTTGCGTATTATTTTGTACGCCATCTTGTTTGGTCGACTCACGTTCAGTTTGGTCAGTTTTTGCACTAGAGCTACTACTTTGACGCGTGGCCGAACTTTGTGCTTGGCTATCATCTTGTGTCGTATCGTCTTCAACACTGCTTGAGGTCTTATTTGCTGAGCTTGTTGTCTCCTCATCATCCGTCGTTGAAGTTGAACTGACTTTATCTGAACTTGAACTCTTATCCTCGTCATCACGCTCGCTACTACTTGCTCGCTCACTATCTATAGAACTTGAGATCGAGCTAACACTGCTGGAGGAAACTTTTTCAACGGCTTTTCCTTCAGAAGTATGAGTCACTTTGTTGACCGCCACATTGGTAGCCCCCAAGGCCAAAACGATCGACAGGATCGCAAATGGTGTCAACAAAGGCGGTGTACGATATGCCATTTTATTACCCCCAATTTTTTTCTTACTACTCTAATCCTACTACATCTGTGGACCTAGCTGTTTAAAGATTTGCTAAATTTTATTGTAACTTAGCACATTTTGGACAAAGACCATAGAGCTCGAATCGGTGGCCTTCGATCACACAGCCTTCCAATTGATCTTGAAAGATCGCCAAAGGACACATCTTGACCTCACGTACTCGCCCACAATTTTGACAGATGAAGTGATGATGGTGTAACCGATCAAAATCACATTGATATTTAACACAGGCACCTGTAGGCTTATTCTTGGTCTCAATGATGCCTAATTCACTAAAATCTTTTAGATTCCGGTAAACCGTATTATAACTCATCCCTGGATAAAGCTGTTTCATATGCTCAGTCACTTGGGTAATACTGACATATTGTTCTTTAAAACCACATAAGTACTCTAACAAGCTACGTCTTTGCTTGGTGATCCGATAATGGTGGCTTTGCAACACTCTGAGTGCTTCATTGATCAAGCCTATCCCCCCTAAAGATAATTATTACTATTTACTATGATACCACGCTTTACGCTAAAATATCAGCTACGAGTTGTTCAAGTTTAGCATAGGTCTGCTGGAGTTCTGCATTTTGCAGTACATGAGCCTTAGCACGCAATTGTGCCGGTAACTTCGCATCTCGCTTAGCTTCCTTACTTGCCAGCCGTTGCTTGATCTTAGCTTTTTTGTCACCGCGCGCATACAAACGCTTGACTTGCACTGCTTTAGAAGGTAATTCTAAAAAAATCACCGTCAGTAACTCAGCTGGCAATTTATCTAAATAAGTCAAAACGCCCTGGGTATCTAAAACGATCACAGCCCGCTTAGTTTGTTTTAAAGCACGCTCAAGGCCTTCAAATGAAGAGCCGTAATAATTATCATCGTAAGTAACATACTCTAGATAGTGTTTATCAAAAAACGTTTCTTTTGTTTCAAAATAATAGTCGCTATCGTCTTGCTCACCGTTTCGCTTGGGACGCGTTGTGTGAGTCACCACTTTAGTAAATCCTAAATTTTTGGTCAAATACGTTTGGACCGTTGTCTTACCACTACCAGGAGCACCACAAATGATAAATAAATTTCCGTCTAATGTTTTCAAAAAAATCACCTATTACTCTATCTTAAACTAAACTTGATCCTTTTTTCTTGCAAAATAAAGGCATCCATTATAAAATTGTAAGCGTTGACAGATGTTGCATCTATTTTTTTAGATACAACATTGCTGTCAACTTTATTCTATACTTAATGGAGGGGTATTACTATGGAATTTGGCGAATTTTCAAAAGCAAACTACTCGATTTCCCTGGATACGAAAAGCCAACTTTTCAGTGCCCGCTCAAATGATAACCCTAAATTTGAAGCAACGGGCGTGACGATTCAAGATGCACTCTCTGAATTGTCGAAATTAGACGCTAAGATCCGCTTATAATCGTAGTTAATTAGAATATTCAACCTTGAGGCCACAATTTGAACGTGGCCTCTTTTTATTGAAAACTAATTGACATTTAATAATACAACCCTTATTATAAAGTAATTAATATTATACAAAGAGGTATCTTATCTATGAGTATTAAGGAACGCGTCTTCAAAAAAGAAAGTTTAGATCGTTATTTAGCTGAAGACCGCAAGTTTAATAAAACGCTTAGTGCTAAAGATCTTATCTCCATGGGGATCGGAGCCGTGATCGGTACGGGGATCTTCATCTTGCCTGGAACTGTTGCCGCCCTTCACAGTGGGCCAGCGATCACGATCTCCTTTGTGATCGCAGCGCTCGTTTGTTCAACAGCTGCAATGTGTTACGCTGAATTTTCTTCTGCTTTACCGATCGCCGGCAGTGCCTATTCATTTGGTAATGTCGTCTTCGGTGAGATCGTCGGTTGGTTTTTAGGCTGGGCTTTGATCTTAGAGTATATGCTGGCTGTTGCTGCGGTCTCAACTGGTTTTTCCGCCTATTTCAATTCTCTATTAGCTGGTTTTGGGATCCACTTACCTAAAGCGATCACGGGACCTTTTGATCCAGCCAATGGGACTTTCATCAATCTACCAGCTGTGTTGATCGTTTTATTTATTGCTTACGTGCTTTCACGGGGCTTGCGGACTTCAATGACGATCAATTCGATCGTGGTTGTCATCAAGATCGCGATCATCATCTTATTCCTATTAGTTGGAATGTTTTATGTCAAACCTGCAAACTGGGATCCATTCATGCCCTTTGGTACTAAAGGTGTCTTAGTTGGCGCAGCTCAAGTCTTTTTTGCTTATCTGGGTTTTGATGTGGTCGCTTCTTCGGCAGCTGAAGTCAAAGAACCCGCTAAAAATATGCCTCGTGGGATCATCGGAACGTTGGCGATCTGCACGTTACTTTACATCTTAGTTTCGATCGTCTTGACCGGGATGATCTCTTATACTAAGTTAAACGTCGCTGACCCAGTTTCCTTTGCGCTTTATGCCGTTAAACAAAATTGGGTCGCAGGGATCATCTCAGTCAGCGCTTTGGCGGGAATGTTCACGATGATGGTAACGATGGTCTATAGTTCTTCACGTTTGATCTACTCGATCGGGCGTGATGGTCTTTTGCCTAAGTTCTTAGGTCAGATCAATGAAAAGACTAAAACACCAGAAAAAAGTATGTTGATCGTTACCGTGATCATTGCCTTGACCGGCGGCTTTTTCTCCCTTAACCAATTGACAAACTTAGTCAATATCGGGACATTGTTGGCCTTTATGTTCGTCTCACTTGGGGTCTTACCATTGCGTAAGCGAAAAGATATCCCAAATAAAGATGGTTTCAAAGTGCCATTTTATCCTGTCTTACCGATCATCTCAGCTATCTTATGTGCTGTGATGTTAGCGCAACTTTCTTTGGAAACTTGGACTGCTGCATTCGTCTGGTTTGCAGTCGGAATGGTCATCTACTTTAGCTACGGGATCAAACACAGTAAGATCAACGAATAGCGATCAGCGCCGTATAAATAGCAAGAGACCCACTACGATATTTATGTAGTGAGTCTCTTTTATTATCCTTTAGCTGCTTTCTTTTGGCGCATGATCGCTTGTTTTAGCATGAATGGTGCAATGGTCGTTGTCAAAATGATCACGATGATCACACCTGAATAGTATTCACTCGTCAAAAGTTTGGCACTGTACCCTACTTGCGCAATGATCAATGCCATTTCACCCCGTGAGACCATCCCGGTCCCAATGATATCAGCCGAATGCCAATCCATTCCTAAAGCTTTGGCTCCAGCACCACAGCCGATCCATTTGGTCAACAAAGCCAAGATCGTCAATGGAATGATAAATACGAGATCTGATAAGAAACCCTCAAAGGTCATATGCAAACCGATGCTGACAAAAAACATCGGAATAAACACGGCATAGCCGATCGGTTCCACACTTTCTTCAACTTCACGCTTGTAACCAGTTTGAGCTACTGCGACCCCAGCGAAAAATGAACCAACGACGCCACTTAAACCAACTAATTCAGCCAAATAAGCCATTCCTAAGCAGATCACTAAGGACATTAAGATGACTGAAGCCGAAACTGACATCTTTTCACCGATCCGCATCAAAGTTGGGGTCACCCACTTGAAGACCACATAGATCCCCACAAAATACAAGACTTGTAACGTGATCCCTAAAGCTAGATTAGACTGGACATGACCACCGCTACTCTTAGCCACATCACTGAAGATGCTGACTAACACACTTAAAATGATAACAGCTAAAATATCATCGATCACGGCAGCTCCTAAGATCGTTGTCCCTTCCTTTGAGTCAAGCCGACGTAATTCTTTAAGGACTTCAACAGAGATGCTGACTGAGGTCGCTGCAAATGTGACCCCTAAAAAGATCGCTTGCTCATTATTAAAATCAAAGAAACGCCCTAAAATATAGACCAAAGCTACTGGGACCACGATCCCACAAACCGCTACTGACATCGATGGTTTGAAATACTTCTTGAGTAAGCCAAGATCACTTTCGAGCCCTGCCATAAACATCAACAAGATAACGCCGATCTCGGAAAAAGTATGCACAAAATCATTTTCAACGACCCAGCCTAAAACTGCTGGGCCTAAGATGATACCAACTAATAATTGCCCAATTACAGCTGGCATACCGATCCGGCGACTAAAATGTCCAGCTAAAGCCGTTGACAACAGCACCAGACATAGGATTCCTAAATGTTCCATTATTATTTTCCCTTCCCCTCTTAAAGCTACTAATAGATATAGTTACAGCATATTCAATAAAATTAATTATAACTAAAATTTAACCCTCTATCTACTAAAATACTTATACAACAATTAGAAAAAAAGCCGATATGATTATTACATCGGCTCTTTTTTCAGATTATTAAATTTACCTAAACACTATTTGAGTTCAACATCGCGGTACAATAACACTGTCCCGTATGGTGAAATGTTCAAGCCCTTGACCCGTGAGCTTAAGAGATAGGTCATAGCCCCTTGATAAACAGGTGCCGTATAGGTATCATCTTTGATCAAATGCTTTTCAGCATCGATCAAAGCTTCCCAACGTTTGGCCGGTTGACTTGCATATTCGCCCGCAGCCTGATCAAGATCGTTCCAGAATTCTTGATTTTGATAATCAGTATTCAAGTGATATTGACCCCCATCGCTGATAAAGTTAACTGGATCAGCATAGTCAGGTTGCCATGTTCCATAAACTACATCGTAATCGTAAGCCGTTGTGGCTGCTAACCGCGATTTAAGTGGAATTGCACGTAAATTGACCTTTAACCCTGGTAAGTTTTGCTCCAATTGACTTTGGAGATAATTTCCGACTTGTTTAGCTTCATTGGTGTCCGAAGTCAAAACTTCTAGCGTCAATTCATTTTGACCCAATTCTTTTTTAGCTTGTTCCCATTCACTTTGAGCAACCTTTTTATCATACGGTAACAAGTCCCCAGCTTGTTTGCGATATTCTTTACCCGTTTCAGAGTTATATGCAAAATCAGCTGGTACGATCCCGTTTAATGGTGTACCCGCATTCAAAACATTTTTCACCAATAACTTCTTATCAAAGCCTTGCGCGATCGCCTTTCTAGCATGCACATTACCTGTAATATCGCGTTTCGTGTTGAAGCCTAAATAACCGATCAATGGGATCTTCTTAGAATGATAACCCGGGTTATTAGCATATTGTTTAGCAAATTCATTGCCTAAGATCGTGTAATCTAATTTATTTGTTTGGAATAATTTTCCTGCTGTTGACGTATCTTTGACCACTTGGATGTCAGCACGTTTCAATTTTACATTCTTTTTATCCCAATAATTATTATTTTTTACATAGCTCCAAGTATCATTGGTTCCTTTCCAACCACTAACAACAAATGGTCCATTATAGACAGTTTTGTCAGAAGTTGTTCCGTATTTATCACCATATTTAGTAACAACTTTTTCATTTTTAGGGAAGAATGGTGCGCCTGTCAAAAGCTCATCCAAGTAGCTGATCGGTGCTTCAAGTTCAACCTGCAAAGTTTGATCATCTAAAGCTTTGACACCTAATTGATCTGGTTGCATTTCACCCTTACGGATCGCTTGCGCATTTTTGATCGGATCTAACCGTTGTGAGTTTGGCGAAGCTGTCGCAGGCGCGATCAAATTTTGCCAAGCATATACATAATCTTTTGCCGTTACAAGATCACCGTTTGACCACTTAGCATCCTTACGCAACTTAAAAGTATACACGTCTTTTGCCTCATTATGTGAAACACTTTGAGCGCCAGCCAAGACTGGTTTACCCTTGCTATCAAAGCGATATAAGCCTTCAAAAGCGTTGTCCATCGCTTCTAAACTGATCATATCACTATATTTAGCTGTATTTAAAGTTGCCATTTGATCACTGACAGCAGCTTTCATGGCTTGTGGATCTGAATTACTTTTACTATTATTACTGTTGCTACAACCAGCTAAGATACCGCCAGCTAATAAGATCCCTACAAATGCCATGAGATTTCGTTTCTTCATCTTGAATTCATCCCCCTTATCTAAAGTATCTAACAATATAATTTTGCACTATTTGATCGTATTTAGCAATAATTTTTACTTACAAATAGGAAATGTTTTTTCGAGTATCACCACTAGTATTTCTATGAGTAAACGACTATAATTGACACATCAACTCTACAAGGGGGCTTTTAGCATGAAGATCAACCAATTTGCTCATCTAACTGTCGATGCCAAGACTAAAGCACGTGAACTCAATCAGATCGGCTTTTTAAACTGTGATGTGCAACATAACGATGATTTAAACCATATCTGGATCCAATTTATCCTTGCTTGTTTGCCACATTTAAAGACGCCCGCAGCAAAGAAAGCGTACTTGAGCGATCTTTTGGCCACACCAACACTTGATGTCGTTGAATTCAAGCAAAGCCAAACAGTGGACTTAAAAACTTTTTATTTGGTAGCACTGCAATTGCTTGATTTTGAAGCTGAGACTGATTTTGATATCAACGATCCACTTGGTTCAATGGATAAACTTGGACTTTACCATGCACACCAACTTAATGATCGCACCGACCTGATCAATGCGCTATATGATCTGCTCTGCACCCATACTAAGCACGGACAGACTTTACTTGATCGCTTAGCTGCCTTGGGCTATTTCACAAAATTCTATGAGCTACCTGCGATCAAAAAGCCTCTATTCTTTAACGGCAAGGCGCAACCGATTTTTGATACTGACAAGCTGATCCGAGAAGTCGTCTATGTCGAAGCCGCTGTCGATTCTGATCACGATGGTAAATTGGATCTGTTAAAAGTTGAGATCATGCGGCCTAAAGATACAGAGCACGGCCTCAAAGTGCCTGTTTTATATACGGCTAGCCCCTACAATCAAGGGACTAATGATTCTTTAGGTGCCAAAATGTTACATTCAGCTACCGCGAAATTAACACATAAAACGCCGACTACGACCAGCTATACTGATATAAAATTCGAAGCCAAAGCACCAAACTTGCCTCCTAAGCGTGAAGTCGCTGGACGTTCAACACGAGCTGAAGAGACCTTTGATCGTGAATTGAGCTACACTCTAAATGACTACTTCTTGGCACGTGGTTTTGGCGTCGTCTATGCTGCAGGGATCGGAACGCGCGATTCAGAAGGTTTTCGTACTTGTGGCTCGCAAGAAGAAACTAGCTCAACAACTGCCATCATCGAGTGGTTGACAGGAAAACGTCGCGCCTTCACCAATCGCAGTGAAAATATCGAGATCAAGGCTTGGTGGTGTAATAAAAAAGTTGCAATGACCGGAAAATCCTATCTTGGAACTTTAGCTACCGCAGCTGCAACGACTGGGATCGAAGGCTTAGAGACGATCATTTCCGAAGCAGCGATCTCTAGTTGGTATGATTATTATCGTGATGGTGGGCTAGTCGTTTCCCCCGATGGCTATGTTGGCGAAGACGCCGATGTTTTAGCCCAAGAATGCTTTAGTCGACGCAAAGATCTGGCACAATACCAAAAAATTGCTACCAAATGGCAAAAGCAATTGGACTTGCTCACTGCTGGTCAAGACCGCCAGACTGGAAATTATAATCGCTTTTGGGATGAACGTAACTATCTAAATAACGTCGCTAACATCAAATGCGATGTTGTCTTAGTACATGGTTTGAATGACTGGAACGTTAAACCGCGGAATGTCTTTAATCTCTATCAAGCCCTCCAAGAGCTACCGGTCAAGACCAAATTGATCTTACATCAAGGACAACATATTTATATCAATAATTTTCAGTCACTTGATTTTACCGATATGATGAATCTTTGGTTGTCACATAAACTCTATGGAATCGATAATCAAGCGACTACTGTTTTGCCTGACGTTTTGATCCAAGATAACGTTGAGCCTGATACTTGGAAAACTTATTCTACTTGGCAAGCACTGACTACAACTAAACTTTGGCTGACACAAGCAGGAAAGCTAGCTGATACTTCTGATACAGGGACTTTAAGCTTTAACGATCAACTGACACCTAAGGCTTTCGCTAAATATCAAGTAGAGCTTGACCTTTGGAAAAATGATCTCGTTAGTTCTGAGGCTTCACCGCTTGAAAAAGCCCGCTTAAAATTCCAAACAGCTCCTTTAAAGCAGCCATTGATCATCAGTGGTGCACCTAAACTCAGTGTGAATGTGGCTTGCTCTACGGATCATGGTCTACTCAGTTTTATGCTCGTTGATCTTGGTAAAGCTAAACGTCTAAATGAGACGCCTACTGTCCTTGAACCTAAGGGGATCTTGGCGGGCTATAATTGGCGCGAAAATGATCTCGTTGAATTTACGCTAGGAAAAGATACGCCCTTTAAACTCATCAGTAAAGGCCATATCAATTTGCAAAATCGTACCGAACTTTGGCGAAACGATGAACTTTTAGCTGATAAATTCTATCAACTTGAAGTAACACTACAGCCCACACACTATCACTTACCTGCTGGGCGAAAATTAGGATTGATCGTCTATGCTACTGACATGTTTGGTACGCTACGGGGAAACGAAGATATCAGTTATATCTTAGACCTAGCAAAATGTTATTTAGAACTTCCTCAAGCCAACTAAAAAAGAGACTGTGACATAAGTAAACAGACATCTTCGATCCCAAACGTTGGAATTGAAGATGTCTTTCTTTATCCTGAAAATACTAGTTTTTAAAACTTTACAGGGCCAAGTAACAACTAAACAATAAATATTCTTTAGAAAAAACTGACCCTAAAACTATTTTTACACTCACAACTCTAGACATGAATAAAATCGTTATAGACGAGAAAACATAAACTACTAAAAATAGAGATCTTAATAATCAGTTTTTTTTGATACAAACATAACTTTAAACTAACATTAATGTTGTGTATAATACAAGTATAGGGAGGCTATTTTGTAACAATACAATGACACAGTAATTCTTTTTATGGAGGAAATGCCTATGGAAAAAATGCCCCAAGATATACTAGATAGAGGCAACCAGTATGAAATTGACCGTTTTATGTTTGAAAATGGAGTAGATTTAAAATTTACCGGCGAACGTACTAAACGTGGTTTTTGGATCGTTGGATCAACTGTTGTAGGTGTTTTGAAAGTAGCTAAAGTAAAAAAATTTGTTAATACTGCTGGAGCAGCTCATAAAGCAGCCAATGCGCTTATCGCTATTGCTAAGGGTGGCTTCTCTCAGAAAAATATCAATACTTTTGGACACTACCTGATGAATTTAGGTTCTGAAATTCTGGGAGTTAAGGAGGTTCGTGATAATTGCTTCTAGCTTATAAAAAACTGTGCATCTTACAAGTTTCATTATTAATAGTTTTCCTATGTGTCCATTTTTTGATGGATATTTTAAGCTTTTTCCCAGAATTTCTACTTTTAGTGCTACTACTCTTAGAATATTTTAGTCCTACCCCTGAACGAAATCTAGAAAAATATGGCTTTTATTTGATGACGTTAGCAACAGTATTTTTTTTCATTTCGACAATTATCTAAAAATAGCCTTTTGTTAATATCATATAAACATCCAACTCAGCTTGATCTTAAGCTGTGACATAAGTAAACAGACATCTTCGATCCCAAACGTTGGAATTGAAGATGTCTTTCTTTATCTCTAAAAATACTAATTTTCAAGACTTTGTAGCGAAAAGTAACAACTAAACAATGAATACCGATCCTTAGCGGTAGTTTTTAGTTAGCGTAATTGAAATGTTGTGTTTGACTCAATGGATAAAGGGTGAAACGATCACTTTCTAAATCAACTTTATGCATATCTAAAGCTGTGATCTGACTATCTTCATACGTCTTATAATATAAGATCCCTTTATCTTTGTTATAACAAGCAGAATAAATCGTATATTCATACTTTCCTTCGCTCACTTCACAACAGCCTCGTTGTTGTTCGATCGCACTTAAGATATGGAAACCTTGACTAACACTTGAACTTTCATCTGGTTCACAAACCGAATGTGCTTTAACAAAAGCTGCTTTGACAAAACGTGAGCTCGAAGTCAAATCACCTGGAAGACCTAAAGTTCCCATTCCACGGCTGTATGCTGGTAACTCGAACGTCGGATCAAAAGTATTTTCGGGTGTTTTAGCTGATAAGCCTCGATAATTGTTCAAATTAAAGAGTTGCTTATCAAACGTTGGATTATTAGTCATCACACCAACTGGATCATCATATACTTTCATCCCGTCAGCTAAGGTTTCGACCACGATCGTATTATCTTCACTATCACTGATGATCCAGTGCAATGGAGATAAAGGTAGATCAGCACTAAATGCTTCATTGACCAAGTTGATCTTAGTCAACATTTGCTTAGCTTCAGCCACATTTTTACATTGACCTAAAATATATGGGATAAATTCAAATGGTGTCACATTATCCATCTCAGGATCAAAGTCATAAAAAACGGCATTGCCTTCAAAGTTCAAGCCCGCCATCGCTAAGCCATGCTCGTTGACAGCATCATAAAGAAGAGGCGTATCGTCAAAAACAGACGTCAAGCCGACCATGGCATAGTGTTTGCTCAAAGCCGGTAATTTTCGCAATTCAAAAACATAATTCCGTGGGATAATAACAGCTTTTTCACCATAAGAGAACTCATAGTCAAAATTTCTCCCCAAATAGTGATCCTTTGTTTTAAATGATACTGCAGTACACATATCTATCTCGCTTCTTTCTGTAATTTAGCTAGAGTTTTTTCGATCCAGCAAATAATATTTTGAACTCCTTGATTATCTTTTAGATCAGTCATCAAGATCAGCGCTTGTCGCTGTTTAGCTGCTATTTCAGTCCGTAACTTAGCCAGATCAACTCCACGATATGTAGCTAGATCGATCTTATTTACTAAAAACAAGTCAGCACTTAAAGTCAGTTGCAACTCATTTGCACTAGCATCGATCAAATATAACATCGCATCTACTGGGATCAAATAGCGACTCGGTCTTTCGATCAAAGCCAGGTTAGTTTTACCACTAAGACGCAATTGATCCAACTCATCTGCTAGCCCTATATGTCAACCACCACTGACTAAAGTCAGTGGCTTGTGAGCCGAAAATCCTTACAGATTTCGAACCACAATTTGCGTAGATAGGGACAACTTATTTGACCAACCGAAATTGTAATCAAACAGCGGTCGTCTAATTACCAACGCCTTTTATGTCCCCAGGTTGCCATAGGGACAGATAAGCTAAGCTAGTTTAGCTATTCCCTTATCAAGAATATTTTTAGCTGCGTTCCAGTCACGAATATGGTGAATACCACAGTTAGGACAAGTCCATTTTCGGTCATCTAACGTTAGTTTGTCCGTCCCATTAGTGCCCATCACAAAGCCACAATCGCAACATGTTTGGGTAGTGTTTCTTGGATTGATTGTGATAAATTGACGCCCATAAAGCTTTGCTTTATAAGCCAACATGCCAAGAAATGTTCGCCAACCAACGTCAGAAATACTAAGTGCTAAAGCATGATTTTTAAGCATATTCTTGCTACGCAACTCTTCGGCTACTACTAAATCGTGGTTCTTGATTAATGCAGTAGAGATTTGTTGGAGAAAATTATGTCTTTGGTTCATTACTTTGGCATGAAGTTTGGCAACTAGCAAGCGTTGCTTTTGGTAATTTTTACTATCGCGTAAAGAACGATGTTCTTTTTTTGCACGTTGTTGCCGTCTAGATAAAATGCGCTGTTCTTTGGCTAATTTACCTTTAATAGTGCGATAATATCGTGGATTAGGAACTATGTTACCTCCACTGTCGGTTAAGAAGTTATCAGTATTAAGATCAATTCCAACATGCCCATGAGTAGCTTTGGCCACTTTAACAAAAGATTCATCTGAAGCTAACTGCATTGATAAGAAGAAGCGATCCGCTGAATCTTTAGTCAACGTCACAGTACCAATTCTAGTCTCGCATATTCTTTTCAAAAGCCGTGCTTGCGAACCGGCAACACGTAACAGTCCGATTTTAGGGACTTTGACATGGCTATTATCTAGAAAACAGACT
>Ga0137306_100295_pt1 | contig 77090 bp, 61 predicted proteins | sample Inofroosms_March_FD_97187 | JGI IMG/M metagenome (GOLD analysis project Ga0137306, IMG submission 97187) | Mouse cecal microbial communities from Vienna, Austria - N-Acetylneuraminic and N-Acetylglucosamine D2O microcosms_March | ecosystem: Host-associated > Mammals > Digestive system > Large... | reverse complement strand
GTGTGGATATGGCTCCATATGTTTGCCGGGACTCTGTTTTTTGCCGGAATCATATGGCATATATGTCTGCATTTCAAAAAGGCTTCGTGGATAAAACGCTTCCGCACGCAAAAATCGCTTACAAAGTGGCTTGCCGTTCTTGGTTTGCTTACCATGCTAAGCGCGGTTGCGGCTATGATTCACCGGCTGTCGACGGCCGTCCATTCGCCGATAGGAGGCATTCACGGCAAGTTAGGACTCGCGTTCCTGCTGCTGGCAATAATCCACACAGCCAGACGCGCGAATTTCTTTGGATTCGGGCGATAGAGGGATACTATATAGAACGTGTTCCTTCAGTCTGTGGCCTGAAGGGAGTGCAGGGTGTTGGAACAGCCCCTCGTAAACCATCCCGATTTTTTGCATTACACGCTCGGAGCGATGGTTGCAGGTGGCTGTGAAAGAATAAACGCGGCTGAAAAGATTTTTAGAAGCGGCATACTCTAAGCAGGCTTTTGCAGCCTCTGTTGCATATCCTTGGTTCCAGTATCTGCTGTCGAGCCTCCAGCCTATCTCTATTCCCGGGGAAAAATAAGCATTAAAATTGAACCTGTGGAAGCCGGTGTATCCAATAAATTCACCTGTCTTTTTTAGTTCCACGGCGTAAAGCCCGAAACCGCAGCTGTCAAATTCGTCGATAATGCGTTTGTAGAAATTTTCGCTTTCAGCATATGAGAGCGTGCTCGGAAAAAATTCCATAACCGCCTCGCTTTGGTTTATGTCGGCGAATGGTTTGAGGTCATCGTCGGTCCATGTCCTCAATATGAGTCTGTCTGTTTCAATTATTTTCGGCATAGCTTATGCGAAATCAGCTTGTGCGGCTGCGAGTTTGGCAGGGTCGCCGATATCGTGCCATCTGAACGGCTTGGCCGGAGTGTATCCGCAGATGTTTAGCTGTTGGCAGCGGTCGAGATAGTAGTTTGTTATGCTGAACGGTTTTAACTCCACGCCGCAATACCCGTCTATGTCTTTCAGTGTGCTATGGCTGATGACGTGCATGCCTCCGAACGAAGCCGGCGCATAATTGTCAGGGCTGAAACCGTCCGGGCGGGTGGCGCCCGTTGTGAGGTTTACCCAGCCGTGCAGGCGGTTGTCGGCGTCAAACATAAACCGGCGTGTGCTTTGCCTTTCGGGGTCTACGAGTATGGTGGCGTCGGCCCCGGTATGCTCGTGGGCTTCAATCATCGGCGCAAGCGGAAAATCTGTGACAATATCGGCATTATGCACGAGTACCGGGCCGGTGTATCCCTCGAGGCATTCTCTTGATATTTTGGCGAGAGCGCCTCCTGTGTCAAGCAGAAGCGCGCGCTCGTCGCTGAAGCTTATATCTGCCTGCGGGTAGTTTGTCCGCACGCAGGCTTCTATTTGGTCGGCAAAATGATGCACGTTGATTATAATCCGCTCTATGCCCGAGCCGAGTATTTTGTCGATAGCGTGGGCTATTGCGGGTTTTCCGGCAACTTCGGCGAGTGCCTTGGGGTGGTGGTCGGTGAACGGCTTGAGGCGAGAACCAATTCCTGCCGCGAAAATGATGGCTATCATTCCTTGATGTTGAATGTCTGCTGTATGTCCTGCTCGCGGTGTATCAGCTCTACTTTGATGTTGAATTTTTTTGCAATGTGTTCGGCCATATGCTGCGCGCAGTATACCGAGCGGTGTTGGCCGCCGGTGCAGCCGAAAGACACCATCAGGTTCGTGAACCCGCGCTCTATGTATCGGGCGGCAGATGCGTCGACGAGGGAATAGCAGTGGTCAAGAAATACCGTCACCTCGCCGTCGTTTTCCAAAAATTCGATTACTGGTGCGTCAAGTCCTGTGAACGGCTTGTAGCGTTCGTACTTTCCGGGATTGTTTATTGCCCGGCAGTCGAATACAAACCCGCCTCCGTTGCCGGAAGTGTCGTTGGGTATGCCTTTTTTGTATGCGAAGCTCATCACCTTGACTGTGAGCTTCTTCTTGGTGAGTTCTTCGGTGAACTGCTTCATATTCACAAGGCGGTGCAGCAACTCGTTGAGATACGGATATTCGGCATACGGCCGGTTCAGCAGCGCCCGCAGATTGGCTATGGCGTAGGGCACGCTCTGCATGAAGTGGGGCTTCTTCTCGAAGTAGCCTCTGAAGCCGTAGGCGCCGAGTACCTGTAGCGTTCGGAAAAGCACGAAATGGCGCAAATGCTCGAGAAATTCCGCCTGCTCTATGGGCTTGAATTCCTGAAGGGCGTCGACATACTGAGTCAGAAGCTCGTCGCGCAGGCTTTCAGGCAGGTTGGCCTTGGCCTGCCATAGGAATGATGCCACGTCGTAGTAGAACGGTCCCCGGCGCCCTCCCTGAAAATCAATCAGCCACGGCTCGCCGTTGCGTATCATGACGTTGCGGCTTTGGAAGTCGCGGTACATGAATGTGTTTACGTCGGCCTTTAGCAATACGTCGGCAAGCGCGCGGAAATCGTCTTCAAGACTGTCTTCCTCGAAGTCCAGACCGGTTGCTTTGAGGAAACAATATTTGAAGTAATTGAGATCCCACATTATGGAGCGTTCGTCGAAGCAGCTGGTAGGGTAGCATACGCTGAAATCCATACCGTCTGCCCCGAGGAACTGTACTCGCGGCAACAGGCGCACAGTCTTTATCAGTAGGTCGCGCTCGGCGGTGGAAAAGGAGCGGGTGAGCCGACCTTTTTCTATCTCTTTGAATAGCAGTGTGTCGCCGAGGTCGGTCTGTATGTAGGCCATTTCATCGTCGCTTACTTCGAGTACTTCCGGCACGGGCAGCCCTTTCGATGCGAAATGCCGAGCCATGTATATAAAGGCTCTGTTTTCGGCCAAAGATGTGCCTAAAACGCCTATTATGCTCTCAGTGCCATCTGCTTTGGACAGGCGGAAATAGCGCCGGTTGGAGCCGGACGAAGGCAGTTCTGTTACTTTTTCGGGCAAAAAACCGATTCGGTCTGCGTATAGTTTCGATAAAACGTTGGTGGCCATATTGGGGGATGGGTGTTAATTGCCGAGGTCGGACAGGAATTTGATACGCACAAGCCGTATTTCCTCTTCCGAGAAATCTGAGCAAAGTTCCTTGTAAGCCTCGTTGAGGCTGTCGCTTTCGCTTTGCCTGAAATAATCGAATATCATATCCTGATCGTCGGGGTCTATGATGTCGTCGATGAAGTATGATATGTTGATTCTTGTTCCGGCATTCACTATTGCCTCTATCTCATCGAGCAGCTGGTCGAAATCGATGGCGTTCGATTCTGCTACCTCGTTGAGGTCTATTTTGCGGTCAATAGCTTGAATTATGGATATTTTAAGTTTGCTTTTGTTGGCAACGGTGCGCACTCGGAGGTCTTCGGGACGTTCTATCTCGTTGTCCTCCACATATGTGCGTATCACCTTTATGAACTCGTCGCCGTAGCGCTTTGCCTTGCCCACGCCGACGCCTACTATGTTGGCAAGCTCGTCGGAGTTGATGGGGTAGGTTGTTGCCATTGCCTCAAGCGACGGGTCTTGGAAAATCACGTAAGGCGGCAGGTTCAGCCCGGTGGCTATTTTGCGACGCAGGGCGTTGAGAATGGCGAACAACTCGGGGTCGGCGGCGCACGAGGAACCGCTCTTCATTATGGATTCTTCGTCTGGTGCCTCGTCGGAGAAATCTGTGTCTTCAACAATTTTGAATGACACGGGGTGGTCGAGGAATTTGCGACCTTTGGCGGTAAGCCGCAGTATGCCGTAGTTTTCAATTCCGCGCTCCAGATAGCCTTCGATAACGGCCTGGCGTATGACAGCGCCGAGGAACTTGGGGTCGCAGCCTTGCGAGCAGCCGAATACTTCCGACTCTTCGTGGCGGTACGAGCGCACGTCGGCAGTCGCGCGGCCTATCATAACGTCTACTATATGTTCTGCTTTGAATTTTTCTTTGAGGGCGGCTATTGTTTCCAGTGCCGCAGACAAATCATCTTTTGCTTCCACTTTCTTCTTCGGGTTAAGGCAATTGTCGCAGTTCCCGCAGTTTTCAAGCTCGTAGTTTTCACCAAAATAATGGAGTATGCTGCGTCGGCGGCATACCGACGATTCTGCATAGGCGGCGGTTTCGGCCAGTAGCTGGCGGCCTATTTCCTGTTCGGCCACCGGCTTGCCCTGCATGAATTTTTCCATTTTCTGAAGGTCTTTTCTTGCATAGAATGTGAGGCACACGCCTTCGCCTCCGTCGCGTCCGGCGCGACCGGTTTCCTGGTAGTATCCTTCGAGGGACTTTGGCATATCATAGTGTATCACAAAGCGGACGTCGGGCTTGTCTATGCCCATTCCGAACGCTATTGTTGCCACTATCACATCGACTTTTTCGAGCAGAAATGCATCTTGGTTTGCCGAGCGGGTAGCGCTGTCCATACCGGCGTGGTATGCGAGAGCACGGATATTGTTTACCCGCAGCAGCTCGGCGAGCTCTTCTACTTTCTTTCGCGAGAGGCAGTACACGATTCCCGATTTGCCCGCGTTCTGCTTGATGAAGCGGATAATGTCGCGGTCCACATTGGCTGTCTTGGGGCGTACTTCGTAGTAAAGATTCTCGCGGTTGAACGACGACTTGAACACCCCTGCATCGACCATGGCCAGGTTCTTCTGTATGTCGTGCTGTACTTTCGGGGTGGCTGTTGCCGTGAGGGCAATCAGCGGGCGTGTGCCTATCTCGTTGATAATGGGTCGTATTCGCCTGTATTCGGGCCTGAAGTCGTGGCCCCATTCAGATATGCAGTGTGCCTCGTCGACGGCGTAGAATGAGATGGGAACTGTTTTGAGAAATTCGATATTTTCGTCTTTGGTAAGAGATTCCGGCGCAACGTACAGCAGCTTGGTCAGCCCGGCGCTTACATCGGCCTTTACCTGGTCGATGGCCGACTTGGTAAGCGACGAGTTGAGGAAGTGGGCCACGTTGTCGACCTCGCTGAAATGCCTCATGGCGTCTACCTGATTTTTCATCAGTGCAATCAGCGGGGATATTATTATGGCCGTACCTTCGCTCATCAGCGCCGGCAGCTGGTAGCACAGCGACTTTCCGCCGCCGGTAGGCATTATGACGAATGTGTCGATGCCGTCAAGAAGGTTCATTATTATAGCTTCTTGATTGCCTTTGAATTTATCGAAGCCGAAGTGTTGCTTCAGTGCTTCGGATAGCTGCTGCGGTGTTGCCATGGTTTCTCTTGGTTGACGGAGGTTGAGAGTATGTTCGCTTAGGGCTTGTATTTAGCTGAAAGTAAACATTGTTTATACTGCGTTTGCGTCGAAATGCGCCGCTTCGAGCTGGCGGGCGCAAAATTCGGCGTCTACTGTTAGTTCGCGGGTGTCGGACGACGGTATGTCGAACATGGCGTTCATCATCACTGTTTCGACTATCGACCGGAGTCCGCGCGCGCCGAGTTTGAACTCGATGGCTTTGTCGACAATGTAGTCGAGCGCGTCGGGCTGGAACGTGAGTTTTACGTTGTCCATCTCGAAGAGCTTGACGTATTGCCGCACTATGGCGTTTTTCGGTTCGGTGAGTATCCGGCGCAGGGCGTTGCGGTCGAGCGGCAGCAGGTGCGTCAGGATTGGCAGACGTCCTATTATTTCGGGAATGAGGCCGAATGTCTTCAAATCCTGAGGCGCCACATGGCTCATATACGCGTCGCGCTCTATGCGCCGTGTGGCAGCGTCGGTGGAAAAGCCCACGAAGCTTTTGTTCAGGCGGTGTGCTATGGCCTGTTCTATGCCGTCGAACGCTCCGCCGCAGATAAACAGTATGTTCTTGGTGTCTACCGCTATCATCGGCTGCTCGGGGTGCTTGCGTCCTCCCTGCGGGGGCACGTTGACCACGGAGCCTTCGAGCAGCTTGAGCAGACCTTGCTGCACGCCTTCGCCGCCGACATCACGTGTAATCGAGGGGTTGTCGCCTTTGCGCGCTATTTTGTCGATTTCGTCGATAAACACTATGCCGCGCTGTGCCTTGGCCACATCGTAGTCGGCAACCTGAAGAAGGCGGGTGAGAAGGCTTTCGATGTCCTCGCCCACATATCCGGCCTGCGTCAGGACGGTGGCGTCCACTATTGTGAAAGGCACGTCGAGTATGCGTGCGATGGTACGCGCTATAAGCGTTTTGCCTGTGCCTGTGGGGCCGACCATCACAATGTTGCTCTTTTCTATTTCAACATCGTTCTTGTCGGCTGGCTGGCTAAGGCGCTTGTAGTGGTTGTATACCGCTACCGACAGGTATTTTTTTGCCTGGTCCTGTCCGATTATGTATTCGTCAAGAAACGCCTTTATTTCAGCCGGTTTTGGCAGCGAGCCATTGCCCAGGCTCTGGCTCTTGGTTGTGTCCGAGCCGTGCGGGTTGCGGTTGTTCGCTCTCGCGCGGGCTATGGTGGCCTTTTCTTCCGAAACTTCGTCGTCGTCGATAAGGCCGAGCATGGAGGCCGCGGTGTCGATGCAGTCAAGGCATATGTGGGCATTTTCTATGGGGGAGGGCAGCAGGGTGGCTCCCTGTGCCTCGGTCCGGCCGCAGAAACTGCAATGCGTAGCTGTTTTCTTAGCCATTATTTGTTGTTTTTAACGAGTACGCGGTCAATCATGCCATACTCCAGAGCCTCTTCTGCTGTCATCCAGTAGTCGCGGTCGGAGTCTTTTTCCACTTTTTCAAAAGGCTGGCCGGAGTGCGAGGCGATTATGTTGTAAAGTTCTGATTTCAGCTTCTTTATTTCGCGCACTGTTATTTCCATGTCTGTGGCCTGGCCTTGAGCGCCGCCCATAGGCTGGTGTATCATCACGCGGGAGTGCTTCAGAGCGAAGCGTTTGCCCTTTTCTCCGGCAACGAGGAGCACGGCTGCCATCGAGGCGGCGATGCCTGTGCAGATAGTGGTAACGTCGCTCTGTATATACTGCATGGTGTCGTATATGCCGAGGCCGGCGTATACCGAGCCGCCGGGGGAGTTGATATAAATCGACACGTCTTTTCCGGGCTCAGCCGAGTCAAGGTACAGGAGCTGGGCCTGTATTACATTTGCGGTATAATCGTTTACTTCGGTTCCAAGAAATATGATGCGGTCCATCATGAGGCGTGAAAAAACGTCCATCTGGGCCACGTTGAGCGAGCGCTCCTCTATAATGGTTGGGCTGATGTATGACGCCACAGGAGCTGCTGCGCGCGAGTTTAGCCCGGTGTATTGGTCGAGAGCCATGCCGTTCATGTTGAGATGGTGCACGGCAAAATTTCTAAAGTCGTTGTTAGCCATATTCTATGTATATAATATGTATGCCCGGTCGGGGCTGATTTTCTTGTTCAAAATTACATAAATTTTCGCAGTATTGCAAATGAATATATCCAAACTGCCGCAAATTATTCTATGATAATATATGGAAGCGGCCTGTTTCGGGAATCGGTGCGATTCTCTTTCAGGGAAAGTTCGTACCTTTGTGGCAGGCAAACACGCTTTATATGGATACATTCAATGATATGCAGCTTGTGAAACGACGTCTTTTCGCGATGCGTAACGGCATTATTGCCGATGTGCTGCGTCGCGGAGGCTCGCCTTTCAGAATAATTTTCGGTGTCAACCTCCCGCAGCTGGCCGAGATAGCCGACGGATTCGGATATAATGCGGATTTGGCCGAGCGCTTGTGGCAGAACAGTACAACCCGTGAAAGCATGCTTATAGCGCCGATGCTTTATCCCCGCGACGAGTTCACGGTAGAACTCGCCCGGCGCTGGGTGTCGGAGGTTCCTTCGGCAGAAGTGGCCGACGTGCTGTGCCATCGGCTGCTCAGGCATTGTCCTTTTGCTTGGGAACTCGCCTCCGAACTGCTCGGCGAAGAGAGCGATATGGCCCGTTATACGGGATTGAGGCTTATGTTCAATATGCTGTATCAGCGTCCGGCCGAAACGCTTGAGAAAGCTGAAAAGGAACTGGCTCGCGATTGCTCGCTCACATCGCCCGTGGCGGCTATTATGGTGGCTGAGTGCCGGGAGCTGTTGTGATATGATTTTCAAAAAAAGAGGCGTCTTGGGAGCGGTCAGTCCCAAGACGCCTCTTTGGTATGTGGTGTTAGCGGGCGGCGATAACTTCGATTTCTACCAGCACGCCTTTGGGAAGCTCGCGCACGGCTACGGCCGAACGGGCGGGGTAGGGCGCGGTGAACACGCTGGCATACACTTCGTTCATCGGGCCGAAGTTGGCCATGTCGGACAGGAACACGGTGGTCTTCACCACGTTGTCGACTGTGAGGCCGGCAGCCTCGAGAATGGCGCACACGTTGGCGAGCGACTGCTTTGTCTGGGCTTCGATGCCTTCGGGAATCTCGCCTGTGGCAGGATTGATGGGTATCTGGCCGGAAGCATATACGAACGAGCCTGTGTCGATGGCCTGGCTGTAGGGGCCGATTGCGCCGGGAGCGGCGGTGGTTGCTATTACTTTTTTCATTTTTTATTGGTTTTGGGTAATGTCTATGATGTCGATATCGCGAATAAGCACGGAATCGGCTTCCTCGGTGAAGTGCTTGGCGAGGCTGACCGATATTTCGTTCACTCCTCTGAAATTTGAGTTGAAGTTAGGCACGAACCCCGTGGTGCCGAGTCCGAAGACCTTGCGGGCAAGGTAGCCCACGGTTAATTCCGATGGGTCGACGGCGAGCTGGAAGCCGAACATATCCTTGCTTTCGTCAAGGAGTACTCTCGAAAATATGCCGCAGCGACACAGCGTGTCGGTGACATTGGTAACCATTCGTGCGGGGAGGTCGTACACGTCCATAAGGTGGCGGTCGGTCACCGGCCCTTCGTGCCCGATAAACCGCTGAGTGGCGATGCAGGCAATGGCCAGCGTGGCCCGGTAGCGGTATTCGGGCGATATGGAGGCCACCTCCTTGTCGAGGCTGAACGCGAACACATTCTGCGACGAATAGCATATCACCGCTCCGGCAAGGCATATCACCCACGTGAGCTGCATCCATATCAGGAGCAAAGGCACGAATGCCACCGAGCCATATATGGCGTTGTAGCGCGTCACATAAAGCGTGCCGTTCACGAAAAGCCACTGCAGAACCATAAATCCCGTGCCGGCAATTATGCCTGATATCAGCGCGTTGGAAAATTTGACCTTTGTGTTGGGCAGCAACATGTACACGGCAGCGAAGAACAGCCACGTCATAACCCACGACGCCACTTCGAGCAATGCCGATATCACTGGCGTCATAAAGCTGAAGTGGAATATGGTGTTAAGTGTCGAGCTTAGCAAAATGGTTATGCCGCTGGCGCATATCATAAGTATGGGTAGTATGAGCAGCATGGCTGTGTAGTCGGTTATTTTGCGCCATATGCTCCTGCTCTGCGGTTGTCCCCATATGAGGTTGAAGGTGTCCTCCACGTTTCCCAACAGTGATATAAGCGTCCATAACAGAAACACTATGCCGACGCCCACGAATACGCCTTCCGACGATTGTTGCAGATAAGTGTCGACGAAGCTTATGCCATAGTTGATGGCGAATCTCTGGGCCGGGAACACGTGGTACAGTTCCTGTTGCAGCACGTTCTGGAAGCCAAAGCCTCGTCCTATGGCCAGCAGGAGGGCGAGCGCCGGCACCACTGCCAATAGCGTGCGGTAGGTCATTGCGCATGCCTGGGTCTGTATGTCGCGGTTGAGGAAGGACTTTATGGATAGGTTGAGGGTGCGAAGTATGTTGAGCCACCAGTTGCGGCGTGTGTCGCTCCAAATGCCTGTGTCAAAATAATTCCACAAGTCGGTGGCGCGAACTATGAGCCGCGATATGCGTGATTGTTTTGTGTCGGCAGATTTTCCCATATTTTCCTATACGGGTACAAATATACAACTTTCCCGTTAATCGTTCATCAAGTGCAGCGTTTCTTTGAATCGCCGAACCACTTCCGGGCGTCCCGTGTATTTGTCGGGATCTTCGCTTAGCTTGCACGTTTCGTTATAAAATGTCCACGACTCGGTTATTTTGACGGCTATGAGCTTTATCACTATGTTCAGATGCTTTATTCCCGGGAAATCATTGGTGAAGTGGGTGCCTATGCCGTATGACGGCAGGCATTTCCCCGTGGCGTACCGCTGTAGCTCTATGGCGGTGTCTGTGTTGAGCGCGTTGCTGAACACCACCTGCTTGGTAGAAGCGTCTATGCCAAAAGAATTATATTTGGCTATGATTTTGTCAAGCTCGTCGCGGTTGTTGCCGCTGTCAACCCTCAGTCCCTTGAACATGTTTGCAAAATCCTCCGAGAAATTCAGGCTGAAAATCTCCCAGCCATAGGTGTCGTAGAGGAACGTTCCGAGTGCTCCCCGGAATGTCGATGTCCAGGTGCGCATGGCTATATGGTTTGCCATCTGGGGGCCGTATATGCCGGCGAGCGCGCAAATCAGTTCGTGGGCCATGGTTCCTATCGGGGTGAGGTCATACTTCATCGCGAGGTACACATTGCTCGTGCCGGTGAATCTTCCCGGACCTCCTGCCGATGCCGAATATTCGGCCATTGCGCGGACGGCGGTGTCCTGTGCTTGGAACGATGCACGGCGCCGTGTGCCGAAGTCGCTGAAGTAGCACCCTGCATTAATCAGGCGGTACGCCTTCTCGCGGGCTTTGGAAAAGTATGCGTCGTAATCAAGTTGCCGGCTCAGGCCTGTCATTTCGTAGTACAGCTCCGAAATTATCGCGAGCACCTTGACCTCCAAGAGTATGGTGCTGCTCCACGGCCCTTCAAATTCCACCGATAGGTGTCCGTCGGAGCTTTGGGCGACTTTTACTTGTCGGCGGTCGTATCTGAATCCTTTGAGGAAGGTATAGAACCAAACCGGGATATACGGGCAACGACGTTTCATAAAGGCAATCTCTTCCTCGGTGACAGTCACATTTTCGAGGAGGGCGATCTGACGTTCGAGTTCGAGTCCGAACCCCGGCGGATACACGGTGTTGTCGCGGTCCACAAAGGTGTATTTCACCTGCGCCCGCGGATAATTGTCGATTACGGCGCAGCACATCGTGAACTTGTAGAGGTCGTCGTCGGTAAAGTGTGTTATAATCTGTCGCATAAGGAAAAAATCGCTGTTAGTACAATGCCTGTTGAATTAATACAAATATAAGCAGTTTATTGTTTATTACCCCAAATGTGCGAGTGTTTTGGTAATTTAACACAATACAACGCAATTAGTATGAATATAATCCTCATATTTGCAGATATTGACCAACCATATCCAGCCCTTCGATGAAACACATTCTCGCATATTTGCTTTACTTCACATTTGCGCTATCAGCGGCGGGGCAGGTTGATGTGCGCGGCACAGTTCTTGAAAAAGATGGCAAGGAGCCTTTGGCAGGGGCTTCGGTTATAATTCGGGATAAAGAGGGTAAAATAAAGAAATACGCTGTTTCAAAGCAGGACGGGGCATTCGAGATGTCGGTGCCGGCGCTTGCCGGTGCTCGCCTCGAGGTGTCGATGATGAGCTTTGCCAAGCAGTCGGTGGCACTCGACAGTGTGTCGTTCCCTTTGACGGTTTACATGGAGCCGGGCACTACGATATTAAAGGAAGTCACGGTCAAGTCTGCGCGAATCAGAGAACAAGGCGACACGGTGACATACAATGTCGGCAGTTTCGCACAGAACCAGGACCGCTCGATAGGCGACGTGCTCAAGCGTATGCCGGGCATAAACGTAGAGAAATCAGGCAAGATACAATATCAGGGCGAGGACATAAACAAGTTCTATATCGAAGGCTCCGACATGCTCGGCGGCAAATACGGAATTGCCACCAACGGCATCAGCCACGAAGATGTCGGAGCGGTGGAAGTAATGGAAAACCACCAGCCCATGCAAGTACTGTCCGGCATAAGTTTTTCCGACAAGGCCGCTATCAACCTCAAACTGAAGAATAAGGCTAAAGCAGCGTGGTCTTTCCACGGTGATGCCGGAGGGGGATATTCCGCCCAGCCCGGCGGCGCTATATGGGACGGCGAGTTGTTCGCTATGGCTGTGATGCCGTCGTTTCAGAATATAAGCACGGTAAAGACCAACAACATCGGCGAGAATATCTCGCTCCAGAAATACGATTTCTTTGGCTCGCGCCGTGGTACGGAGCTAAGCCCTTATGTGGGTGTGTCGCTGCCCGGAGTGCCGAATCTAAGCCGTAAACGCACGCTTTTCAACCGTTCGGTACTCGGTTCGACCAACAATTTGTGGAAACTCGGCCAAGGCGAGCTAAAGACGCAGATCGACTATTCCTTCGATCGCGTATCGGCCGATGCTTCAAGTGTCACGACATATTTTCTGAACGACGGCAACCGCGTCGTATCCGAAAACCGCAGCGGTGTTTCCCGCACGCATTCGTTCTCGGGAAAGTTTGTATACGAGCTGAACAAGAAGACGGCATTCATCAACAACACCCTGCAGACCAATCTCGACTGGGACAAGGTGCGCCTCGGTGTGGCAGGCTCTTTGGTCAACGACCAATCGGCATCGTTGCCTAATTACTATGTGTGCAATAATTTCAAGCTCATAAAGCGGTTCAAGGACAATAACCTTGTCACCTTTCAAAGTGTGAACGAATGGGAATCCCTGCCGCAGACTCTCGTGGTGGCGACGGGGGCTAATAGTATGCGCCAGCATATAGGCGACCACGCTTTTTTCACCCACGAAAATGCCGCATACGCATTTTCGATAAAGGGTTTGACGCTCAGTCTTGAAGGCGGCGTCAAAGCTTATGTGCGCAAACTCGACACGGAACTTTCCGATATGCCGGCGGAAGTGCCCGGGCTGACGCGGAATGTTGTCAATACCGATTATCTGACGGTGTATGCCGTGCCAAAATTTGAATATTGGGTCAAGAAGGTGAATGTGACGCTCAACGTTCCGGTTAGTTTCGCGCATTATGCTTTCGACCAATCGATTGCAAATCGTTCGGAGTTTTATTTCTCGCCGTCCTTGAGCCTTAATTGGAAGCCGAGCAATAAAGTATCGGTCGGTCTGAGGGGCGGGACGGGGCGTTCGCCGATGAATCTCAATCTTATCCACCCTGCTTTCATAATGACAGACTATCGGTCGTTTTGCAGTGGGGTAGATAATTTTTATAACACGACGTCGCAGAACGTGTCTGCCTCGATTTCGTATAAGCATACTCGCAATGGCTTGTTCGCCAATGCTTTCGTGATGCAGGGCTGGACGCATCTTCCATACACTATGGCGCAGCAGCTGTACGGCGACTATATCGTGTATTCCTATTCCGATGCCAAAAACGACGGGGATAGTTTTATGGCAAGCGGAAGAATCGGAAAGACGCTCGATTTTATGCGGGGCAGTTTGAATGTCAACGGATCTTTCAGCCGCAACGGCTCGCACCTTATATCCGAAAGCCGCTCGGTCAAATCGGTGGCCACGTCCTGGTCTGCGGGTATAAGAATCAGTGGAGAAATATGGCGCTGGCTGAGTTTTGACTATAAGTTTAATCATTCGTCGAGCCGTATGTCTATGAACGGGGACAAGGCATCGTGGCTCGGCAGTATGGAGAACGAGCTGCTGCTCAACGTCAGGCCCTATGGAAAATGGGAGTGGGAAATACTCGGCGAGCATTACCGAAACCAGCTTGCATCAGACAGACAATCTGCAAGGCCGGGCGCGGCAAGCAATTATAAGAACGTGCTTCTTTTTGACACCAAGATAGTGTATAAATTGAACAAGCGCATTGAGTTGTCGGCCTCACTGAATAATATATTGAATTCCAAATCATATAATTATACAACTTACAATCAGTTAAATTCTTTCGAGTCGCAGCGGAAACTCCGTGGGCGCGAGTTCTTGATATCATTATTAATTAAAAAATGAAAGCTATCTTATCTTTAGCCATGTTGGCTGTCGGCGTTAGCGGTGTTATGGCGCAGGCACACATAAAGGCGGTTTATACTGAAACTTCACGCAATCTTCATGCTACGGACACGGTGAAATCTAAGGAGATGACCCTTGTGTCCGGCTTGAATCGATCGTTCTATTTCAATGAGATGAGCCAGTACTGCGATTCGATGGATTCCACTCCCGAAGGCAAAAAGAAGCTGCAAGAGGTGCAGCTGGCGGCGTGGATGACAACGAGTCCTGACGGCAGTATCTCAATTGACATGAGGCGCGGCAATGCTCCAAGAAAAACAGTCTACACTTATGTGGAAAAAAACTTTGCAAATGGCAACGTTGCCGTGTATGGCAAATGGGGCGGCGAGCAGGGCGTGTACTCCGAGCCACTGCACGAACAGGAATGGACCATAGCGGGCGATTCTGTAAAGACGGTACTCGGCTACGATTGCATACTTGCCGAATGCGACTATCACGGGCGTCATTGGCGCGCGTGGTTCTCGCCGGAGATTCCTGTGCAGGACGGGCCGTGGAAGCTTGGCGGCCTGCCCGGGCTGATTCTTTCGGCCGACGGCGGCAATTCTTTCACTTTCGAGATTAAAGGTTTGGAAAATTACGATGGCAGTATAGGGTCTGTATACAACAAGGATTCCTATCAGAAAGTGGATCGGAAGAAAGCCCTCGAGAACGAAGAATATTATGCCAACAATATGGAGAGTGTCCTGAGGGCGCAAGGCGTTACGCTTAAGATGCCTGCCAATGCAACGCCTCCGAAATTCGAGGCGCACCTCCACAGCATAGAGCCGGATTATAAATGAGCGGCCTCGAAACAGAATAACGCCGAATTGCGACAATCGCGATTCGGCGTTATTCTGTTTCGAGAGTACTTATTTGTCGTTGGTGGCGCTTATTTTCGGGTCGACATGGGCGCCGGATGTTCCGTCATCGGGAAGTTCCTCTGGACTTGCCACTACTTGCACGTCAAATCCTATCAGTGCTGTTGCAAGCGATTTGTCAACAGCGAATACGGGGCAGCTTATTTCGAGGGAGTGTTCGCCAACGGGTGTTTCGTCGCTTACAATGAATTTAAACCCGAAAGGCGGCTGTACGGAGGTGCCTATGAAGTCATAGTCCCAGTAATATGTTGCCGAGCTGATGCCGCAGCCTTTTCCGGCCTCGTTGTTTGTAACGGTGATTGAAGTGATTTCAAAGTCCTCTCCTTGAACAACATATACTGTGCCGTCGGAAACCACCGCGTTCTCAAAGGTGAAGTCGAAGTCTACGTCGGGCAGATCGTTGTCGTCATCGCTACAGGCGCTGAATGCGAATACCATCGGCAGCGCGGCTAAGATTGATAATAGATACTTTTTCATTTTTACTTAATTTTTGAATATGAGGTCATTGTTTTCCACATCGATTACGATGGGGCGGCTTCGGTCTACTTTTTGAGCCAGAATGTCTTTCGACAGCTGGTTGAGAACGAGGCGGTGTATGGCCCTTTTTACCGGGCGTGCGCCGAATTCGGGGTCGAAACCTTCGTCGGCAAGGAAGCTCAGTGCGTCCGGGGTGATGTCGAGCTGTATGCCTGAGCTGTGCATGAGCATCTTTTGTATGCTCTTTAGCTGAAGGCCTACAATCTCCTCTATTTCACGCCGGTTGAGCGGTGTGAACATTATTATTTCGTCGATGCGGTTCAGAAATTCGGGGCGTATGGTCTGCTTGAGCATTTCCAGAACTTCGCTCTTGGTTTTCTCTACCGTTTCCACGCGGTCTTTGTCGGTCATTTTGGCGAAATTTTCGCGAATGAGCTGTGACCCCATGTTCGACGTCATTATTATAATTGTGTTCTTGAAGTTGACACTGCGGCCTTTGTTGTCGGTGAGGTGTCCGTCGTCGAGCACTTGCAGCAGTATGTTGAACACGTCGGGGTGTGCTTTCTCGATTTCGTCGAACAGCACTACCGAATACGGTTTGCGCCGCACTGCCTCGGTCAGCTGTCCGCCTTCGTCGTAGCCCACATATCCCGGAGGCGCTCCCACCAGTCGCGATACGGAGTGCTTCTCCTGATACTCGCTCATATCGATTCGCGTCATCATATTCTCGTCGTCGAAAAGGTATTCGGCCAGTGCTTTGGCAAGTTCTGTCTTGCCCACGCCGGTGGTGCCGAGGAATATGAACGAACCGATGGGGCGTTTGGGGTCGTTGAGGCCGGCGCGGCTTCTGCGAACGGCGTCGGCTATGGCGCTGATAGCCTCCTCCTGGCCTACTACGCGGGAGTGAAGCTCTTCTTCGAGGTGTAGCAGTTTCTCTTTCTCGCTCTGAACCATTTTGTTGACAGGAATGCCGGTCCATCGCGATACGACGTCGGCTATGTCTTCTGCATCGACTTCTTCCTTTATCAGAGCTTTCTCGCCCTGCATGGAGCGTAGCTGCTCCTGCACGGTTTCGATGTCCTTCTGCTTCTCGGATATTCGAGAATAGCGTATTTCGGCCACGCGTGCATAGTCGCCCTCGCGCTCGGCTTTGTCGGCCTCGAAATTAAGCTGCTCGATGTCGATTTTATCCTGCTGTATGCGGTTTATGAGTTCGCGCTCAGCCTTCCACTTGGCGGAATATTCCTTTTCTTCCTCGCGCAGCTCGGCTATCTCGCGTTCTATCTCGCGCACGCGGTCGTCCATTCCTTCGCGCTTGATGGCCTCGCGCTCGATTTCTTTCTGGGCGATTCGGCGGGTTATGTCGTCGAGAGCCTGAGGCACCGAGTCTATCTCGAGCTTGAGTTTGGAGGCGGCTTCGTCGATGAGGTCGATAGCCTTGTCGGGAAGGAAGCGGTCGGTTATATATCGCTCCGAGAGCTGCACGGCGGCGATAATCGCTTCGTCGCGTATGCGCACCTTGTGGTGGTTCTCGTAGCGCTCTTTCAGTCCGCGGAGTATTGCGATGGCGCTTGTTTCGTCCGGCTCGTTCACCATCACTTTCTGAAAGCGGCGTTCGAGGGCTTTGTCTTTTTCAAAATATTTTTGATATTCGTCAAGCGTGGTCGCGCCGATACTGCGTAGCTCGCCTCGGGCGAGTGCCGGTTTGAGGATATTGGCGGCGTCCATCGCTCCCTCGCCCTTGCCGGCTCCGACAAGAGTGTGGATTTCGTCGATAAACAGAATTATTTCTCCGTCGGCGCCCGTCACTTCGTTGACAATCGCTTTAAGCCGCTCCTCAAACTCGCCTTTGTACTTCGCGCCTGCCACTAATGCACCCATGTCGAGCGAGTAGATCTGCTTTGTGCGCAGGTTCTCAGGAACGTCGCCACGAACTATTCTGTGGGCAAGCCCTTCGGCAATGGCTGTTTTGCCCGTGCCCGGCTCGCCTATGAGCATGGGGTTGTTCTTTGTTCGGCGGCTCAGAATCTGCAACACGCGGCGTATCTCTTCGTCGCGGCCTATCACGGGGTCGAGTTTGCCCGCGCGTGCGCGTTCGTTGAGATTTATAGCGTATTTTGACAATGCGTTGTATGTTTCTTCAGCGCCTTGGTCGGTGGCTTTCTTGCCCTTGCGTAGCTCTTCGATGGCTGCTTCGAGTTCTTTCCGCCCCAGACCGGCGTCTTTGAGTATGGTGGCGGCAGGGGAGCTTACCTCGAAGATTGCCAGCAACAAAGCTTCGAGCGTCACATACTCGTCGCCCATCTTTTTGGCGGTGTCAAGGGCTTTCTGAAGCACGTCGTTCGAGCTTCGGCTTAGGTATGGTTCTTGCCCCGACACTTTGGGCAGGGCGGATATTTCGGCTTCGACCTGCCGCTGTACGGCGGAGGCGTTGGCTCCTATCTTCTGGAAGATGAAGTTGACCACGGTTTCGCCTTCGTCCATCACGCCTTTGAGCAGGCATACAGGCTCGATGGCCTGCGTGCCTGCAGCCCGTGTTATCTCTACGGCCTTTTGTATGGCTTCCTGCGATTTAATGGTGAAATTGTTGAAATTCATAATATGCAATAGCTGAATATTATCGTGAACTATTATTTGATATATTTAACAAGCAAACACTCTTTTTGGTTTTCCGTTTTTTGGGAGAGTGTGTATTTCGATAAAGCCTTACGCAATATCTGTGCCATTCCTGTATGTGGGCGCCCTCTGCCAATTTGGCGGTAGTGCGTTCGTCTTTTTGTGTGCCTCCCTGTCTGTGGCGGTATGGAAAATCGGGCAGAAAGATGTGTTTTGTGCGCCCATTTTATTTAATTTATGATAAAAGTGCGCGAAAGTCTTGCAAAAATTATTAATTTTGTAGGACATATGGCTGCTTGTGCGCATATTATGGCGTATGTGCTGCCTAATGAATTGACTTAGTTTATAATAACATAATTGCATTTAAGCGGGAGATGTTGAAACGCTTTTTTATTTCGATGCTCGGCACTATGGCCGGCTTGTGGATTTCGATAGCCCTTCTTGTGGTGGCCGGTACTATGATTGTGGCAGCCGCGCTTGGCAAGTCTGCGGCAGAAACCACCGTCAAGGTCGGAAAAGAGTCCGTGCTTGTGCTTGATCTGAGCGGGGTAGTGCAGGAGCGCTATCAGCCGTCGTCGTTTATCGATTTCATACAGCAGGGCGAGCTTGGCTCTCCGACTTTAGAAGAGATGTTGCAGGCAGTTCGCACGGCCGCTGACGATGATAAAATAGAGGGAATCTATATCAAGTGTGGCGGAGCTTCGATGGGATATGCCTCCCGTGAAGAACTGCTTGAAGTATTGCTTGATTTCAAGGAAGCAGGAAAATGGATTTTTGCCTATTCCGACAGCTATACACAGGGCGACTATATGCTTGCCACCACGGCTGACGAGCTCGTCCTCAACCCTGTGGGCAGTGTCGACATTCACGGGGTTGGCGGTTCGACGCCTTTCTTCACCGGCCTGCTCGACAAGCTCGGCGTGAAAATGCAGATTATAAAGGTTGGCACCTACAAGAGCGCTGTGGAGCCTTTTGTGCTTAAGGAAATGAGCGAGCCTGCGCGCCGACAGATGAAACAGTACTGCGACACTATTTGGAATTTCGTGGCCGGGAATATCGCGGCAAACCGCGGTATGGCACTCGACAGCGTGAATACAATGGCCACACAGTATATATACACCCGTCCGGCAGCCAGCTTCGTTGCTGATTCACTTGTGACAGAGCTTGCTTACGAACGTGTGATTGACGATATGATCCGCAGCCGGCTTGGATATGACAGCGACAAGGATGTCCGTTTTATCGACGTGGCCGCTTATGTGCAGGCCAAGTCTGCCGACAAGCTGTTCGGTCGGTCGGATAAGCATATCGCGCTTCTCTACGCAGTGGGCGATATTTCCGACAGTGGCAGCGAGGGAATCGTAGGCCCCGACATGGTGGGGCATATTACCGCTCTTGCCGATGACGACAAGGTTGCCGGAATGGTGTTCAGAGTCAACTCTCCCGGCGGTAGCGCTTTCGCTTCCGAACAGATATGGGAGGCTTTGGAATATTTCAAAAGCAAGGACAAACCGCTCTATGTGTCGATGGGCGACTATGCCGCTTCCGGCGGTTACTATATAAGCTGTGGCGCCGACAGCATATTTGCCGACAAAACCACGCTTACAGGCTCTATCGGTGTGTTCGGTATGATTCCTGATGCCTCTGGTCTTATCTCCGGCAAGCTTGGCATAAACTTCTCGACAGTGGAAAGCAATGCCAACTGTATGCCGATGACTATTACCGGGCCGATGTCGCCGCAGTTGCACGCGGCGATGCAGCGCAACGTGGAGAATATCTACGACCTCTTTACCTCCCGTGTGGCCGAAGGCCGTGGTATGGATATCGATTCTGTCAAAGCCATTGCGGAAGGCCGTGTGTGGGTTGGCGCCGATGCCATAAGGCTCGGACTTGTTGACCGCATAGGCTCGCTCCATACAGCCGTGCGCGCTATGGCTGCCGACCTTGATATGAGTGAAGCCGACGTGGTGTCCTATCCAAAGGCCGAGGAGAAGATGTGGATGACCATTCTCCGTAATTCCGAAGAATTTACAGAGGCCAAGGCCAAACTCAATGTCGAGAGTCCTTTCGATGCAGAAACGGCGCAGGCTCTTCGCGTGGTGAAAAAAATCCGCACGATGAATCCCGTTCAGGCTCGTATGGAGAAAATAGAGGTTAAATAGAACTCGAAACCAGATTGTAAATAATGCGTCGAGGCTCTTTCTTGTCGAAACTCATATTGCTGCCGTGCTCGAAGCTATACGGCGCGATAACCTATACCCGTAATAAGCTTTTCGACTGGAAGGTTCTTAAGGAGGCGCGGTTCGACATTCCGATAGTCTGCGTGGGCAATCTTGCCGTGGGCGGCACCGGGAAGACGCCATTGGTAGAATATATAGCCGGGGCATTCCGCAAGAACCGCCGGGTGGCGGTGCTGTCGCGCGGTTATCGCCGTGAAACGAAAGGCTTCATAATGGCCGGACGCAACAGCACGCCGCGCGATGTCGGCGACGAGGCATACCAGATATACCATAAGTTCGGCGGCGAAGTGCTTGTGGCTGTGTGCGAAGACAGGGTGTACGGCATCAACGAGCTGCGCAGGCTCGATCCGCGCATCAACCTTATAGTGCTTGACGACGGCTTCCAGCATCGCTACGTCAAGCCCACGGTCACTATCCTCGTTACCGAATACAACCACCCCATATATAAAGACAGCATGCTGCCTTACGGGCGGCTCCGTGAGCCTTACCGTGGCATTAACAGAGCCGACATAGTGGTGGTTTCCAAATGTCCCGAAGGTCTGAGCCCGCTCAACTACCGGCTTGTGACGAAGGAGTACGACCTCTTCCCCGCGCAGGATCTTTTCTTCTCCCACTACTCCTATCAGGCTCTTGAACCTGTTTTTCCGGATATGGCTACCGCGGTTCCGTATCTCGACTGGCTAACGCCCGGCGATTCGATTCTCGCCGTGGCCGGCATCGGCAATCCCAAGCCTTTCGTACTCAAACTTAAGAGCTTCGAGGCAAAAGTAAAGGTCGATGTGTTTCCCGACCACCACAATTATTCTAAAAAGGATATCGACCACATACTCACCCGCTACAAAAGCCTCAAAGGCGCTCAGCGGATAATAGTGACAACCGAAAAAGACGCCGTGCGTCTGGCCTCGAATCCTTACTTCCCTCACGAATTGAAAGCATCCACATATTATCTGCCGGTCAAGGTGGAATTTGATGCTTTTGGCAGCGGCCCCGACATAATAGAAGTTATAGAGAAGTACATCAACAAGGTTTGATGTTATTTCGCGGAGAACCCGCTGCCGTAATATTACGTTTCATAAAAGCACACAACACTAAACAAGCTTACCATGCTCGAAAAAATCAAACAAACAGCCGAATTTCTGCGCTCGCGCGTAGGCGGCGAGATGCCCAAGGTTGCCGTTATCCTCGGCACGGGGCTCGGTTCGCTCGTGGACCATATCGACGAAAAACTCTATATCCCGTATTCCGAAATACCGAACTTCCCCGTGTCGACAGTTCAGGGCCACAGCGGCAATCTTATCTTCGGCACCATGGGTGGCAAACGCGTGATGGCGATGCAGGGTCGTTTCCACTACTATGAGGGATATGACATGAAAACAGTCACTTTCCCTGTCCGTGTTATGAAGGAACTCGGCGTGGAAACCCTGTTCGTATCCAATGCGGCCGGAGGTATGAACAAGGAATTTGTGGTAGGCGACGTGATGATAATCACCGACCACATCAACCTCTTCCCCGAAAATCCGTTGCGTGGCAAAAACTATGAAGAGCTCGGCCCGCGCTTCCCTGCCATGACAGAGCCGTACTCGAAAGAACTCGTGGCCTTGGCCGACGCCATCGGTCAGGAAAAAGGCATGCGCCTGATGCACGGTGTATACGTTGGAACTACCGGTCCGACATTTGAAACCCCTGCCGAATATGAATATTTCCGTGTAATCGGAGGCGATGCCGTAGGCATGTCCACCGTTCCCGAAGTTATAGTTGCTCGCCACGCCGATATGCGCGTGTTCGGCATCTCAGTTATCACTGACCTTGGAGGAAAGGATATAACCGAGGTTCCCTCGCACGAGGAAGTGCAGAAGGCCGCACTCAAGGCGCAGCCCACAGTGGAGGCACTGATGGTATCGATGGTGGAACGCTGCTGATGGCAGCCTGCCTTATGTGAAAAATCAAGGATTGAGGATTGGTGGAATGCCATCAGTCCTCAATCCGCAATTGAAAAGATATCTATATGGAAATATCCGAATTGGGCGAATTTGGCCTGATTGACCGTCTTACAGAAGGGCTTAAGCCCGCAAACGATTCCACACTCAAGGCTGTGGGCGACGATTGTGCCGTTCTCCGTTATCCCGCCGGGAAAGATACGCTGGTAACTACCGACTTACTGTTGGAAAACGTGCACTTCGACCTTACTTATGTGCCTCTGAAGCATCTTGGGTACAAAGCTGCCGTTGTCAATTTTTCAGACATATATGCCATGAACGGCCGTCCGAAGCAAATCACCGTGTCGCTCGGAATATCACGCCGTTTCACCGTGGAGCATATCGAGGAACTGTACGACGGCATACGCCTTGCCTGCGAGGTATACGGAGTGGATATCGTGGGAGGCGACACTTCGGCATCGCATCAGGGTCTTGTTATTTCCATAACCTGTATCGGCGAGGTGGCAGAAGGTAAGGCGGTAGGGCGCGACGGTGCCCGCGATACCGACCTTATATGCGTTAGCGGCGATTTGGGCGCGGCATATATGGGACTTCAGCTTCTTGAACGCGAAAAGGTGGCGTCTGCCGGTCAGACCGACTTCGAGCCTGATTTTGCAGGGAAAGAATACCTCGTGGAGCGCCAGCTCAAGCCTGAGGCTCGCAAAGACATTGTTGATGCTCTCGAAAAAAACGGCATAGTGCCTACTTCGATGATGGACGTCAGCGACGGCCTTTCTTCCGAGCTGATGCACATATGCAAGGCTTCGGGCACAGGCTGCCGTGTGTACGAGGACAGAATACCCATTGACTACCAGACTGCCGTGATGGCCGAAGAGCTTAATATGAACCTTGTGACCGCGGCTCTCAACGGCGGCGAGGATTATGAACTGCTGTTCACTGTTCCTCTGTCGGACCACGACAAGGTGACCAAGCTCGAAGGCGTCAAAGTGATAGGCTATGTGTGCAAGCCTGAGGCCGGTTGCGCGATGATAACACGCGACGGCGGCGAAATAACCCTCCGTGCGCAAGGCTGGAATCCGCTTGCGGAAAAATAGCCATACTGCAGGATGCGAAATGCCGTGCAGGCGTTTTTGAGCGCACGTATAGCTATTATTTGAGAAATTTGCTTACCTTTGCATTCGATAATACGAAAGGTTAGAACATTTAAAATATGATAAACCGTAGTTTAATAAGAATCAAAACCGTCCAGATTCTATATTCATATCTGTTGACGCGCAACGATTTCAAACTCGAAACACCACCCGCCGCCACCGACGGCTCCAGCGACCGTAAATTCGCATATTCGGTTTATCTCGATCTCCTCATACTCCTTCTCAAGCTCAGCTCCGTGCCTCTGGGTCCGGGTGCCGGCGTGGTTTTGGAAGCAGACGCCGCTCTGAAGAAAAACCGTATCGGACGTGCCCTGCGCGATGACCCGGCCATGGCGTTATTGCTGGCTAAAAATCGCGACCGTCTTGCCAAATTCGACACCTGTGTGACAGACCTTGCCACAGCCGTGGCAGACTCTGCCGTCTATAAGGATTACAAGCGCAAGCGCAAGTTGCAGATGGCCGACGACGTGGCTTTCTGGAACACTGTTTTCTCCACTGTCGTGCGCAAGCACAAGGGTGTGGAGCGCGTGTTGCGCCGCGACGAAGCTTTCAGCCATGTAGGCTTCGATATGGGCGTGAAGATGCTGGTAAGCACTCTTTCGACTTTCGACGACACGAGAGCGACATATCTCAAGGCGCGTGCCGACCTCGACAAATCGCTTACTCTGGCATATGATTTATACCACGCCTTGCTTCTGCTGCCGTTGGGCATAACCCGCCTTCAGGAGCAGCGGCTCGACGAGGCCAAGCACAAGTATCTTCCCACGCCGGAAGACCTCAACCCGAACCTTCGCTTTGTCGACAACCTCTATGTGCGAATGCTTGAAAACTGCGAGGCGCTGAAAGAGTATGTCGACGAACATCCCGAAGCCGACCCGGCCTCATGGCGCGACAGCGACCTGCTGTTCGCATCGCTGCTTGACTTGATAACGGCCAGCGACGCATATAAGGAATATATGGAAAGCGAACCCGGCGATTTTGCCCGCGATGCCGCTTTCTGGCGCGACATTATGAAGACAATAGTCTTCCCCTCCGACGAGCTCGCCGACACGATGGAAACGATGTCGGTGTTCTGGAACGACGACATCGCGATTATGAGCACGTTTGCCCTCAAGACCATGAGGCGTTCGTATGCTTCACTTGACAACGACAGCGCCACCGAGGAAGATGGCGAGGAACTCGCCGGGTCATGCTCCGGCGGTTCCATAGAGCTGCTTCCCAAGTTTATGAACGAAGACGACGAGGCTTTCGGAGCCGAACTGTTCGAGTTCGTGATTCAGAACCGCGACAAATACCGCGCGCTGATCGATGGTTTCATCGATACCACCCAGTGGGACACAGAGCGCCTCGCCTATATGGATATAGTGATAATGATGGCAGCGATAGCCGAAATTATCAATTATCCGTCCATTCCTCTGCCTGTTACTCTCAACGAGTACATCGAGATAGCCAACGACTACAGCACCGCTCGCAGCGGCTCCTTTGTCAACGGTATTTTATACTCGGTTGTCAAGAAACTTGGCGAGGAAGGCGTTATAACAAAAAAATAAATTAAGAGTAAACATACTCTAAGAAACTTCAAATTACAGAAAGATATGAATTTCATTCTCCTTAACACAGCGCAGGGCGGTATGGGCAGCATCCTGATGATAGTGGCACTTTTCGTGGTGTTCTACTTCTTCATGATTCGTCCGCAGCAGAAACAGCAGAAAAAACTTAAAGCTATGCGCGAAGCCCTCAAGAAGGGCGACAAGGTAGTTACCAACGGCGGTATCTACGGAACTGTGCGCGAAGTGCGCGAAACAAGCGTGATAGTGGAAGTGGACCGCGATGTGCAGATTCGCGTCGACAAGAACTGCGTGACTCCTATCGCCGAAGACGCCAACGGCCAGAACGACCCCAACAAGCAGAAATAATTCTGTGCGGATATGGCGTCCACGGGCGGCTTCCGGCGTTGGTTCGAGCGCTTAGGCGTTATCGTGCGTTCGGCGCGCGGGCGCAATGCGCTTATGTTCCTCCTCTTTTTAATGATATCGGCTTTTTTATGGCTGGTATTGTCGCTGAACGAGGAAGAACAGTACGATGTGCGCATGCCCGTCCGTATAACCCATGTCCCTGATTCTATAACACTCATAAGCCCCGGACCCGAAGCTCTTAATGTGAGTCTTCGGGCCCGGGGCACGCAATTGCTGAAGATGACCCTCGGCAGCGTGCCTGCCGTGAATATCGATTTCCGCGCCTATCGTTCGGGTGGCTTCCTGCATCTTAGCACCACGGAGCTTAAAGGACTCGCCAGAAGCGCTGCCGGCGGCGCGCAGGTGAGCGTGGTATATCCCGACTCGCTGGCCATACCTTATACCTCGCACCCGGGATTCGCATTGCCGGTCAATGTCGATTACAAGGTGACTACAGGGCCGCAGGCGGCTGTGAAAGGGCGTCCTAAGACGTCGGTTGACACCGTAAGGGTATATATGGCACCGGGGGCTGCCTTGCCCGACCGTTTCAATGCCGTGACCACCGAGCCGGTGCGCCTTACCGGTCTTGATGAGAGCACCACGCGGCGTGTTCGCCTCGTCGGGCCGTCGCGTTCGAGGGTGGTGCCGGACAGCATAGATGTTTCTATCGAGGTCGAACCGCTCATATTCAAAAGCCGCAAGGTGGTGATTGAGCCGGTCAATGTTCCCCACGATATAAAGCTGATCACCTTCCCGGCGCAGATCGACGTGTTCTATATGATTCCTATGAGCCTGTATACCACAAGCGACCCGCATTTCAGGGTGGTTGCCGATTACAGGGGCATTAAGCGCAACGGTTCGCCTATGATGAAGCTGCGACTGCGCGATGTGCCGTCTAATTTGCAGAATGTGCATCTGTCGGCCGACAGTGCCGAGTACATAATAGAGAAATTATAGCATGCTGATAGCGGTAACCGGAGGCATAGGCGCAGGCAAATCGGTAGTGTGCCGTGTTCTCAGAGCGATGGGCTATCCTGTGTTTGACTGCGACAGCGAGGCCAAGGCTTTGATGGACGCGGACTGCGATATAAAGCGCCGTATTGCCATCGAAATAGACGAATCCGCTGTATGCGGCGGCAGTATTGACCGCAGGCGCCTTGCCGAGATTGTGTTTGCCGACGCTGAGAAGCTTGAAATACTCAATTCGATAGTTCACGGAGCCGTAAGGCAGCGTATAGCAGAGTGGGCGCAGACATTGGCGGGCCGACTTTTATTTGTAGAAACGGCCATACTGTTCCAGAGCGGTCTGAACCGCCTTGTCGATGAGGAGTGGAGGGTAGAGGCGCCTCACGACATGCGGGTTGAGCGCGTGATGAACCGCAATGCTATGACGCGAGAGCAGGTCGAGGCCCGTATTGAGGCTCAGGAATACGTGGTTTCACCTGATGAACCCAAGCCGCACCTTGTACGGCTGTTCAATGACGATCGCCATTCTCTGCTTTCTCAGATTTTGGTGAGGATAAGCAATCTCTCACCGGCAGAATCCGTAATGCCGTAAAGACGCAGCGAGCCGCCGTCGGCTATGCCGAGCTTGGCTCTCAGCGTTTCGGCACTCATGCCGAAATTGCGTACAGCCACTCCGGCTGCGGGATAACGCTTTTTGAAGCGTTTTATGACCCCCGACGAGTATGGCATCACTTCTATTATCTCGTAGCGGTTGCCGGGAAAATTCTCAATTATTTCAGCAGAATGGAACAATCGGGTGTTGGCGTGGAATGTGCCGACGCCGTATGCCGCAGCAATGGTTTTGAACGCGCCGCTCTTCATCAGAGCCGGATAGGGCTCGTAGATATATTCTCCGGGCGATGGCTGTGTTCCGGCCGTCATTGGTGACTCTGCCTCCTTTTTTGCTGTGAACGCGAATGTCGACACTCCTGTCGGAGTCAGGGTGACAGCCTCGATAATAGGTTGCCCTTTAGGCTCTTTGAAATCTACTATAGCGAGAATCTCCTTGCATTCGGTAGGAGTGCCGAGAGCTATCACTGAGAAGGGGTTCAGCTCGGAAACAGTGTGGCTGATGTCGAGCATCGGCGACATCTTGACAATGAGGAGCTCGCATACTCTTTTCAGTTTTGGCAACATTTCTATGATGTTCGGCTCGCAGTCGGCGAGGGCGAATACACGGCTTCCGTCTGAGGCGCGTCTTGCAGGGTCGATAAATATCACTCCGAAATGTTCTCCTTTTTCAACGGCGTCGTCGAGCCATTCCCGGCAGTCCGCATTGACGGCACTGACATTGGTGGCATGCAATCCGGCCGCATTGTATCGCAATGCTTCCACGAGCTGTTCGTTGCGCTCGATGGCTGTAACATTCGATGCTCTGGCGGCGATATGCAGCACGTCGATACCAAGCCCTGCCGTGAGGTCGGCAGCCGCCAGGCCTTCCGGCACGAGCGAAGTGTGATACTCTGCCAGACGATCGGAGGTGGATTGCTCTCCGGAGAGTGTCGACGGGAAGTAGAATTCGGGGAATGCCGCGAGTGTGTCGGCAAGCTTTTTGCCGAATTTTTTACGGCATTCTATCTGTAGAATGGCATCGGCGTAGTCGATAGGCTCCTTTTTGTTGCCGTATTTTAGCCGTAGCGTCGACGGATTATCTGTGCGGTGTTCCTCCACCCAGTTGAAAAAAGCTTTGTCGTCAGTCATAATCGTAAATTATAACAAGAGGAGGACGCAAAAAGATTTGCGTCCTCCGCCATTGCTGTATGCAGTTATGGATTAGCCTTTGATAGCGGCTACGCCGGGAAGAACTTTCCCTTCGATGGCTTCGAGCAGGGCGCCGCCGCCGGTCGATACATAGGAAACTTCGTCGGCAAGGCCGAACTTGTTGATGCAGGCTACAGAGTCGCCACCGCCCACGAGGGAGAAGGCGCCGTTCTTGGTAGCTTCAACAACGGCATCAGCGATAGCGCGGCTGCCGGCTGTGAAGTTGTCGAATTCAAACACGCCTGCAGGGCCGTTCCAGAGAATGGTCTTGGAAGGAACGATTGCGGCAGTGAAGAGTTCGCGGGTTTTGGGACCTGCGTCAAGGCCTTCCCAGCCTTCGGGAATTTCCATTACAGAGCAGATCTGAGTGTTGGCGTCGTTGCTGAATGCGTCGCCGGCAACACAGTCGGTGCCGAGAACGAGGTTCACGCCTTTTTCTTTCGCTTTCTTCATAATGTCGAGAGCGAGGTCGAGTTTGTCGTTTTCGCAGATGGATATACCCACGTTTCCGCCCATGGCTTTGGCGAAGGTGTAGGTCATACCGCCGCAGAGAATCAGGTTGTCAACCTTGTCCATAAGGTTTTCGATGATACCGATTTTTGTCGATACCTTCGAGCCACCCATGATGGCGGTGAACGGACGACGGATATCTTTGAGGATATTGTCTACGGCCTTTACTTCTTTTTCCATAAGGTAGCCGAGCATTTTGTGGTCGGCATCGAAGTAATCGGCAACCACTGCTGTGGAAGCGTGACGGCGGTGTGCGGTGCCGAAAGCATCATTCACATATACGTCGGCGTAAGAAGCCAGTTTCTTTGCAAATTCTTTCTGGCGTTCTTTCATTTCTTTCTTGGCAGCCTCGTATGCGGGATCTTCTTTGTCGATGCCCACGGGCTTGCCTTCTTCTTCGGGATAGAAGCGAAGGTTTTCGAGCAGGAGTGCCTGACCGGGCTGGAGGGCTGCTGCCATGTCGGCTGCCGCCATGCAGTCGTCGGCAAAAGCCACGTCGGTTCCGAGAGCCTTGGCTACGGCGTCCTTAATCTGGCCGAGGGAGAATTTGGGGTTAACCTTGCCTTTGGGCTTGCCCATATGGCTCATTATGATAAGCGAGCCGCCGTCGGCGAGTATTTTTTTGAGGGTGGGAAGAGCTCCGCGGATACGGGTATCGTCGGTGATGTTGCCGTTTTCATCCAGAGGCACATTGAAGTCTACGCGTACGATAGCTTTTTTGCCCTTGAAGTCAAAATTGTCGATTGTCATCTCTTATAGGGTAATTGATATGTTAGTTAATAGTCTTGTTAGTGGCGGACGGAGTATGCCACTGTCCGTACCTGCAAAATTAACCATTTTCCACGACATTACGCGCCACCTCAGCGCTAAAAAATCTTTATTACCGCGAATCTGTTACGGCATATGGCATTCAGCGGCATTTAGTTATGCGAGGGGGTGCGTGGCAGCAGCTGCCACGGGCGGTATGCCTCGCCGAGTGTGCGCACGGCGCGGTGCCAGTAGCTGTCGGCTTCGTCCCGGAGTATGTCTGCGTCAAAATCTGTACTCGGAGCCTGTGCCCATGTGCCTTCTCGTATTTCGCGCTCAAGCTGCCCGGGCGCCCAGTTGGAATAGCCTATGAAGAACCGTATTATGCCGTCGGTGTCGAATCCGCAGTTGATATAGTCGAGTACGGCGTCGAAATCACCGCCGACGTACAGTCCCGGCGAGTATTCGCGTGCTCCGGGTACTATATCGCTGCCCAATGTATGCACGAAGTACAGCCTGTCAAGACCCAGGGGGCCGCCGCAGAATACTCTCAGGTCTACTTCGGGCTGCGTGCCTTCAAGGAGGTCGGAGAGCATATAGTCCGTGCGGTTGTTCATTACTATCCCTGTGGCTCCTTCTTCGGGCAGATAGTCGATAAGCGACACAACGCCGTGGCTGAAGTAGTTGTCTTTCAGAAAAGGCTCTGCCACGAGTATGCCTCCGCAGCGCGGTGTGCGTTCGTCGATGGTAACGATATGGAAAAGTCCGTTGGCTAAGTTCTTCATCTCTACAATAGTTAAAGCGTTAGTCGGTATATGATTACAACGCCTCAGTACCGTGTTTGGTTGCGGAAGCCTATTGCGATGAGAGTATAGTTTAACAGAAATTATTAAGTGAACCGTTATTCTATGACCAAGCTGTCGCGAAGCACTTTTTCAGCTTCGGAGATGTATATGTCTGCGCAGGTGGTAAATCCGGCGTCACGGAGCATCGTTTCGCGGCCGCGAATGGCGAATATGGCGCGTTCGCGAGGCATGGAGCCTGAGTCTTCCACCACGGCCTTCATTGCGTCGGCGCGCCCTGTGGCGCGCGCAAGTTCCATCTCGGCTTCGGTAGCGTCGGAATTGTTGCAGGCACTGAGCGCGACGGCGGCGCAGACGAGGGTGTACAATATGATTTACATAGTAGTATTATTCCTAACTTGGCGCAGGCAAGGGCGTCGTCGAGCGCGTTGTGGTGGCATTCAAGCGGTATGCCGAAAAAATCGCACAGGCTGTCAAGCGATTTTGACGCAAGCATTCCCCGGGGTATGCTGCGGCGTGCCTCTGCAAGGGTGTCGAGCCATATTTCCGGCTTGTCAAGGCCGTATATACGGCATGCTGCCGCTATGCAACGGCTGTCAAATGGAGCGTTGTGGGCTACCATGGGCAGCCCTTCGAACCATTCCTCCCACTCTGCCCATACGGTGCCGAAAGAGGGAGCGTTCCAAGTATCGTCGTCGCAAAGGCCGTGCACACGGGTGCAGAAATATTTATAATAGTTCGGTTCGGGACAGACGAGGGTGTAACGGCTGTCGCACACGATGCCGTCGCGCACCTTCACGGCGCCTATGGCGCACACGCTCGAAGGCTGTTCGTTGGCAGTTTCTACGTCGATCGCTATGAAGTCTTTCATTGCAGGAGATTGGCGAGCGAATCGCGCACACGCTCCATCAGCCAGCGCGGGGTGGAAGTGGCTCCGCATATCCCCACTGTGGAGGCGCCGTCGAACCATTCGCCGCGCAGCCCGCTTTCGTCGGCGAGAAGGTGCGTGCGCGGATTTTCGTCAAGGCAGTGCCCGAACAATATTTTACCGTTGCTGCTTTTGGCTCCGGCCACGAACAATACCACGTCTTTGCCACGGGCGAAGCGTCGCAGACGGTCTACGCGGTTCGATACTTGGCGGCAGATTGTGTCGAAGTAGCGGAACTCTACTCCGGGCTGCATTCGGCGTTCTATTTCGGCTATTATGGCGTTGAATCCTTCGAGCGATTTCGTTGTCTGCGAGTATAGCGCCACGGGGCGCCCGAAGTCTACGAGGTCGAGCCCGGCGATGTCTTCCACCACGATTGCATGGCCCTCGGTCTGGCCAACCAGCCCGTTGACTTCGGCATGGCCTACTTTGCCGTATATCACTATCTGCGGTCGTTCGTCCGGCTCGGAATTGTCGTAAAGAGCCTTTATGCGTTGTTGCAGCTTCAGCACCACGGGGCATGTGGCGTCGATTATCTCTATGCCGTTGGCCGATGCTGTGCGGTATGTGGAAGGCGGCTCGCCGTGCGCGCGCAGGAGTACTTTCACGTTGCGCAACTGCGAGAGGTCGTCGTGGGTGATAGTTCGTAGTCCCTTGTCCTGCAGCCTTTCCACCTCGCCCGAGTTGTGCACAATGTCGCCGAGGCAGAACAGTGTCCCGCTCTTGGCAAGTTCTTCTTCCGCCTTGCGTATGGCAGTCACCACCCCGAAGCAGAAGCCCGACTCGCTGTCGATCTCTATTTCAGTCATAATCCTGCCGCGCGTCGGAATTGTTCTAAAAGCCAAGCGTCCTGCTCCTCGAGTGTCATCTCGGAGTTGTCGAGAGCTATGGCGTCGTCGGCACGGCGCAGGGGGCTTTCGGCGCGGGTCGAGTCGATATGGTCGCGGTGTACCACGTTGGCAAGCACTTCTTCATAATTCACTGCGGCGCCTTTCTCCACCATTTCCTTGAAGCGCCGGCGTGCACGTGTTTCGGCCGAGGCGTCTACATATATTTTCAGCTCTGCATCGGGGAAAACAACCGTGCCGATGTCGCGGCCGTCCACAACTATGCCTTTGTCGCGCCCCAGCTCCTGCTGCTTGGCCACCATGGCGTGGCGTACCTCGGCGATGGCGGCTACCGGCGAAACGGCTTCCGACACACGCAGGCGCCGTATTTCTGCTTCGACGTCCTTGCCGTTGAGCAGGGTGTGCTGAGTGCCGTCGGGCTGTACGGCGAAGTCGATGTGTATCGACGGCAACGCCGCTATGATGGCAGAGGTGTCGGGAGTGCTGTCCGGAAGAAAAAGACCGTGGTCGAGGGCGTAGAGTGTCACCGCGCGGTACATTGCGCCTGTGTCAAGATAACGGTAACCCACGGTTGCCGCGAGGCGGCGGGCCATGGTGCTTTTGCCCGAAGAGGAGAAGCCGTCGATGGCTATTATTATGGGGGAGTGTTGTGTCTGTTCCACTGTTTCAGAGTATTTCGTCGATATTTAATCCTAAATTTAGCATAAAGGTGCTTCCTCCGCTGTGAGGCTGGGCAAACGCTATCCCGAATCCGAAACTCTTCACTTTCAGGCCCGCTCCGAGCGAGAATCCCGATAGGAAATTTCGTGAATACGTGCTCATATCCGTGCGTGTCTTGTAGTTGTACCCGAGCGATATGTAGTAGTTGGGATGAGCCACAAGGTCTGCGCCGAACACAAGGTGGCGGAATAGGTTCGACATAAATCCTTCTTTTAGCACGGCTGTGGCTGAGTTGCTGCCGTCGCCGGTTTCAAAGTAGGGTAGCTTCCATTTTGTGAGATTCCATGCAGTGACAGAGAAGCGCACGGGGAATGTGCCGAAAGTCTGGCTCCAGCCGAGTCTTACGTCGAATGGCAGTCGGTCGTAAGCCTGATTGAAGCGCTTGACCTGTCCTCCGAGATTGGCAAGTACTACCGACAGCGAAAGGTCACGGTCGGAATCGTAGTAGTTGATGCCGAGGTCGGTGGCGATGGCGAAAGCAGAGTATTCCGCATAGCCGCTGTAAAGGGCTTTGAGAGCTATGCCGCCGCGCAGACGGCTCGTGATGTCGTGGGAATATGTGCCGCCGAAAGCCACGTCTTTGGGCGAGAATGAACCTACAACGGAACCGTCGGGTAGCGTTTCCTTCATCGAGCCATAGCCGAAGTACTGTATGGAAGCGGCCCATGCTCCGCGTTCTCCTGCTGAGCGTCCGTAGCGGGCACCGGCAAAGTTGGAACCGCCGAGATAGCGCATATAGTTGACGCTCGCGGTGTTACTCATCTCGCTTCCGAGCAGTGCCGGGTTTTGGTCGATAACGTTTATATCGTCATCGACAAGGCTTATGTTGACGCCTCCGAGTCCGTATATTTTTGCCGACGAGGTGACGTTGAGGAAGTTATATGCCGTAGAGCCGCCGTCCTGAGCGTTCAGCGGTTGCACCATGGCGCCTGCGAGCAATATTGTGCCGATAATTCTGTATGTAAGGGAAGATAGCATTTGCGTATGCAAAGTTAATACATCGAACGTCTTTTTGCAATAACTAAGAGCATAGAGATAGCGCAATAAGTTCGTGCCTGTTCAATGTAATAACGGCATATCGGCAGCTCTATTGTGTAAAGCGAAAACGGCTCCGTTGCCATTGAGTCGCAGCGGAGCCGTTTGGTAAGTTATATGTTTTCAGGGCGGAGTTTGCGCACTGTTTCGGCGGTGCGCCATAGCTCGCTTTCGCGCATCCGGCGCAGCTCCTCTTCAAGGCCTTCGCGGTAGTCGGGGCGCGAATTGGCGTCAATGGCGATCTGGGCCTCACGACCGCTGCTAACGCTGTCGTACAGCAGCTCCATCACAGGCTTTATGGCATCGTGGAAAGGCGTCATCCAGTCGAGGGCGCCGCGTTGCGCTGTCGTGGAACAGTTGGCGTACATCCAGTCCATGCCTTTTGCCGCAAACAGCGGCATAAGCGACTGGGTAAGTTCCTCCACGGTTTCATTGAAAGCCTCGGAGGGGGTGTGGCCGTGTTCGCGCAAAACCTCGTACTGGGCCGCGAACAGCCCTTGGATTGCGCCCATCAACGCACCTCGCTCGCCGGTAAGGTCGCTCGTGGCTTCGCGGGCAAAGGTTGTTTCAAACAGGTAGCCCGAACCGATTCCTATGCCGAGTGCTATGGTACGGTCGAGTGCGCGCCCGGTATAATCCTGCTCCACGGCATACGACGAATTTATGCCGCGTCCTTCAAGGAAAAGGCTGCGAACTGTGGTTCCCGAGCCTTTGGGGGCGACCATTATCACGTCGACGTCGGCAGGAGGCACCACGCCTGTGCGGTCGTTCCATGTGATGGCGAATCCGTGCGAGAAATAAAGCGCGTCGCCCTGTTTGAGATTGGCTTTGATTGTGGGCCACACGCTGAGCACGGCGGCGTCAGACAGCAGGCACATTATTATTGTGCCACGGCGGCAGGCTTCCTCTATGCTGAAAAGGGTTTCGCCGGGTACCCAGCAGTCGGCCACGGCTTTGTCGTATGTCTTGCCGGGGCGCTGGCCGACTATCACATTGAATCCGTTGTCGCGGAGGTTTAGGCTCTGTCCCGGGCCTTGAACTCCGTATCCGATTACTGCGATTGTTTCGCCGGAGAGTGCCTCGCGGGCTTTTTCGAGGGGATATTCTGTACGTGTCACGACGGTTTCCTCAACTCCGCCGAAGTTTAATTTTGCCATATTATTGTGGTTTTGTCGTTATTTTTCAGGATAATGGCGCCCAGCATATTTTGGCGCCGATGGCTCGTTCGCTGCCCTTGGCAAGCTCGCATAGCGAAGTGTCGCCGTCGGTCGACACGAGCAAGCGCACCGTTTCGCCAAAGCGGCATTCGTGGTGGAACATAAGGTCGAGGCGGCGCACTATGTGCCTGTCGTGGTGTTCCAAAGGCCAGTGGTTGAGTATAAGCTCGAGGTAGCGGACCGTGTTGACATGGCGGTTGAAGTCGATGTCGCAGTAGCGGAAAGTATAGCTTTCGTTCTCGGCTTCGGGCGGGAGCGGGCTTATGCGGGGTGCCTTAGGGATAGGGCAGGGCAGATCGGCTGTAGGGAAAGCCTCCCGTTCAAAAGCCGTGAGGTCGGCCACGGTGCGCGATGCGAAGTCCATAGCCACCCATACGGTGCGCGCATACCCTATTATGGCTCCTGAGCCGTCGTGGATGGCGAAGTTGCGCTCGCTGAAATGCCTGTTGTAGCTTTCTATCCATGTGGTGAACGAATATTCTTCGTTGATTATGGGATAGCGTGTCATCTCTATGCTGAGGCGGCTCAGCACCCACCCGATGTTGCGGGTTATGAGTGCGGCATAGCCTATGCCGAGGGCGTTGGCATGCTCGGTGGCCACTTCGATTATTCGTTCGGTCACAAGCGTGAGCGGCATCCGGCCGCAAGCGTTGCTCTCTCCGGCGGTGAGGGTGTATTTATGGGTGTATTCAGTCGGTCGGTTCATCTTTTCGGCGGTTTTGTTCCTGAAGGAATATGTCGATATATTCTATCGGCGATTTGGTGACGCACACTCGGCCGCTGCGCACGAACTGCTTTATGTCGTAGCGTCGCAGGCGGTCGAAGAGGGCCTCTGTTTCCCAAGGGTGGCCGGCTTTTTCAAGCACGGTGTACTCCGGGGTCATTTCGAGAATGCGGGCGCCGTGGTGGCGTATTATGCTTTCGAGGTTCTGCTCTTCGAGTAGGCGGTGGGTGGGCACCTTGTACAGTGCTATTTCCTGATATACGATGTCGTCGTCTGTAAACAGGAACACTTTCAGCACGTCGATTCGTTTTTCGATCTGCTTCACCACCTTTTCCATCGTGGGGCGGTCGGCCCAGGTGGTGATGGTGAGTTTGTGCACGTCGGGGACCGACGACATGCTTGCCGACACGTCTTCTATGTTGAGGCAGCGGCGGGTGAATATCACCGATACTTGGTTGAGCAGTCCCACACAGTTTTCAGAATAAACTGTGATGGTGAACAGTTGTCGGTTTGATTGTGGTGTCATAGCATCGATGAGTCGAAAAGTTTGTCGGGACTGAGCATTATGGTGTCGACCGGCTTGCCGGCAGGGGTCATGGGGAATACCATGTCGGCAGGGTCGATGTCGACGTTCAGTATATACGCCCCGCTGTCGGACAGCATGCGGTCTATGGCGCCGGGCAGTTCCGTGCGTGTCTTGACGTCTTCGGCCGGTATGCCGTAAGCGCTTGCAAGGGTGCGGAAGTCGGGATTGAGCAGAGGTGTCTGCGAGAATCGACGATGATAGAAGAGGTTCTGCCACTGGCGCACGTTTCCGAGAAAATTATTGTTCATAATCACTATTTTCACCGCGATGCCGTATTCCATTATCGTGCCGAGTTCCTGCACTGTCATCTGGAATCCGCCGTCGCCCACAAAGCATACAACGGTCCTGTCTGTACGTCCTATCTTTGCGCCTATGGCTGCGGGCAGTCCGAAGCCCATGGTACCGAGGCCGCCGGAGGAAATGAAGCTGCGCGGATTTTTGAACTGGAAATACCGGGCTGACATCATTTGGTTCTGTCCTACGTCGGTAACGGCTATGGCATCGTGGCCTGTGGCCGAGCTGACTGCCGCAACCACCTCGCCCATAGTCATAGGCTCGTCGCCCTCGCGGTGCAGCTCGCGGGAGTACACTTCGCGAACTTCGACGTTCCGGCATGCGTCAAAGCTTGCGAGCCATTCGTGCCTGTCGGAAGCGGGTTCTATCAGTGGGAGCAGTCCTTCCAGCACACGCACGGCATCGCCGTGCACGGCCACGGTGGAGGCAACCACTTTGTCGAACTCCGACGAGTCTATGTCGATATGTACTATTTTCGCGTCCGGGGCGTATTTGGAGGCTACGCCGGTCACCCTGTCGTCGAAGCGCATTCCGATGCCTATTATGAGGTCGGCGCGGTTGGTGTTGTAGTTTGGCCCGATGTTGCCGTGCATTCCGAGCATACCCTTGTAGAGCGGGTGGCCGGAGGGCATGGCCGACAGTCCGAGCAGCGTTGATGCCACGGGGATAGATGCCTTTTCGGCAAAGTCGCAAAGTGCTTTTTCGGCTCCTGATATGGTGACACCCTGGCCTGCGAGAATAAGCGGGCGTGCGGCTTCGTTTATCAGTTTGGCGGCGGAATGCAGGCATTCCTCGTTGATTCTCGGATTCGGGTTATAACTTCTGATATAGCTTATTTTGCTGTACGGGGTCTGTACCTGTCCTATCTGGGCGTCGCGGGCTATGTCGAGAACTACTGGGCCGGGACGTCCGCTGCGCGCTATGAAGAATGCGCGGGCCACGGCGTTGTTTATATCTTCGGCATGGCGCACCTGCAGGCTCCATTTGGTTATGGGCTGGGTGATGCCTATCACGTCTGTTTCCTGGAAGGCGTCCGACCCGAGGTATTGCGCCCCGACCTGCCCGGTGATAACCACAAGCGGGGTCGAATCCATCATAGCGTCGCTAAGGCCGGTGATTACATTGGCTGCGCCGGGTCCGGAAGTGACTATGACCACGCCCACGCGTCCTGTGGCGCGGGCATACCCCTCGGCGGCATGTATGGCGCCCTGCTCGTGGCGAACGAGTATGTGGCGGAGCGAGTCGGTATAGTCGTACAACGCGTCGTAGACAGGCAGAATCTGCCCTCCGGGATAACCGAACACCGTGTCGACGCCCTCGGCTATTATAGCTCTCAGGAGGGCGTCGGCTCCGCTAACCGGGTTTTCGGTGGATATTTCTGTTAGTTCGTTCATATATACTATGTTATTGTTTGCGGACACCTCCTCGGTCGGCAGAGCTTACACTGCCGGCATACATCTGTAGAGAGCGGCTGACATGGCGTTCCCGCCCGCGTGGTTTGAAGGCATCGACGCCGAGGGAAAGTTCGTATGCGCGGCGACGGTCGAGTTCTTCTTCGTCGACAGCTAAGCTTATGCTGCGGGCCGGTATGTCGATTTCTATTATGTCGCCGTCATGTATAAGGGCTATGTTGCCGCCGGCGGCTGCCTCGGGCGAGATATGGCCTATCGACAGCCCGGACGTTCCGCCGGAGAAACGTCCGTCGGTAATAAGGGCGCACGCTTTGTCGAGGTGGCGTGCTTTCAGGTAGGAAGTGGGGTAGAGCATTTCCTGCATGCCGGGGCCTCCAGCCGGACCTTCGTAGGCGATTACAACGACGTCGCCTGCCTTGACGGTGCCGTCGAGTATTCCATGCATGGCGTCTTCCTGCGAAATGAATACACGGGCAGGACCGCTGAACGACAATACCGACGAGTCGACGCCTGCTGTTTTCACCACGCATCCGTCGGGGGCGAGATTGCCTCGAAGCACAGCCAGACCGCCGTCGGCGCTGTACGCGTGTTCAACATCGCGAATGCAGCCTGCTGTTCTGTCGGTGTCCGTGGAGTCGTACATACATATCTGGGAACCAAGCTCGGTGGTGCGTCGGCGTCCGGGGGCGCTTTTCCATAATTCTTCAGCGCGGTCGCTGTATTGCTTGCCTCCTATGGCGTAGCGCTCTATGGCTTCTGCAAGCGTCATACCGTCGGCACGTGCCACATTTGTGTCTATAAGCCCCGCTACAGCCAGATTACGCAGTATGGAGAGGACGCCGCCGGCGCGGTTTACATCATCGATATGGTATCTGGAGTTTGGCGCTACTTTGCACAGCACAGGCGTTTTCCGCGACAAGAGGTCTATGTCGTCGAGGGTGAAATCAATGCCGCCCTCGGAAGCGACAGCAAGGAGGTGCAGCACGGTGTTTGTGGAGCCGCCCATCGCAATATCCATCGTCATGGCGTTGAGCATGGCGCGTCGGTTGGCGATAGAGCGGGGCAGTACCGACTGGTCGCCGTTGCCGTAATATGCCTCAGCCATTTCCACTATGCGGGCGCCTGCTTTCTCCAGAAGCAGGCGTCGGTTTGCGTGGGTGGCGGGAATGGTGCCGTTTCCGGGGATCGAAAGGCCGAGGGCTTCAGTGAGGCAGTTCATAGAGTTGGCCGTGAACATTCCGGAGCAGGAGCCGCAGGTTGGGCACGCCCCTCGTTCGAGAGCCAGCAGGCTTTCGTCGCTTACATTCTCGTCGGCCGCGCGCACCATGACGTCCACGAGGTCGACAGCTTCGCCGTCGACGATACCGGCCTCCATCGGGCCTCCCGACACAAATATGGCAGGTATGTTGAGCCTCATCGCGGCTATGAGCATGCCGGGTGTTACCTTGTCGCAGTTCGATATGCACACCATTGCGTCGGCGCGGTGTGCGTTTACCATATATTCTACCGAGTCGGCGATCAGCTCGCGCGAGGGCAGGGAATATAGCATTCCGTCGTGTCCCATCGCTATGCCGTCGTCAATGGCGATAGTGTTGAATTCTGCGGCAAAACAGCCGGTTTGTTCGATTGCTCGTTTCACGATTGCTCCGGCGCGGTCGAGATGGACGTGGCCGGGCACGAACTGGGTAAAAGAGTTGACAATGGCTATGATGGGGCGTCCGAAGCTTTTTTCGTCCATGCCGTTTGCGCGCCACAATGCCCGCGCTCCGGCCATACGTCGCCCTTGGGTACTGATACTGCTTCTTAATGGAATTTTCATAAGGATGATAGTAAATCCGGAATAGTGGCGACGAATGAAACGTGCCATCGCCGCAAAATTAAATAAATTCTTGAAAAATGGCAAAAATATTGCAATATTCTTTTCGCGGGGCTGCGCGCGTGGCAATATGCTCCCAAGAAAAAAAGAGCTAATATTTTGCTTGTGCAAAATTTAGCTCTTGTTAATAGTAGCCCCGTAGGGAGTCGAACCCTAATCGATGGAACCGGAATCCATTATTCTATCCATTGAACTACGGGACCATGCGGCCTGTGTCAGACTTTAGTCGGGGTGACAGGATTCGAACCTGCGACCACCTGGTCCCAAACCAGGTGCGCTACCGGACTGCGCTACGCCCCGAAAAGTTCTGCAAAGGTAATCAATACTTATTAACCGAGCAAATATTTCTCTTCGTTTTTGATGTGCGTTTTTTAGGAATGTAGACTACAGGTAGCGGTTGGCGAGGCGGCGGTATGCCTCGGTGTGTTTGAACGAGCCGAGCCATTTGTTGAGGGAGTCGCGCAGAGCTGTGTCGCCCGGAGCAACGGCCCAAACTTGGAATTGGTTGAACGATATGGGGGTTGCTATGTCGAGGCGCGGGTACATGGCGGCTATGCGGCGTGCCACAGCTTCGTTTACCACGGCATGCTTCACATCGCCTGTCGCCGTCATAATGGCGAGGTGTTCGGAGGAGTGTTCCGGGTCGGAGAATATGGTTATGGTGTCGCCGAGTTCTTTGGCCATATTGTTGAGGCGCGTTCTGAATGGGGAGCCTTCGGCTATCCACACGGTGTCGCCTCTGAGCTGTTCCTGCGACAGAATCGGGCCTCGTCCGCCGGCGCTGTCGGCGAGCTGTACTAACACTTGCTTGTCGAGATATACGGCATCGGTAAGCGGGAAGTACTTTTTAAGAGTCGAGGTGGAGGGAACGGAAGCCACAAGAAGGTTGTATCGGTGCTCGTAAAGACCGAGGAAGGCGTCTTCGAGTTGCGAGAAAGGGTGAAACACCACGGGTATGCCGTGTTCTCGCGCTATGTCGCGGAGCAGGAGATAGTCGAATCCCTCTATGGTGTCGTTTCGCAGATTATATGTGAGAGGCGACATCTCGATTGCTACGGCAAGTGTATCTCCTCCCGGAGGGGTAAATTCTTCGGCAATGCCGCTTCGGCGTCCTTCGCTTCGGCGCATTATTCCCACCACGGCGAGCCCTGCTATGACTATGCAGATTATCAGCGGGAGTCTTTTGTGCATACTGTTGTGCTTCATTCTGTTTAAGAGAGTATTTGATAATGTCTTTTAAAGCACATTCAAAAAAAGTGTGCCGCGTTTAGTACCCGGCACACCTTGGCTATCTCGATAAGTATGATATACCCTTGGCACCGAATTTTGGTTATGATGGGAGGTGCTGGGAGAGAGCGTCCGTTATTCGTCGCTTTTGGTTCCGTAGTGCTCTTTCAGCTTGCGCTCGAGCACGTCGGCTTGCTGAAGCCCTGCTTCGCGCCATACTGCCTCGCCTTTTTTGAAGATAATCAGCGTGGGCACTGAGCGGACGTTGTATTGTGCGGCAAGTCTGCGGTTTTGGTCGATGTCGATTTTTATTATGTTAGCGTTTTCACCTACGCGTTTCTTGGTTTCTTCGAGTATGGGAGCCTGCATCTGGCAGGGACCGCACCATGTGGCGAAGAAATCGACGAGGGTAGGTTTTTCTTCGAGAATCAATTTGTCAAAATCAGTCATATCTGTGTATTTTATGAGAGTTATGGTTCTATATCTGCGCGGTGGCAGTTTGTTTAGTATGGAAACAACCGAACGGCTTCAAGAGTTTATTCAATCAGCTTTTTGTCCTCGCATCGCAGTGTGCGGCCCGGGAAAAGCCGTTTGAACGACGGGTTGTGTGTGGCTACCACTATGGTGGCGCCGTTGTTGGAAGATATGGAGTAGAGCAGTTCCATCACTTGTTCGCCGGTTTCCGGGTCGAGGTTGCCGGTTGGTTCGTCGGCGAGTATGAGTGAAGGTTCGTTCAGCAGTGCCCGGGCTATGACCACGCGCTGCTGTTCGCCGCCGGAGAGCTGGTGGGGCATTTTGTAGGCTTTGGTGAGCATGCCTACCTGCCGAAGTACTTTTTCGATCCGTTCGGCGCGTTCCTTTTTGTCGGCCCACCCTGTGGCTTCGAGCACGAATTCGAGATTGGAGTACGCGGTACGGTCCGACAACAGCTGGAAGTCTTGGAACACTATCCCTATTTTTCGCCTCAGGAATGGTATTTCTTTCGCGCGAATGTCGCATAGGTCGTACTCGAATATGCGGGCCTGTCCCGATGCTATCGGCACTTCGGCATACATCGATTTCATAAGCGAAGTCTTTCCGCTGCCTACCCTGCCGTAGAGGTACACAAATTCGCCTCGTCCTATTTTGAGATTTACGTCTTTGAGCGCCACGTGTTCGTTGCGCAGTATTTCAACTTGCTTGTATTCTACCATAAGGCTCATAGATTTAATCTGTAGGAATTGAATGTGATGCAGCGTGCTCCGAAGCCGCTTTTCTGGCGCGTGAGTCCGTGGTTGAGGACTCGGCCTCCGTCTTCGTTCGATATTCCGAAATCGAACCACCGTACTTTTGTCGCCATAAGGCGGTAAAGGTGGTCGAAAAGGCAGGCGAGCGCGCCGCATTCGCGGCCGGCGTCGGACGATGCTATGTACTGGGCGTGTGCGGAGGTGTCTGTGATGTAGAGCACTGTGCCGGCAAGCATCTCTGTGCCTCTATAGGCTGCGAATAGCTTTATGTTATGGGGGAAACGTTCGTGGAGCAGGCATATTTCGGCCAAACTGTGTACCGGCGATGTGTTGTGGCGCTCATTCAGCACAATGCCCAGTATACCCCAGAACGCAGCCCAGTCGGAGCATTCCCGGCACACGATTCCGGCGTCTGCCGCGCGTTTCAGGGCGCGGCGTGAATTGTTGTCGAAGGGTAGGGGAGAGGCAAGGTCTGTGACGCTGCTGCTCTGCACTGCTTCGAGTACTCCTCCCGAGCGCCATAGGGCGTAGAGGTCTTCCTCGGCCGGATATTTATGGAATATATGAGGCACAGGCTTGTACAGCAGGCTTTTGAAGCCTGCTGATTTTGCAAACTCGGTAAATTCCTGCCACAACGCGAACATGGCGTTGGTATCGGCGCGGGGTGTCATCAGCCAGCCTCCGTATGTGAGTCCTCTGTGCGAGCACAGGGTTGTCCCTTCGGCATTTGCCGGCATAACGGCTATCAGACGGTTCTTGGAGTCAAAGGCAAGCAGGGAAAAATCATTAAAACGGTCGGAATGGTAATCCATATATCCTCTCATATGGAGGAACGTGCCGTTGCGGGACTCCCGCACGGCGTAGTCCCAAAGCCCGTTTTTTGCCTTTGTGTACCGTTCAATCATTGGCGTCGGTCCAGTAGCGGTTGAGTCGTGCGGCTGCTACGGAGTATCTGTATTCAAGGTCGATGAAGTCGAGTTTGAAGTCGATATAGTCGTTGAGTTCGCGCAGATAGTCGAATATTGTCAGCTGTCCGCCGTAGAAAGCCTTGTCAAGCAGTTTGATATAGTCCTTGTCGTTGTCGAACGATTCCCGGAATCCTTTCAGGGAAGCCTGCATCGCCAAGGCTTCGGAGTAGTCGGCGTCCATTTCGGCAATGAGCCTGCGGGCTGCAAGGTCGCGGTCGAGCATCGACGCCGAGAGGGCTGCCTTGGCTGCGGCTGCCTTGCGGTTTTTCCCCCAGAACGGAAGGGCGATTCCCACGCTGAAGCCGTTGAAGTGCATGCCTTCCTCGAAGTCGTGGATAAATCCTATCGACAGACCCGGCAGCGCGCTTCTGCGTGCTACAGACACCTCTGCCTTGGCTGCTTCGACGAGGCTTGTGGCAGCGGCTACCGACGGATTATTCTCGGCAAGACAGCTTCGGTATTCTCCGTGTCCGCGCAGCGGCTCGGACGGGAAGCGGTCAATGCCGCTGAGGTCGAAATCGCCACCGGCAAGAATCTTTATATTCTCGTTTGCCTTGCGGCTTTCGATATCGGCTTCGGAGAGCCGCTTTTCGATAGCGAGGAGTTCTCGTTTCGCCTTCATAACCTCGAGAATTGTGGCATTGCCGTGCTCGAACGCCTTGCCGAGGTACTCCGACAGTTTCGATATGTTCGTCTTGGCTTCCGCGAGGAGCATGCGGTTCTGCTCGGCCTTTATGTGGTCGAATATAAGGCTTTTGGCCTCTAAGGCGAGGTCAATGGATTTTGCCCGCCACAGCAGTTGGAAGGCTTCTTGGCGGTATCCGTTGGCCTTGCTTCGTGCGCTGTATGTGCCGGGCCAGTCGAATGCTTGCTTTACCGATACCCCCCAGCGGTTTTCCACTCCGGACGGCGCGAATTTATAATCAAAATCAGCTTCGGGACCTGCAAGCGTGTTTTCAGAGCGGGATTCCTCAAGCTCTGCCTCGTATCGCGCACGCTCGGCTTTCAGCTCAATGTTGGATTCGAGTATGGCGCGGACGGCATTGTCGACAGCATTCTGCTGCGCGAACGCTCCGATAGGGCAGAGGGCGGCAAGCGCTATGGTGATTATGTTACTTTTCATTGCGGTTGAGTATTTGGTAGAGAGCCGGTACTACATACACATTCAGGGCAGTGGAACTTACGAGGCCGCCGAGTATCACTATCGCCATAGGCGCCTGAATCTCGTTTCCGGCAGCGTCGGCGTTGACGGCGAGCGGCACGAGGGCGAGCGCCGAGGTGAGCGCCGTCATCACTATGGGGAGCAATCTGTCGGCAGAGCCGTGTATGATGCGGGCTGTAAGCTTTTCGCCTTGCTCGTGGAGCTGGCCGTATCGGGTGATAAGCAGCATGCCGTTTCGGGTACTGATACCCATCAGCGATATGAAACCGATGATTGCCGGGATGTTTATCTCGCCTCCCGTTATGGCGAGCATTACGATTCCGCCTATCAGGGCCAGAGGCATGTCAACCAATATCACGGCTGCGAGCGCGGCATTCTTGAACTGGCCGTACAGCAGCATGAAAATTATCAATAGGGCGCCGAGCGAGGTCCACATCAGTGTGCGCGATGCTGCCTGTTCGTTCTCAAACTGGCCTCCGTATACCACATAATAGTTCTCCGGCAGTTCGACTTCTGCCTCTACCTTTCGGCGTATGTCGTCGACAGCTCCGCGGAGGTCACGCCCGTCGACGTTGGCCGATATCAGAATGCGGCGTTTCACATTTTCGCGGTTTATGGTATTGGGTCCTGTGGTGGACGATATGTCGGCAATTTCGGCGAGCGCTACCTTGCCGTTCACTCCGTCGAGAGTCAGCTGGCCGATGTCGTCAATTCGGCTGCGGTAGCCGTCGGCAGCTATCACGGCAACGTCATATGCGAATCCGTCGTCATATACCTGTGCCACCACTTTGCCTCCGAGGGCTGTTTCCACGGCCTTGCCGAAGTCGCCGAGCCGTATGCCGTGCTGGGCGAGCAGGTCGCGTCGCGGACGTACTAAAAGTTGCGGGCGCTCTGTCTGCTGTTCGATGTTGACATCGACTATGCCCGGCACTTCGCCGATAGCAGTCTTCACCTGCTTGCCGACGGAGAAGAGGCGTTCGAGGTCACTGCCGAATACCTTTATGGCTATCTGTGCCTGCGAGCCGGAAAGCATGGCGTCGATGCGGTGGGAAATGGGCTGGCCTATTTCCACAACTGCGCCGGGTATCTCTCCGAGTCTTTGGCGCAGGTCGCGGCTCACCTCGGCGCGGCTGCGGTCGGTCAGCTTGTAAGGGGCTTCGATTTCCGAAACGTTGACGCCGAGGGAGTGCTCGTCGAGTTCGGCGCGGCCTGTTTTGCGGGCCACGGTGAGCACTTCGGGCGTTTCGAGGATTATGCGTTCGGCCTCGCGTCCTATTTTGTCGCTTTCCTCAAGCGATATGCCCGGAAGGGTAGAAACATTGATGGTGAAAGAGCCTTCGTTGAACGGCGGCAGGAAGCCTCGTCCGAGGGTGAAAAACAGGCCGAGCGACAGCACGAACAGCATTCCTGTTGTTACAAGCATAGCCTTTTTATGCTTCAGCGACAGTTCCAAAGAGCGGGCATAGGCTTTTTTCAATGCGGCAGTGACGCGCGGTTCGCGTTCTTCGGAGTCTTTGGCAGAGGATTTTCCGCCGAGCAGGAAGGAGCAGAGCACTGGGGTGACGGTCAGAGCCACGATTGTAGACGCTACAAGTGCCACGAGGAAGGCCACGCCGAGGGGTATGAGCATGCGTCCTTCCATTCCGGTAAGGAAAAAGAGCGGGAGGAAGGCGGCGGCTATTATCAGAGTGGAGTTGAATATGGGCATTCGCACTTCTGCCGAAGCCTTGTATACCACTTCCTTGGCCGGTATGCGCTCGGAGGCGGGGAGCGCGCGGTTTTCACGCAGGCGTTTGTAGACGTTCTCCACGTCGACAATGGCGTCGTCGACAAGGCAGCCTATGGCTATCGCTATGCCGCCGAGGCTCATGGTGTTAACAGTGTACCCCATAGCGTTCAGTATCAACACCGTCACGATTATAGACAGAGGCAGAGCCACTATGGATATTACCGTGGTGCGTATGTTCATCAGGAAGAAGAACAGCACGATTATCACAAAGAACGCGCCTTCGAGCAACGTGCGTTGCAGGTTCGATATGGAGTTTGATATAAATTCGCTCTGGCGGAATATGTCGGTGGATATTTCTATGTCGTGCGGCAGTTTGCGGGCAAGGGAGGCCAGCTCGGCGTCGATGGTTTCGGTGAGCTGTATGGTGCCTGTTCCGGGTTGTTTGGTGACGGTTATTATTACGGCCGGTTTTGCCTCTACCGAAGCCACGCCGAGGCGGGGTGTGCGTCCTCCGACGTCTACCTTGGCAATGTCGCCTATTGTGATGATATTGCCTGCTCCGTCCGACCGTACCACGGCAGCGGCAAGCTCGTCGGGCGATGCCGTGTTGAGCTCGGCCTTGACGATGTATTCGTTGCCGTAGTCATACACCACGCCGCCGCCTGCGTTGGTGTTGAAGCCGTCGGTGGCGGCAAGAACCTCGTCGAGGCTCACATTGTGCAGGCGCATCAGCTCAGGATCGAGGTTGATGCGGAATTCCGGCGAGTCGCCGCCGATTACCGCCACCTGCGACACACCGCCGAGGCCGAGAAGGCGTGGGCGAATGTTTTTCTCCGCAATGCGGCGGAGTTCGAGCATCGATGTGCTGTCGGAGGTGAGGCCTATAATCATTATTTCGCCGAGAATCGACGATTGAGGACCCATGGTCGGCTTGCCGACGCCGGGGGGGAGTGCGTCGGCCGCTTCGTCAAGGCGTTCGCCAACTATCTGGCGGGCGCGGTATATGTCGGTACCCCAGTCAAATTCCACCCAGACCACGGAGAATCCGGTGGTGGAAGTGGAGCGTACGCGACGCACTCCCGTAGAGCCGTTCACGGCTGTCTCAACGGGGTATGTTACGACTGTTTCAACTTCTTCGGGCGCAAGTCCGGGTGCCTCGGTCATCACTACCACGGTGGGCGCGTTGAGGTCGGGGAATATGTCTACCTCCATGCGCATAAGCGTGAGAGTGCCCGCTATGAGCAGTAGCGCCGATATTATGAGTACCGCAAGGCGGTTGTCGAGCGAGGCGCGTATAATTCTGTTCAACATCGCTTGTGGTGGCTTAGTGGTTGTGGGAATGGCCTTCGGGTATTGCAGAGCCTGTTTCGGCGAGGCGCACGGCGGTGGCTCCCGACATCACTATCACAGCTCCGGGGTGTATGCCGCTGACAATCTCGACACTGCGGCCGTCGGAGGCGCCAAGTTCCACGCGGCGTTTGGCGTAAGCCTCGGGGTGGACGCGCTCGTATACGAAGTAGTTGCCCTGCTGCTCCGATATGGCACCGGTGGGAACTGTTACGACGTTTTCGCGAGGGGCGCCGGTGAGATAGGCGGTAAATGATGTGCCCGGGGTGAGTTCGCCGTTGTTAGGCATGGTGAAATATACTGGCACGTAAGCCGTGGCACCGTTGGAGTCGGGCGTGGGCGCGCCAGATGAGCGTTTCCCGCCGGCCGAGGCAATGTCGATGGTAGTGTCGGAGTAGGGTATCTCTACTATGGCGTTGCTGAACGATGCCGCGTTGCGCAGGTACTTGCGAGGGAGGTCTATGCGCAGGTTTACAGTCTTGGAGGCTGATATGGAGGCTATCGGCGCGCCGGTTTCCACAAACTGGCCTTCGGCGGCATCGAGGTGCGTAAGCACCCCTGATATTGGAGCCGAAGCCCTGCCTGAGAGTGCTGCCGGGCTGTATACGGCTTTTGCCTGCTCGTAGGCTGATACGGCGGCGTTATAGTCGGAGGCTGTAACAAGGCGGTCTTCGTACAGCGGGGTGAGGCGGTCAAGCTCGCGTTTGGCGGCATCGAGGGCTGCCTTGGCGGCGGCATTGGCATCGCCGCCGCTGGTGCCGTGCGAGTCGATAATGGCTATCGTGGCGCCTGCTCGCACATCGCTGCCCGGGTTTATGCCTTTGGCGTAGTGCACGGTGCCTGAGGTTGGCGCCGATACTACCGCCATCTCGGAGCCTGTCAGCTCAATGCGGCCGGTAGCGCGTACGGCTTCATGGAATGTGCCGGCGCGCAGGGTGTCGAAAGTTACGCCGAAACGTTCGGCTACTTCGTCGTGCAGCATTATCTCGCTTCCGTGGTCGTGGGCAGGCGCTGCGACTTCGGCGCCGTGTTCATGCCCGTGGTCGTGCTCGTGTTCGTGGGCAGCGTGGTCTTCGTGGTTGTGCTTGCATGCTCCCGATGCAAGCGCAAGCCCTATGGTCAGGGCCAGTGCTATTTTATTGTTCATTATGGCAATGATTGATTTATTCGCAAATTTACTCATTTTTCCATGCCTGCGCAACCTATTCGCTTCCCGTAAGGATGCAATGCACTTTCCCTACCGGAAGTTTGCCTTCGAGGCGCATAGGTATCCGCTTTGAGTCGGCGCTGATCCACGCCTCCATGTCGTCCGAGCTTTTTTGTCCGCCTTTGGAGGTGAAAATGAAGGTTATATGGTATGTCGGCACGCATTTCCCGTCGATTTCAAGCTCTGTCGGGCCGTCGTACCGTATGCTGAGTGTTTCTTTCTGTTTTCCTGAAAAGATATTCAGCTTTGCAGTATGGCCCGGAGTCCAGCTCTGGAACGGTAGCTTGCGCATATAGTAGAAAGATGTGAGCATATCGACGGTTTCGCCTGCGGCACTGAGCGTTCGGCTGTCGTCTACCCGCAGTACTCCTTTCTTGAACACCTTGCGTGTGCAGAAAGCTTTTACCGAGTCGGGGTCGCTGTAGTTGTAGCGTACCACGTCGTGCTTCTGCTCTCCGCCCTCGTGGGCTATCTTCTCATAGAACAAGGGCGTCAGTCCGGCATACGCCATGCGTCCGTTGAGAGTGTCGCGCACCCGGTATATGCGGTCGGCCCAAGGCTCGGAGGCCGCTGTAAGCTTGGCAAGGTAGCTTTTGGGGCCGTGGGAGAGAGTGAGGGTCGCGCTTCCGGCTTTCTTATTTATCAGGCCCCATTTGAACATTACTTTGTAATGGAGCGTTTCGGGCTGCATGCGTTCGGTGCCGCGCGCTCCGGCTGTCAAAGAGGCGGCTATCACTAATATTATGATACTTATAAGCTTGTGCATAAGGTAATGGATTTGCGTGCTACACTTTATAACAACGGAATATTCTATAAAGATTGTGTGCAAGCATAATTTATGTGCAGATTGTAGGTTGCTTAATCCTTTGCAAAAGTACTATTTGCGGCGCTCATACCGCTTACACAATTCTGTGCAAGCCTTGCAGAATTATGCACGTCGGCGAACTTTGGTGTGGAATGTTGCGTAAAATTTAGGAATGCGTAATACTCACTATTCCGCATTCCTAAAAGGGGGTGTTTTCACCCGGTTATGGATGATATTATTCGGTCATATGTCATTAATTTGGATGTCTATCGCATTTTCATCTATGCGAATTTCATATTTGGTGAATGGATTGTTGAATACATTCGTCATCTTATGGCTTGTCACATAGGTATTGCTCTCAATGTATTGAGATTCTCCGAAAATGATTTTCTCAACATCGTCGCTTGTGCTAATCGAGCATCCTAATGAAGTCATATTCTTTCCGATTTTCTTGATTTCATAAAGACTGTCGAAGTTTTCATAGTCTTTTTCAGGAATCAGAAGGAACAAATAGTCTGATGCACGACTGATTGCCACATTCAGAATGTTCTGATTGTTGATAAAGGTCATATCTGCGGCACGTTTTAATCCACTGGCAGGAGGATTTAGGACCACAATTATGATATCACATTGATCTCCTTGAAAGCCATGCGCAGAACCGAAAAGCACGTCGATTCCATCAAAAACAGGCATACTCTGGGTATAAATTTTTTGGATAGCCTGAATTTCTGCTGAATATGGGCTGATAACACCAACCCGTATTCTTTCTCCGGCATGATGCTTGTTAAGTTTACGAGTCAGATACTTAAGAAGCTCTACTGTAAAGATAACGGAGTAAATATGGATATTAGACTTTGATAATCTCTTGAGGTCAAAAATAGAATCTTTCCCTACAGGGAAACTGATGATGTTGAGCGGATTCTCCTTGAATCCCATATTTAATACCCTATGGTCTGCGGCAGTGCGATTGTGTGACAATTTATTCCCATATAGGTATCTGCTGAATAGTTCTCCGATGGTTGGAATGGAACGATACTGCGTCATCAACGGGGTAATTTTGAATTGACAAGGCTCTGTCGTTGGAGTTGCGAAGTCATTAAGGTTGACCATCGTATAGATATTCTCCTTTTTCCACAGGTCAATATTGACTATAGGCTCGATTTGGAATGGGTCGCCTGAAATAATAATATGTTCTGATTGAGAATTGCATATCGGGAGAATGACTTCATATAATGGTATCATTGACGCTTCATCGATAAAGACATAATCCCAATCAAACATTCTCAGATCACAGTCGCTAAAGCCATCAAAGGCATAGCGCGCCATAGTAGAGATGACACATACTTTTCTTTGCAGTGAAATTTCGCTTTCACGACCATAGACCAACTCTTCGGCTTCGATATAAGGATCGTCCGTCTTTACAAAACGCCATATCCAACTATCCTGACCGTTGCATTCTTCGTGCAGTTTGCGAGTGAGGACATCACAGGCTTTGTTGGTCGGCGCTAATACCAATATTCTGATTTCCTGGTTCGCAGATTCTATGAGGTGGTTGATTCTTTTGGCAAGCGTTGTTGTCTTTCCTGTTCCCGGAGGACCAAATATGAATTCCATATCGGTCCTCAGGTTTTGCTTTAGTGAGATGTTGGGTTCAAGTCCGAGTCCATCTATTTGATGCTGCCAATATTTGAGTATCGCTATAGGCTCGTTAGCCTCGATGAATGCATACTGAAGATTGTCTGTGTTTTTCTTTAATATTTCAATTATTTTTGATTCATGCTGGCTGCATTTCAAGATGAGATTATCGTCTTTAACACTGGCTGAATCAAAATTGAATTTTTCGATCGTTCCATTCTTAAATACAAAAGTAACAGGAACTGAATCCATATCCTCCAGCGAATATGGAATATAACGAGATGGGTCTGATAGAATCAGCATCGAATCGTTTTTAGGATTGAAAGACAGTGTGCAAAACGATATATACAATGCTTTATTTCCTGCGACATCAGTAGTGCCCTGAGATTTCACTTCAAGCTCCATAAGTGCCCTAAGCCAGCCATAGCTATATTTTGGGGATTCTTCGATTTGTTCTCGCAGGCGATCTATCTCTTCCAGCTCTCTCCTCTGTATGTTTGCCTTTTCTTCAAATCCGCTTAATATTTCATCCAGATTTTTATTCTTGCCAACAGGCTGGGCATTGTGCCCGGATATTGCCGCAAGATTGTCGGGCATTTCAAAGTCAGAGTCTTTCACGCCCTTGCTCCTGGCTCTTTTGGGAAGCCAGTTTTGTGCCTCGTTTTGTTGCTTGCGTCGGAGTTCTCTTACTTCCTTCTCCTGTTCAGCCGCAGCCTCGGCTTCAGCCTGTCTTTCAAACTGGCTGAGTTTTTCTTTCATCCGTTTGATTTCGTCGGCTGAAGTAAAGCCAAGATCTCTCAATTCCTTGCCGAGTGCATAAGCCTCTCGTGTGGCTGCAGACATCTTGCTGATTTTCTCTGCTTCTTGAATATTGGGAGTACTGGGTACTTCCAACTTGGCAAGCAAATCGGCATCGAAAGTATAACCGTTTTCAAGCAGCTCTTCTTTATAGGCACCTCTCTTGACACAGCGCAACTCGCTTCCGACGTAAAGCCAACGACGATTCTGTAACTCTATGATCAGAGAGTTATAAGGCCATTGATGAGTTTTAATGCCATAGCTTTTATATTTGGATTCGTTGTTTTTAAATAACGAAGAATCGCAACGATATGCTTTAATTAACAGTGACCAGACATACAAGCTTAAATCCTTGCTGCCATCACCGGCTTCAAGAGTTTCCAACACGCTCAATAAGCCGTCAAGGGATGTAAATTCCTTTCTTTCGGCTGTCTTATGGCATCTTTCTCTCTCAGATGGTGTAAGCGGCTGTGATTCCCTGATTATGTCGGGAGTGTCTTTTACTATTAGTCTGTCAACAAATTCGTTGAACATAGACGACCCGACTTCCTCTATGCACCTGTCATAACTCAGGGTATTGAAGAAGGCACGGTCCGTTTTTATGTCGTCGCACGCTGTAAAATATTCTCGAAGAATAGGAATGTCCTTATATATTATTCCGGGCTTACACGCACGTATGCGTTTATCATCGTTATTGTGGTCGCATAAAAAGATAGAAGCGTCTGCCATCAAATCGATGAGATCATCACGCTCATTCAGGGAACAGCTATTGTAAAACCTGATGGTCTTGGTCAATAGGTCATTAAGGTCCTTAATGTCCGAGATAAGCAATGGTTCTCCGTTTTTCCGTTTTTCGTTTTGACGATTAATCTGAATGCGGATAGAATCAAGTTGGTTCGGTATTTTGACGTTGAGTGCCTTGATCAATTCCCGGAACTTCTCGGAATGCTCATAAAGTTCGATATTTATACTTGTGTCAAGGGCCATCATACCTTCTATAGGAAAGAAGACATTCGGCTTTTTGTCACTGCCGTATGCACATACAAAATCGCCCTCCATATTTTTTATGATTTGAGCATAACGCATAGGGGCGTTTGAGCGCTCTCCTTTGTTGATCTCGTAATCCTCCACCAAGCGCCGCCGAAGAACATAGTCATAGAATCGATCAAGCCATTCAACAGGCTGTTTTTTCATAAAGGCCGATGTAATCCGTCCGGACAGTCCCTCTCCATCTATTTTATTAATATTGACAAATGACCCATCAATATCGCGCTCTACCACCGAACACAGTACAAAGCCGGAAGTGCCACCGGTCAAATCTTTGATTTGATCATCGTCCAAAAGCTTCTGGATCTCAGCGGCAGCCCACACACCTTGTCGTTTGTTGAGGTATTTCCCGGTTCTGGACAAGAACAAAGGTTTATTCTCAAATACGTTATTATAGCTTACCTCGAAATAGTTTGAGATACGGTGACTATCATAATAATAGCCATCGTATGAGGTTGTGTCGTACTTGATAAGTTGGAGAATATTGTCATTTAGGAGTTTGGCTTTGTCAGATCCTTTCCAGTCGCGTAGAATTATGAGGCTGTCTGCTGCTAATTCGGCGATTGCCTTGAATAGGGCCGTGTTGATGTCATTGTTCCTTTTTATCTGCTGGCGATTGTCTACCAGCGCAAATGGCGCATGGATCACATAGCATGTGCCAATGTTTTCATTTGTGGGAAAAAAACAATGGATATTACGAGAAGTCTTTGTGTCAATACGTCCATTCTCGATATAATAGCCGAGAGCAATATCATGACGACCATGTTGGGCAATATCTATTGTTCTTTTCAATAGTAAGATGCGCTGTCTGTCCCCGGCTCTTTTTTCCAAGTTATAAAGGGAGTATGTTAAGTTGTTTCCCTTTCCTTCATATTCAAGAGCTTTCTCAATCCTGTCTGATTCATTGGGCGTCCTCCATGTTATTGTTCTGATATGGTGTAGAAAGAGTTGCGGATAGTCAAGGTTTTTTAATTTTAGGGCTATCTCCTCAAATGCCTTTTGTGGTGTGATGCTTTCGTGGTTGAAGGGAAGCACGAACACTGTTTTTCCGTGCTTTCTGTAGTCCGTGCTTTCGATAGTGGTTGGTACAATATAGTTGTCAATCCTGAAGCAGAAAGGATTGTCGTAGATTTCCGGAGTAGACGTATATTGAAAAACGGCTTTAAAACCAACCCCGAACTTGCCGATCTTGTTCTGCTTGATTTCGGTTTCATAGTTTTTGGAGGAAAATCCTATGGAGCAAATTGAATTGATATGTCCGAGCCGTCCGGCTTCTCTGTCCTCAACTTCTTTTTTTGGGTCGGAAACCGTAAAGCGAATACGTCCGTTATGGGTGAAAATGAATTTGTCCGGCCAGAGTTCCATCTCAACTTCTGTCGCGCCGGCATCATCAGCATTCTGCAACATTTCATATATAAAGTGCGCAGAATCCGAATACTTGTCAATGACTCCGTTGAAGACATTGAAATATTTAGGTTTCATAAAAACCTTCAAATCCTCAAGCTGGGATTCGTGAAGAAGGTTAAACCATTGCTGTTCTTGTGCGTTAACATTGGTAATCATGGGAAATAAATATTAAAGTTAGATTAGGTTGGTGGAGTGCTATAATGCAGAATGTGTCATATATTAACTTCGTGGCAAAAATACGAAAAAATTCGCTTTTTTTTTGTAAAAACTGTTAAAATAAATTAACCAGCCGTTATCGCTATCTTTGGCCGGCCGCCTTAGATATTCTCGGCATAATTTGGTTTGCGCTCGACTTATTACTATATTTGTGCCTGAGAGAAAAATATTTAAAGCGTTATGGCTTGGAAAGATAGATTTATTGTTGCTTTTTTGGCGTTGTTTGTGTGGTCGTCATCTTTGTCGGCGGAGTTGTTTCCCGAGGGTTCTTACCGAGGGAAGATTGCGGTCGGGCCTTCGCGGCTTACCTTGCAGTTCAATATATCGCAGAATGCCGACGGTGTGGCCGAGTGCACGCTCGATTCGCCCAATCAGGGAGCTAAAGGCATAGGTATGACGGTTGACTTCATATCGGAAGATTCGGTGGCGCTTTCTTGCGCGTCGATAGGCGCGGATTTTCGCGGCAGGTTCACCGACGGCGGTCTTGAGGGCGAGCTCAGCCAGAGTGGCTACAAATTTCCGCTTAAGATGCGCAAGAGGGCGTTGAAGATTGCGCGCAGGCCGCAGACGCCGAAGCCTCCTTACCCATATACTTCGATAGACACCACTTTTGAAAACAGCGAGGCCGGCATAACGCTTGCCGGAACGATAGTGCTGCCCGAGGGTGCGACGCGTAAGAGCCGTGTGCCGGCGGTGGTGTTTGTGAGCGGGAGCGGGCTTCAGAACAGAGATGAGGAGCTGTTCGGTCACAAGCCGTTTCTTGTCATTGCCGACTATCTTGCCCGTAACGGCATAGCTTCTCTGAGATATGACGACAGAGGCTTTGCAAAATCGGGCGGAGATGCCTCTGAGGCTACTACGGCTGATTTTGCATCAGACGCCGCTGCGGCAATAAAGTTTTTATCGGGAATCGATGGTATCGGCAAGGTCGGGATTATAGGCCATTCCGAGGGCGGCACGATTGCCCTTATGCTCGCAGCCGAGCGCAAGCCCCGGTTTGTGGTAAGCCTTGCCGGAGCAATATTGCCTTTGAAAGATGTTATGCTGGCGCAGAACCGAGCCTCGTTTGAAAAATCCGGTTTCGCTCCGGAAGTGGTAGACAAGGCTGTGGTTCTTATCGATGCCGTGTTCTCTGAGCAGGCATCCCGCTATCTTGCCGGGAACAATGAGCCGTTCAAGGCCTCTGATATTGCCGTTTTGAAGGGCCTGGACGTGCCGGCTCAGATATTGGAGATGCTTGATGCCAATATGAAGCAGTTGTTCACGCCTTGGCTGTCGTATTCTCTCACTGTCGATGCCCGCAAGTATGCGGCAAAGGCAAAATGCCCTGTGCTGGCGATTAACGGCGAGAAAGACACTCAGGTTGACGCCCGAACCAACCTTGCGGCAATTAGGGAAGCACAGCCCAAAGCAGTGGTAAAATCATATCCGGAATTAAACCATCTTTTTCAGCACTGCAAGACGGGTGCCATAAGCGAATACGGCGACATCGAGGAAACAATATCCCCCGAAGTGCTTGCCGACATCACTGCATTCATACTCGATAAAGCAAGGTGACGCCATCGGTTTTTCGAGTCGGTCACTTCAGCGATGTGTTGGGCATCAGGCCCTCGTCGTTGAAGGAGAAATAGGAGCCGGGGCCGGCCACGATATGGTCGAGAACCTTGATGTCGAAGTAAGCGGCAGCGTCGCATATCCTCTTTGTAAGGGCAATGTCGGGTTGGCTCGGCCTGAGGTTGCCTGAAGGGTGATTGTGGAACAACAGCATGGCTGACGATTTGGCGAGCAATGCCTCTCGGATTATCAGGCGTACGTCGACCACGGTCTGTGTGAGTCCGCCCTGGCCTACGCGAAATTCACGGAGTGGTTTCAGATTGCGTTTCAGAAGCAATACCCAAAATTCTTCGTGGTCGAGGTCGGCAAGGAGAGGACGCATGTATTCGTATGCGGCAGAGGAACTTGACATTGCCGCTTCGGATATTTTCACGGCGTCGGCCGAAGCCCGTGCGCCAAGCTCGAGGGCTGCCATCAGTGTGAGTGCTTTTGCCGGGCCGATGCCTTTATGGCGTGCCATAAACTCGGCAGCGTCCATCGAGGCTATTTTTGAAAGGTGTCCTTTGTACTGGCTCAGAATCTGCTCGCACAAGGTGACAACGCTCACGCCTTTGATGCCTGTGCTGAAAATCAGCGCCATCAGTTCGGCGTCGCCAAGGCTTTTGATGCCTCGGCGCAGCGCTTTTTCGCGCGGGCGCTCGCCCTCGTCCATTTCGGATATGAGGCGGCGGCTTCCGAAGCGCTTGTCATTGTCGGCAGAATCCATAGTGCTATTTCCCTTTGCGAATTGTTAATTCTTCCTCGATGTTGCGTCCGCGCCGAAGCAATATCTTCAGTGTGTACGCTTTTATGAAGCCGAGTCCGTAGCCTCCGAGCTGTATGGCTGCAGCAGGGACGGCAAGAAGCCCTATTTTGACAGAGTGGTTTTCGATGCAGGCACCTACGGCTATGGCGGCGAAATAAACACCGATTGGAAGCAGGAACCAGGGCGACACGCATATGCCGAGCACGATAAGCGCCATGCAGCCGAGCACAAATGCTGCGGGAAGCAGGTGTACCGCTTTCAGCGAGCCGGGGTAGAGCAACTTGAGGGTGATGCGCGACATGCCGAACACATATACCTGGCGGAAAAACTTACGGAAATCGACGCGGCGTTTGTGCCATACAAAGGCCGGGCGCACAAGACCTATGCTGAATCCGGCCTGACGTATGCGGGTGCTCATATCGATGTCTTCCGAGAACATCTCGCGGAAGCCGCCTACTTGCTCATAGACCTCGCGGCTGAATCCCATATTGAATGTGCGCGGTGTGAACTTCTCCATGCTTATCTTGCCGCCTCGTATGCCGCCGGTGGTAAGAAAGGACGTCATGGAGTAGTTTATCGCTTTTTGCGTGTCGGTAAACGATTCGTGGGCTGCGTCCGGGCCGCCGAAACAATCGAGGGGGTTAGCTGCAAGCTCTTTGTCGAGTGTTTCAAAATAAGCGGGCGGAATCACGCAGTCTGAATCGAAAAACACGAAGTATTCGCCTCCGGCGCGTTCCATACCATAGTTGCGCGCTATGGAGCGCCCTTCGTTTTCTTTCCAGAAATAACTTATGGCAAGACCTTTGCCGCAGGCGTCCTCGGCAATGTGCCCGCAGGTGTCGGTGGAGCCGTCTTCCACCAATACCAGTTCGAAATTGTTAACCGTCTGAGCGAGCAGGCTGTCGGTGAGATCCTTGAATTCGGCCACGCGGTTGTATACCGGCACGATTACCGAGTATTTTGGCTTATCCATCAGCTCATGCGGTTTTTATAGTCGGAATAATCGAAGTGCCTCAGAATTTCCACCTCGCCTCCGATGCGCGACAGCACCATGTCGGGGTGCTGCACGCCGTTGAACATATTGGTCTTCACGGTGGTGTAGTGGTTCATGTCGCGCAGCGTTATGCGGTCGCCAATCTTGAGATCTTCGGGGAAGTAGTAGTCGCCCATAAAGTCGCCGCTCAGGCAGGAGTTGCCGCCAAGACGGTACAGACGCCCGTTGGATTGCTCTTTGTCGACTGATTCGAGCACGTCGGGGCGGTATGGCATCTCGAGTGTATCGGGCATATGGCACGCGAATGAAACATCGAGTATCGCAGTCGATATTCCGTCGTTTTCCACGATGTCGACTACGGACGCGGCAAGGTCGCCGGTGCGCCATGTGAAAGCGCTCCCGGGTTCGAGAATCACTTTGAGGTGCGGGTGGCGGCTTCTGAACTCGCTGATTATCTTTATAAGGTGCTCGGTGTCATATCCCTGCCGTGTCATAAGGTGGCCGCCGCCCATATTTACCCATTTAAGAGAGGGTATGAGGTGGCCGAAGCCGGCTTCGAATGCCGCGAGTACCTTTTCGAGGTCGTAGCTCGACGATTCGCACAGGGCGTGGAAATGCAGCCCCTCGATACCTTCGGGCAGGCCGTCGGCGAGCGCCTCGGCAGACACTCCGAAACGCGAGCCGGGAAGCGCCGGGTTGTATATCTCGGTTTCGATAACGGAGCATTTGGGGTTGACCCGCAGCCCGGCACTTGCCCCGGACGCTGCCACTTTGGGACGGAAACGTTCGTACTGGCTTAGCGAGTTGAACGTTATGTGCGAGCTGAGCGCCAAAAATGTGTCGATGTTTTCGGGTGTGTATGCCGGAGTGTATGAGTGGATTTCGCCTCCGAGGCATTCCGCGCCGAGGCGCAGCTCGTTGACAGAGCTGGCCGTGCAGTTGCGGCAATATTGCCTCACGATGTCGAATGTGCGCCAAAGGGCGTTTGCCTTGAATGCCATTATTATATCGGCTCCACTACGGCGGCTTACCTCGCTTATCAGTTCGAGGTTGGCCCGAAGTCGTTCTTCGTAGACTATGAAGTATGGAGTGCTAAGCTCTTTGGCGGTCATATTATAAGATTATGTCTATGTAAGTATTTGGAATTTCGCAAACTTAAGAAGGAGGGTGCGGCGCTGTCCGTCGTTGTCGAAATCTACCACCACCCTGTGGTCGGAGCTTTCGGTGTCTATCCTTACGACAGTGCCGGTTGAAAAACGCGGGTGCTGTATGCGCATACCCTCTTTGAGGTCGGAGGCATTGTGTCGCCCGAACTCGTCGGGCGCGTTTGTCCGGGGCTGCGACGGCGGCGGTGTGGCCGGAGTAGCCTGAGCAGTGCGGGACTCTACGGCCTTAGGCTTGCGCTCGGCAGGGCGCTGTCCAGGCTCGTCCCATGGCCGGACAGAGCGCTGTCGGGGAGTGTCGGGCGATGTTCCTGTCATCATGCGCAGGAAGCGCCTGTCGATATCGCTTATGAATCGTGATGGTATGACGCTTCCCGACTGGCCGTTGACGGTGCGTTGCCGCGCATAGCTTATCATGCAGAATTTGCGCGCGCGGGTTATGGCCACGTACATAAGGCGGCGTTCTTCTTCGATGTCGGCGTTGGAGCGGCACATCTGCGACGGCAGCAGGTTCTCTTCCACGCCGACAACAAACACACAGTCGAATTCCAGACCCTTGGCGGAGTGAATGGTCGTCAAGGTCATGCAGTCGGCGTCTTCGCCGGGGGTGTCCTGGTCGGTTAGCAGCGATACCTCTGCGAGGAAATCGGACATTCCGCCACGGTCGTCGCCGCTCTCGCGGGAGCTGTCTGTAAAATCATCGACAGCCTTGAGAAGTTCGAGGAGGTTGTCGTGCTTCGATATGTTTTCGGGAGTGTTGTCGCTTGTGTATTCTTTGAGAATGCCTGTCGCCTCATAAACCGAACGGGCCACTACTGCTGCCGGTGCCCCTTTTTCGACCGACTCTACAAAGCCCCGTATAATGTTGGCAAAGCCGCTTATTTTAGCGAGAGTGCCTTTGTTCACGTCAAGGCCGTATTCGTCGGGGCTGCATATAACTCTGTATAGGCTTGTGCCGGAACTCATGGCCGCTGCTCCGATTTTGCCGAGCGTTGTGTCGCCTATTCCGCGCTTTGGTGTGTTTATCACGCGGCGGAAAGCCTCGTCGTCATCGGGGTTGACGGCGAGTCGGAAGTAGCTTACGGCGTCTTTGACCTCCTTGCGCTGATAGAAGGCGAGTCCGCCGAACACGCGGTATGCCAGATTGCGGCCGCGGAGGGCTTCTTCGAGCACGCGGCTCTGCGCGTTGGTGCGGTATAGCACGGCGATTTCGCTGAGTGGGCATCGGTAGCGCATACGTACCTGCGCTATTCGGTTGGCCACGATGTAGGCTTCTTCGTATTCATTGTATGCCTGCACTACCTCTATGCGTTCGCCGTCGGCATTGTTGGAGAATACCTCTTTGGGTATCTGCTCGCGGTTGGCGGCAATAAGAGTGTTTGCCGCACCTATGATATTGCGTGTGGAACGGTAATTTTCCTCAAGCTTGAATGTCCGTAGGGAGGGGAATACCTTTTTGAAATCGAGGATATTGCGTATGTTGGCTCCTCGGAATGAGTATATGCTTTGGGCGTCGTCGCCGACCACGCAGAGGTTCTGGGTGGTTTCGCAGAGCTGTCTTACTATAAGGTGCTGGGCGAAGTTGGTGTCCTGATACTCGTCGACAAGCACATAGCTGAAATACTGCCTGAAATGGGCCAGTACGTCGGGATTGTCGCGAAAGAGCACGTTGGTGTAGAACAGCAGGTCGTCGAAGTCCATCGCTCCGGCTATGCGGCAACGGTCGCGGTACAGGCGGTAGATTTCGTGGGTGCGCCCTCGGCCTGAGCTTTTGTCTGAGTTTGTGAGTTCCGTGTCTGCAGCATAGTCTTCGGGAGAGTACAGATTGTTTTTAGCCTGGGATATGGCGTTGAGCACTATGCCCGGACGGTATATCTTGTCGTCGAGTTTAAGCTCCTTGATGATGGTCTTGACGAGTGATTTTGAATCGGCGCTGTCATATATGGTGAAATTTGGGGAAAAGCCGATGCGGTCGGCGTGCATTCGCAGGAAGCGTGAGAATATGGAGTGGAACGTCCCCATCCACAGCCTCGATGCTACCGCCTGTCCGACAAGGGCTTCGATTCGTTCGCGCATTTCGCGCGCTGCCTTGTTGGTAAAGGTCAGGGCGAGTATGCGACCGGGATAATGCCCCATGTTCAGCAGGTGCACTATTTTGTATGTGAGCACGCGCGTTTTCCCCGACCCCGCGCCCGCTATCACGAGCTCGGGGCCGCCGAGATATTCTACAGCCGCGCGCTGGGCACTGTTTAGTTTGTCGAGATAGTCGTTGTTATCGGACATCTGCCTATCTGAATTGGTTTATTTCCGGCATATATTCAAAGCCGGCGGCGGCGAGTTGGCGTTCGAGTGCTGCACGGTCTATTCCCATGTCTTCGCAAAGAGCGTCGAGGTCCGCGTAGCAGTCGCGCAGCTTGGTGTTCACCACGCTCAGCAGCATAAAGGGGTCTTTGGGCAGTTCCATATGTTATCGTCTGCGTGCAAGGAATTTGTTGATATTGTCGCCGGCCCATAAGCCGCCGAGTATGAGGGCTATGCCGAGGCACCCGATAAGGGTTATTTTGTCGCCGAGGACTATGGCGGATACCAGCAGCGTGATTATCGACTGCAGGTACATGTAGTTGTTTGCCTTCACAGCCCCGACATTCTTGACGGTGACAGCCCACAGCACATATGCTATGGTGGAGGCGCCAAGGCCGAGGAAGAGCAGGTTGCCGTATACTTCGGGGCGGCTTATCAGGCCGAGTATGTCGGGCGAGTCATTTTCCAACACGAGGAAGGGTATGGCTGTGACAAGGCCGTAGAAGAAGGTTTTACGCGATATGAACCACACGTCATAGCCTGCGTTAAGGCGTCTGAGGATAATGGAGTATACCGACCAGCTGAAGGCAGCCGCAAGCGACAGGAAGTCGCCGAAAGGTCTTACTTCGAGCGATGCCGAGCTGTTGAATACCACGCAGGCCACTCCGAGCATGGCGATGCCTGAGCCTACCCATGTGCCGACACCCAGCTTCTCCGTTTTGTATACGAGGCCTACAATCATTGCCGTGATAAGCGGCGACAGCGATGTGAGCAGCGACACGTTCGTGGTGAGCGTGTATTCGAGCGCGGTGTTTTCGGCTATGAAATAGAGCGAGCCGGCACAGAGGCCGCACAGCAGGAACATAAATTCGTCGTGTATGTTGTGTGCGAACAGTTTTTTGTGGCTCAGGAAGAGTATTAAGGCATATGCAAGCGCGAAACGCAACACATAGATTTGTACTGGGCCAAGTCCGTTATCGAGCAATACGCGTGATGAAACGAACGAGTAGCCCCACATGGCTACAGTGATTACTCCGGCAAGATGGCCCACGATAGTGCCACCAAGCATTTTTGAACGGCTGGGTGCGCTTAGCATATTGATTTTTGCTTTTACTTTCCACAAAATTACTTAATTTTGGCGTCGTAAACAAAACCTTATGCCTACTCTATGCGTATTTTTTATAAGTAAGAATAATTAGAATAAGCATAATCAACTATTAATTAAACATATACTAACATGAAGCTACTAAAAGTAACAGGAATGGCCCTTTTGGCCATGGCGGTTCTTGTCGGCGAAACGGGGGGTTCGTCTATGACAAAGACCGGCAAAGGCGCCCTTATCGGCGGTGGCGGCGGAGCTGCTGTGGGTGCAGGCATAGGCGCGCTTATCGGCGGTGGTAAAGGCGCAGGAATAGGTAGCGCCATAGGTGCTGCCGTGGGCGCAGGTGCCGGCGCGCTTATCGGCAACAAGATGGACAAGCAGCAGAAGCAGCTTGAGGAAGAACTTGGCAGCCAGGCCAAGGTGGAGCAGACCACCGACCAGAACGGCTTGCAGGCTATCAAGGTGACATTCGACGGCGGCATATTGTTCCCCACCGGCAAATATACGCTTAATCCTCAAGCTCAGGCCGATCTCAGCCGTTTTGCCGTTTCTCTCAAGGAAAATCCTGGCACCAATGTGCAGATTTACGGTTTCACGGACAATACCGGCTCTTTCGCCGTCAATCAAAGGCTTTCGGGCCAGCGTGCCGACGCCGTGATGAGCTATCTTGCAAACAGCGGTGTGTCGCCTACGCGCCTTTCGGCCGAAGGCATCCCTATGGCCGATTATGTGGCCTCTAACGACACTCCTGCCGGACGCGCCCAGAACCGCCGTGTGGAAATATATATAACGGCAGGCCAGCAGATGATAGAGCAGGCCAATGCCGGGACACTGAAGTAGTGTAGTATGCTTACAATAAAAGCGGGAAGACGCATCGATGCGTCTTCCCGCTTTTATTGTATAAGGAGATTTGGTTATTTGGCGTATAAAATGTAAGTGGCGAGAGGAGCGAGAGTGCCGCTGAGATTGCCTTTGGCTACTTTGAAGGAGGTGCCGTGCACGGTGTCGGTGTATTCTCCGTCGGGCAGAGGACAGGGCAGGGAGGCTTTCTGCTTGTCGGAACTGAAATTGACGAGGGCAACGCCGGCGTTGCCGCGTGCCACTTCGCCCACGGCGCCATTCTGAGAGAAAGCTATGCTTTCGGTGAGTCCGGCCATGGCGTGGCGGAATTTGTTTGCAGCAACCACTTCGGGGTGGTAAAATTCGGCATTACCGCGATTACCGATGCGGTTGGTTCCCCAGTAGTTTTCGCGTGTGCTGCCTTCGGGACGGCTGAAGAAGAGCGGACGTCCGCCTTGGCGCGATGTGAGGAATACCCATGCGGCGCGTATCTGCTGGTCGGTAAGGCCGGCGGATTCATGCTGGTTGCAGTAGGTGTCGTGACTTTCCACCCAGGTGACGATTTTGTCGGCTCCGGCCGGGTTGTTCCAGTCGATAAGCTCCTGAGGCGAGCCTGCGCCTTTCTCGAGGGCGTGGCGAAGGGCGTGGCCGTAGTTGCTCGCTGTTACGTCGATATATTCGGAGTATTCTTTTTCTTTTACATTGCGGTCCTGAAGCACTTCGCCGTATATGTACAGGCTGTCAGGCATAAGCAGCGACAGGCCTTTCACAGCTTCGCGGCCGGTGGCGATGTCCCAGAAGTTGTTGCGCTCTGCTTTGGCGTCTACGGGGTCGGATGGAAGGCCGATGTGCTTGGCCGTGTCATAGCGGAAGCCTCGGGCGCCGAGGTTGATAAGATCGTTGACGTACTGCAGGTAGTAATATTGGAAATCGGGGTTTTCCGTGTTGACGTCGGGTAGGCCGCCCATTTCTCCTGTGGTGCACTCGCGACGGTCGTTATAGTCGCGGATAGGTGTGTGGCCTGCGGCGTGGAAGAGATTCTCGTGGCCGCCCACGGCATTGTCAAGTCCCGGAAGCACCTTGGAATGGTCTACTGCGGTATGGTTTGGCAGCACGTCGACAAGCACCTTTACACCGTATTTGAAGGCGCTGTCGCACATTGCCTTGAAGTCCTCTCTGGTACCGAGCATATAGTTGCCGATGGTCCAGTCGGTAGGCTGGTAGTAGTAGTACCATTTACCTTTAACGCTGTCGCCGGGCTTGCTGAACAGGGCCATTCCTCCGTCTTCACCCACGTAGCATGCCTGCACGGGCGATGTCTGAACGTAGTTGTAGCCGGCATCGGCAATGGTTTTCATGTTGTTGGCAATAGTGTCGAGCGACCACGACCAAGCGTGGAGAATAACCTCGTCGCCGCGGTCGGAGGCCGGCTTGCTGGCAAGCGCGTCGGCAGCTGTGCCGCATAGCAGAGCTGCGGAAAGCACCAATGGTAGTTTTCTCATGATTTAAAGTAAGTATGATAATGAAATTAAAACAGGTGCGTAAAGGTACGCATTTTTTTTCTTCCCGCAAAATATTCGAGCCTTGAAAGGTCGGACTTTCAAGGCTCGAATATTTTGCGAAGGTATGGCTGTGTCAGAAAGCAAGGACGCCTCGGACGTTGCCTTTGCCAATGATGTCGTACGACATAACGAAAAGAACATCGTAGTCGAACACAAATTCACGGGCGGAAGGTACGAACTCTTCGGTGTTGGCTTTGTAGCGAGATGCGTAGGAAGATGTCCATATGGCATTTCGAGAGTCGGTGTATGTGTCTTTTTCTTCTGCTTTGATTTTTGCCATTGATGCGTCGAGATTGGCTCGCAAATCGGGGCTTCCTGTTTCACCGAAATAGAAGTCGGCTATTTCGGTTGACGTTGGGTAGTGCTCCGCTTTGTCGGCAGATGCTTGCGCTCCGCCGATATTGCGCATAAAGTCCATCATCTGTCCGGCTGAGGGCAGATACCAGCCAGTGCATGTTTTTGCATTTACCGCGACAGTGGTGTTGAGGTTGTCGATTGCCGAGAACACGGGGTAGTAACCTGCCGCGATTTCTTCGCTGCGGCGAGTGCGTATAATCTGATTGTATTTGTAGCCGAATATGTCGTCGTTGTTGATTTGGTATGATTTAAGGGCGTCTGTGCGGTCCTGAATCAAGGGAAGGAACAAGCCGGGATATTTCTCGTCTTCAACATTGTCGTTGAATCGGCCTGCTCCGTCGTCGGCCGGCTTCGGATATGCGTCGCTCCATACCATGTAATCGCGCGATTTAAACTGTCCCATCTTTGCCGACATCACAAGTGCGTGCACGCTTCCGAGAAGTTTTGTTTCATCGTCTGAAAAGCGCGACGGGTCTGTGCAGAATATCACACCGGCCACACCTTCGGGAGCTTCTGTCATCTCTGCGAGGGTTTCGACCGGCAGCACCGAGCCGTCGCGGTAATAGAGATCGCCGACTTTTAATTCGCGTTTGCCGCCGTCGATAGTCCCGCCGTCGATGGCTACTTTGTTTATCGTTCCTGCTTTTGCCGTCAGTGTAATGTCGGTATTCTTTTGGGTGCCGCTCACGGTGTATGCCACGTTTACTGCGGAAGATGCGTCAGGTAGGTGGAAGAATGCGGGGCTGTCGTTTAAAGTATAGGGAATGATGTTTTCGGTGTCTTTTTTCACATCACCGGCAGTGGCTCCTCCGGGCGTGGCATAGCTGAAGCCGGAGGCGGTGGTGTATCGTGTGCCTCCGGGGAGAATCCACGACGTGATTGCCAGTGCGTGCTCGGCTGTGGCTGTCAGGCTCAGCGTTTTGGTTATTATTTCTGTTTCAGAACGCCCTTTTGTCGCGGAGGCTGAGGCGTATGCGATGTCGAACGGGCGTACAGACTCGTCGAAATTGCTTTGGTCGGTGCCGGGATTTGCGTAAGCCGAAATCAGGTCGGCGAAAAAGGCGTCGGGAGCCGTGGCAGAAGCCGTGACTTTGCTGCTTGCGTCGGCTTTATACGGTGTGTACACATAGTATTGTTCGCCTGAAGATGCAATCGTGGCATCTGTTTTCCAGATATTGCCGTCAAAAGTTAGTTCGATATTGGAGGCAACGATTTTGCCGTCTTTGACGGCGAAAAGTCCGGCCTTGTCGCCTGAACTGTATCCCGGTGTGAATTGTGTGCCGTCGCCAAGGTCGAAGCCCTTGTCGGAAATGGTCAGCTGTACGCTGTATACCGTTTCCGGTTCGGGCTTGGGCTGAGGCTCGGGTTCGTCGTTGTCGGAGCAGGAGGTAGAGGAGAATGAAAGCAGTGCTGCTAACAGATACAGACTCTTGTGATTGAATTTTGTCATATCGGATCGGTTTGGGAATAGACTTTTGATATTGTTTGAGCGGGTTGTGGTGGCAAAAATAGTGTTTGTAGGTGAGTTTGCAAGTATAGGTGTAGTAAATTAACAATATTTAACGCTGTTTTGAATTTGGTGCTCTGTGCGGTTGTCCAAAATGTCAAAGACACTTTTCTTCTTTCTTCGTGACATTTTATGGTGGTAAATTTTGCGGTAAGCGTGAAAAGCCGTAATTTTGCGCGTAAATTTTCCAAAAGGCACATGGCTACAGGCTATAAGAGCAGATGTAAGGTTGCTGCGGTTCCGACAGTTATTAACGTGTATTCGGCGCCGGAAAACTTTTCGCCCTCTATGCCTGCCTGCATACCGGCCCAGAATAACGCCCGATTGAGCATCGAAGCCCGACCGGGCGTATATTTTTTGCTAATCCTATCAACAAACACATAACGCTATGTCTACTTCCTTGCGCTTTAAAATGGTGGCAGAAGCCTTTAACCGAAAGGCCGCTCCCGTCGATATTCCCGAAAAACGTCCGGACGAATATTACGGCGAGCTTGTGTTCAACAGGCAGAAGATGTTTGAGTATCTTCCGCTGAAGGTATATAACGCGTTGATCAACGCTATTGAAAACAAGAAGCCGATCGGTCGCGAGCTTGCCGACAGCGTTGCCGACGGCATGCGTCGATGGGCTATTGATAACGGCGCCCGCCATTATACCCACTGGTTCCACCCTCTTACCGACGGAACGGCCGAAAAGCACGAAGCCTTTGTGGAGCACAATGGGAAAGGGGGCGTAGTTGAAGAGTTTTCCGGAAAGTTGCTGATGCAGCAGGAACCCGACGCCTCGAGCTTCCCTAACGGAGGAATACGAAATACTTTCGAGGCGCGTGGCTATTCCGTGTGGGATATTTCATCTCCCGCTTTCATTATGGAGCAGACGCTCTGTATCCCTACCATATTTATATCCTATACAGGCGAGAGCCTCGACTACAAGGCTCCGCTACTGCGCGCGCTGAACAGCGTCGACAAGGCTGCAGCGGCGGTGGCGCGCTATTTCGACCCGGAAGTGAAGCACGTGGTGTCCTATCTTGGCTGGGAGCAGGAGTACTTCCTTGTTGACGAAAGCCTGTATAGCGCCCGTCCCGACCTTGTTATGACAGGTCGCACCCTTATGGGCCACGAAAGCCCGAAGAACCAGCAGCTCGAAGATCACTATTTCGGGTCGATACCGTCGCGCGTGCAGGCGTTCATGCTCGAGCTTGAGATTCGTTGCCACAGGCTTGGCATACCTGTTAAGACGCGCCACAACGAAGTTGCCCCCAATCAGTTCGAGCTTGCTCCCATATACGAGGAAACCAACCTTGCCAACGACCATAACCTGCTGTTGATGTCGCTTATGACAGAGGTGGCGCGCAAACATAATTTCAGAGTGCTGCTCCACGAGAAGCCTTTTGCCGGAGTCAACGGCTCTGGCAAGCATAACAACTGGAGCCTCGGCACCGACCGTGGCACGCAGCTTTTCGCACCCGGAAAGACTCCGAAGGACAATCTTCAGTTTATAACATTCGTGGTCAACGTTATGGCCGCTGTTCACCGCCATAATGCCTTGCTCAAGGCTTCTATCATGTCGGCCACAAACGCCCACCGACTCGGCGCCAATGAGGCTCCTCCGGCCATTATATCGATATTCACAGGCAGCCAGCTTGCCAAGACGCTTGAGGACATATGCGCGAGCGATGACTCGGACTGCTTGTCGCTGCAGTCGAAGTCGGAGTACTCTCTCGGTCTGTCGCAGATACCGGAAATACTTATCGACAACACCGACCGAAACCGCACTTCGCCTTTTGCCTTTACCGGCAATCGCTTCGAGTTCAGGGCCGTTGGTTCGACTGCCAACTGTGCGTCGGCCATGATAGCGCTTAACGCTGCAGTAGCGGACCAGCTGGCCGACTTCCATATCAAAATAGAGCAGCGGCTGTCGGCAGGCGAAGAACTGAACAAGGCGCTTTTGGCAGAGATACGCGTGCTGATCGAACAGTCGAAGGACATACATTTCGACGGCAACGGCTACAGCGACGAGTGGAAGGCAGAGGCTGCGCGCCGCGGTTTGGACTGCGAAACCTGCGCTCCGAAGATTTTCGATGCTTATCTTGCCCCGGAATCTGTGGAGATGTTCCGTCGCACGGGCGTGTTCACAAGGGTAGAACTTGAAGCGCGCAACGAGGTGAAATGGGAGATGTATACCAAGAAGATACAGATCGAAGCCCGCGTGCTCGGCGACCTCGCCCTCAACCATATCATTCCGGTGGCCACCCGCTACCAGTCGATGCTTATCGACAATGCGGTGAAGCTTAAGGAGCTGTTCGGAGAGCGCGGGCTTGATGTCGCTGCAAGCAACCTTGAAGCAATCGAGAAAATATCGAAGCACATAGGCATCATACGCACGGCTGTGAGAACCATGGTGGACGCCCGCAAGCAGGCCAACGCCATCGACGACGAGCGCACCAAGGCTGTGGCATATCACGACAATGTGGCTTCGCAGATGGAGATAATACGATACAGCATCGACAAGCTCGAGCTGCTTGTCGACAACGAGATGTGGCCGCTGCCCAAATATCGCGAGTTGTTGTTCATACGATAGATGGAAGCGCTCAAACACGAATGCGGCATAGCGCTCATACGCCTGCGCAAGCCGCTTGCCTATTTCAAAGAGAAGTACGGCAGTTGCACCTATGCCCTTGACCGGCTCTATCTCCTTATGGAGAAGCAGCATAATCGAGGGCAGGAGGCTGCCGGCATAGGCGTTGTGAAGTTGTCGTCAGTACCGGGCAGCGAATATGTGTTTCGCGAGCGGGCTTTGGGTGCCGGCGCCATAGATGATATTTTTTCAGCCGTGGGGCGCAGGCTGCCTGCTGATTTTTCAGCCATGCCGGCTGAAGAAGTGGCGGCTACAGTGCCTTTTGTCGGCGATGTGTATATGGGCCATCTGCGGTATAGCACCACCGGACGCAGCGGAATGGAATACACACATCCCTTCCTGCGCCGCAACAACTGGCGTTCGCGTGCCTTGATGCTGTGCGGTAATTTCAATATGACAAATGTCGACGATATTTTTGCGAAGATTGTCGAAACGGGCCAGCATCCGCGCATATACAGCGATACCGTGCTTCTTTTGGAGCAGGTGGGCAACGCTCTCGACAAGGAGAACCACCGCCTTTACAGGCAGTACCGCGATATTATGCGTGACCCCGCGCTTGCGTCCAAGATAGAGGACGAGCTTGATATGGGGCGTGTCCTCGAGGCTTCGGCCGATATATGGGACGGAGGCTATGCCATTTGCGGTACCACAGGGTCCGGCTCGTCGTTTGTGCTGAGAGATCCCTGCGGCATACGCCCGGCGTTCTATTATGCCGACGACGAAATCGTGGTCGTGGCCTCGGAACGCCCGGTGATACAGACCGTGTTTAATGTGGCGAGAGCCGACGTGCACGAGCTGGAGCCGGGTTCGGCTATGCTTATCGATAAAAAAGGCGATTATACAATCCGCCGGATACTGCCGCAGCGGGAGAATAAGAGGTGTTCTTTCGAGCGCATTTATTTTTCGCGGGGCAGCGATGCCGATATATATCGTGAGCGCAAGAAGCTTGGCGCTAATATTGCGTCGGAGCTGATGCGTATGGTTGACGGAAGCTTCGAGTCGACGGTGTTCTCCTTCATACCCAACACTGCCGAGGTCGCCTTTCTCGGAATGGTGGAGGAGCTGAACAAGCTTCTCGACAAAGGACGCAAAGAGGAGATAAGCCGTCTGTCGGCGGAAGGCGCGCTTTCGGACGATGTGCTCGGCACGATTCTCAAGCGCAAGGTGCGTGTCGAGAAGATTGCCATAAAGGACATCAAGCTGCGCACGTTTATAGCCGAAGGCACTTCGAGAAACGACTTGGCCACCCACGTGTACGATGTTACATACGGCTGCATACGCAGCGGCAGGGACACTTTGGTGGTTATCGACGACAGCATTGTGCGTGGCACTACCTTGCGCCAGTCGATTCTCAGAATACTCGACCGTCTTGAGCCGCGCCGTATAATAGTTGTGTCGTCGTCGCCGCAGGTGCGTTATCCTGATTATTACGGCATCGATATGCCGCATATGGAGGAGTTGGCTGCTTTCCGTGCTGTTATACGGCTAATAGAAGCATCAGGCTCGACAGGGCTTATCGACCGTGTTTATGAGGAGGCTATGCGCAATCTCGAGCTCCCAGCCACGGAGCAGGTGAATGCTGTCAAGGAGCTGTACAAGCCTTTCAGCGACGAGGAAGTTGCCCGTTCGATGGCCGATATGCTTACTCCGCCCGGACTTGGCGCCGAAGTCGACATTCTGTTTCAGAGCCTCGACGGATTGCACGACGCAGTTCCGGCTTGTCCAGGCGATTGGTATTTTTCCGGCGACTATCCCACGCCCGGCGGTGTGAAAATGGTTAACGCCGCATTTGTGGAATACTACCGTAATAATCGATAAAAGGTATTGATAAAAAAACAGATTGCGGGCAGCTGTGCGCTGCCCGCAATCTGTTTTTAGAGAGGGCACTCGAAGCCTGCGAGGTTTATGGCTTCTGCCACTTTTTCGGGGCTTGCTGTGCCCGTAACCGTGGCTGTGCCTGCCGAGAGGTCTATTTCCACGCTTTCCACGCCTTCGAGTGCGCGCAGGCTTTTTTCTACATTGGCCTTGCAGTGCTGGCAGGCCATGCCGTCGATTTTGTATGTTCTTGTCATATCTGTGTTTTGGGTTTCTGATTTATGCTTGTGCGTGTGTCCGCGTAAAGCGGCGTATGCCAAAAGGGCTGCCAAAAGTATGCTGCATGCTGTGTCGAATATCCCGAAAGAGTGGTGGCAGGATTCTCCGGCGATGCCCCCGGAGGGTAGGGCGAACCATTTAGCCGGCAGCACGAGGTCTATGAGCAGGCCGAAAGCGATTGCTGTGGCAATTACAGAGCCTACGTAGATGGCGGTGGCACGCTTGCCGTGAGAGCGGTTGAGAATCATGATTGAAGCGAAATTTGCTGCCGGGCCTGCCATAAGGAGCACAAAGGCAATGCCGGGAGAAAGCCCTTTAAGCATCAGCGACATAGCGATGGGTATCGAGCCTGTGGCGCACACATACATAGGCACTGCCACGGCTACAACGGCAAGCATTGCGAGCAGTGGGTGCTCGCTCAGGCTGAGGAAAAGACTGTCGGGCACGAACACCGTTATCAAAGCTGCCACAACGAGGCCGATAACGAGCCATTTGCCTACGCTGGCAACCATGTCGACCAGCCCGTAGCGCACGGCTTCGCCTATGCGGCTCGATAAGGGCTTTTTGTCATTGTCCGAGCTGTTGCATGCAGGAGTGGGGCTGTTGGTTTCTGTTTCTGTGTCTTTGTCGAAGCGCCCTACGGCCATACCGCCTGCCACGGCTCCGACGAGAGCGGCCACTGGCCGTATAAGAGCGAAGGGTAGTCCCAAAAGCGAGTAGGTGGCTGCTATAGAGTCGACTCCGGTTTGTGGCGTGGCTATCAAAAAGGAGGTTGATGCGGCCTTTGAGGCTCCTTGGCGTCTTAGAGATACGGCTGTGGGTAGCACGCCGCACGAGCATAGCGGCAGCGGAATGCCGAACAACGCAGCTTTTACCACAGGCTTTATGCCGGAGCCGGAAAGATGGCGGCTCATTGTGGACGGTTTTACGAACACGTGGAGAAATCCTGCGATGAGAAACCCTAATAATATATAGGGTGACATCTCATTGATTATTGTGAGTAGTGAATATGCAAATTCCATATGTGAACTATTTTTATGCAAAGGTATGTCGGGCTTGAGCTATTTTTCCTATAGAATTATGCCGCATTTTTGCATAATTATGGGGTTGGGAATATGAGTGCTTGGTTAACATATGTTTCACAAAGTTAACAAAATTAACAAATAGGGCTTTTGATGAATTTTTGTACACAGGAGAGATGTGATTTTTATACGAATTTATTTAGTTGAAATTTAGTTTGTTGTGAAAAAATGTGATTTTTTCTTGAAAAAATGTCCTAAAAAATTTGCACGGTATTCAGAAAGTGCATACCTTTGCATCGCTTTTCAAAACAACGCGGGGTGTAGCTCAGTTGGTTAGAGTACGCGTCTGGGGGGCGTGAGGTCGCTAGTTCGAGTCTAGTCACCCCGACTAAAATTGAAAAGCACACTTGCTTCCGGCAGTCAGATATGACTGCCGGAACTTTTTTATGTATATCTGTGGCCTTTGGTAGTTTTCTCGACAAAATTTTCGTAACTTCGCGCATAATGCCAATATATTATGAAAAGAAGTCTTGTTCTACTTGCTGCTGCGTCCGCATTGTCGGTTTCAGCCCAGTCTACACTACGAGTTAATCAGGTAGGGTATCTCCCTGATGATTTCAAAGCTGCCGTATATATGGGGGCTGAGCCTGTCGACCGTCTGTCGTTCGAGTTGCAGTCGGCTGAATCGGGCCGAGTGAACCTCGACAGCGTGGTTGTCTGCGCCCCCTGGGCGCCTGCAGAGGCTTCTGCCCGTATATATTTTTCGTCTGTGGCGGCTCCCGGTGATTACAGCCTTGCGGTAAAGGATAAGGCTACCGGCGCGGTGCTTGATGTGGCGCGCCTGTATATAGGCAGCGACGCATACAGCCGCCACAAGCTCAACGAGCTTCCGCTGAATTATCTGCGCCAGCAGCGATGCGGCTATAATCCTGTACATGATGCGGAATGCCACCAGCATGACGGCTTTGTGGTGCTACACGACAGCCTCGACGGCGAGCATTTCGATGTGCGCGGCGGCTGGCACGACGCTTCCGATTATCTCCAGTACCTGCCTACTTCGGCAAATACCGTGTATCAGCTCCTCTTTGCCTACAGGGAGAACCCCGGCGTGTGGGCCGATGAGTATGATGCCGCCGGCCGGCCGGGAGCCAACGGTGTGGCCGATATCCTCGACGAGGCTCGTTGGGGGCTTGAGTGGATGATGCGTATGAATCCTCGCCCCGGACTGTATTTCAACCAGATTGCCGACGACCGCGACCATCGGTTTGTGGGCGTGCCTCAGGCCGATAACAGCGATTACGGCCGTGGCGGCGGCAAGGACCGGCCTATATATCCGGTAAGCGGCAAGCCTTACGGTCTGGAGAAATATAAGAACCGCAGCAACGGCGAAGCCTCGTCGGTGGCAAAGTTCGCGTCGGCTTTCGCCCTTGGCGCGCAGCTTTATGCCGAAACCGACGCAAAATTTGCCGAGGAGCTTGGACGCCGTGCGCGACAGGCATACGAGTACGCGCTCGCGCACCCGGGAGCCGCGCAGACAGCCCCGTGCGTGTCGCCGTATTTCTACGAAGAGGACAACTGGGTTGACGATATGGAGCTTGCCGCCGCGTCGCTCGGACGCCTTAGCCCTGACGAGTCGCTTGCTGCCAATGCCCGTGCTTACGGCTCTGCCGAAAGGATAACCCCATGGATGGGTGCTGACACTGCTCGTCACTATCAGTGGTATCCGTTTATCAATCTGGGACACTTCGAGGCTGCACAGACCGATACAACGGGCGTGTTTGCCTCCTACTATCGCGAGGGACTCGAAGCAGTGGCAGCGCGCGGGACTAAAAACGCGTTCCGCTTCGGAGTGCCGTTCATATGGTGTTCTAATAACCTTACCACGGCGCTTGCCACTCAGGCTATGCTGTACCGTGAAATGACAGGAAATACCGATTTTGTGGAAACAGAGGCTGCGGCCCGCGACTGGCTCTTCGGTGTGAATCCGTGGGGACAGACTATGATAATACTTCCCGAAGGTATGGTGGCATCGTCGCCCGAAGACCCCCACTCGGCGATGACCGACAGAGTGATTGCACGTCGTCCCGGACGCGACTGGCTCGTGGGCGGCCTTGTGGACGGCCCCGTATACACGGCAATTTTCAATTCGCTGTGGGGCGTGCATCTGCGCCGTCCTGATAAGTTTGAGGCGCTGCAAGGCCCGGTTGCTGTTTATCACGACGATTACAGCGACTACTCGACCAATGAGCCTACAATGGACGGCACGGCGTCGTTGTCGTACATGCTCGGACGCCTTTGCGGTTCGTCGGCAAAGAAAACCAAATAGGAATTGCGTTATTCATATAATCTCCCGTCGTGTCTGTGGCATGGCGGGGGATTATTCTGCGTGATATGATATATACATAGTGCTTTATGACAAGGTTTTGCAAATATTTGTTTTTGGCTGTGATATGCCTTGCTTTGTCGTCGGCCCGGAAATCTGAGCCGGAGCAGGGCGAGTTGCGCACACGCCGGTATGTGTACACCGGCGGCGTGGCGGACGGCAAGCAGCACGGTTTCGGCATATGCCGGTATACGAACGGCGATGTCTATGCCGGATATTGGAATATGGGCTATAAGGAGGGCCTTGGAAGGATAGAATATGCCGACGGCAGAATGGACTTCGGCCAATGGCGCCGCGGGGTTCTAAAGGCGCCGAGAGGGCGCCGGTTCAAGGTAGGCAAGAGATGTTACGGCATAGACGCCGCCAAATATCAGAAAAACATAGACTGGACAAGGCTTTCGCTTAAAGCGCGTGCCGACGGCAGGGTAGTCGCGTCCGGGAAAGGCGCCGAGTATATTCAGCCGGTGTTGTTCGCGCTTATAAAGTCGACCGAGGGCGTCACAATCAAAGACCCTTATTTTCGGCGTAATTTTGAAGGCGCCAAACGGGCAGGCATAATTAGGGGCGCCTATCACTTTTTGAGCGTCAACTCGCCGGTTGATGAGCAGGTGAAGTTTTTTATAGAGAACACTCCTCTTGAAAAAGGCGATTTTCCGCCTGTGCTCGACCTTGAAATCAGCAAGCGGACCATGCAGCGCCAGCACGGCAAAGTGTGCCGTATGGCCCTTCAATGGCTTAAGGCGGTTGAGCGGCACTACGGTGTGAAGCCGATAGTGTATACCTACGAGAATTACTACAAAGAGTATCTGCGCGGCAAGGGCTTCGACGATTACGACTTTTGGATTGCGCGGTATGGCGCCGAGCCTTCTGCCCGGCATTGGGAGATTTGGCAGCTTACCGACAAAGGCGTATGCACGGGCATAAGGCATAAGGTCGACATCGACCTGTTCCGGGGTTCGTATGCCGACCTTAAAAGGTACATAAAGAAAAAGGGTATTAATTGAGGTCGAGGCTCACGGGGCAGTGATCCGACCCGCATATGTCGGGGTGTATTTCGGCATTGTTTATGCTGTCGGCCAAACGGGCGGAAACTAAGAAATAATCGATACGCCAGCCCACGTTCTTTTCGCGAGCCCTTCCCCGGTAGCTCCACCACGAGTACGCCCCTGCAAGTTCGGGGTTGAGATGGCGGAAAGTGTCGACGAAGCCTGATTCGAGCATTCGCGACATAGCGCCGCGTTCTTCGTCGGTAAATCCCGGATTGCGACGGTTGCTCTTGGGGTTGGCAAGGTCTATCTCGCGGTGAGCCACGTTCATATCACCGCAGATTATCACGGGTTTTACAGCATCGAGCGATTTTATATATTTTAGGAACTCCTCTTCCCATTCCATGCGGTAGTCGAGGCGGGCAAGTTCGCTCTGCGAGTTCGGGGTGTATACGTTTACAAGGTAGAAATCGGGGTATTCGAGTGTCACCACGCGCCCCTCGGTATCGTGGCGCTCCATTCCGATGCCTCTGGTGACGCGCAGCGGCTCGTGGCGGGTGAATATGGCTGTCCCGGAGTATCCTTTTCGCTCGGCGTAGTTATAATAAGCCTTGTAGCCTTCAAAATTTATGTCGAGCTGTCCTTCCTGAAGCTTTATCTCTTGCAGGCAGAAAAAGTCGGCGTCAAAATTGGCAAATATGTCGTTGAAGCCTTTGCCGACGATGGCTCTGAGGCCGTTTACGTTCCATGATATAAATTTCATAAGAGTGTGTTTTGATAAAAAAGAGGGTACGCCACATCTGTGTGCATACCCTCGAGTGCTTTTGTTTGAATCCGGACCTTGCGCAGGGGCCGCGGGGTCAAATTGCAGATTTATTTCTTGTTGCGAACGCTGTAGCGGCTCATGAACTTGTCGACGCGACCTGCGGTGTCAACGAGTTTCTGTTTGCCGGTGAAGAAGGGGTGCGAGGAGCTTGTGATTTCAAGCTTTACCAGGGGGTAGGTCACACCGTCGATTTCGATAGTTTCGCGTGTGGCAACAGTCGAACGGGTGATGAAAGTTTCTTCGTTCGACATATCTTTGAATACCACTTCGCGGTAGTTCGCGGGATGAATGTCTTTTTTCATTGTTGATTCTCTCTTTAATACGTATTAATCAGTCGTTTACTAATGGCGCTGGTAGGGCGCCGTTTCGTAATGGCCTGCAAATTTACGCATTTTTTTTCGTTTGGCCAAAAAACATCACTCTGTCGCTTCCGTTTTTTTGTGTATGCGGATTCAGACAATAGCCGCAGCATAAAGGGCAGCCGTGGAATCCGACAAGCGTGGTGACACCCTCGCCATCGGTGGCGAGTCTGTGCCGGGAAATGCCCGATATCAATG
>Ga0137306_100293_pt1 | contig 77474 bp, 61 predicted proteins | sample Inofroosms_March_FD_97187 | JGI IMG/M metagenome (GOLD analysis project Ga0137306, IMG submission 97187) | Mouse cecal microbial communities from Vienna, Austria - N-Acetylneuraminic and N-Acetylglucosamine D2O microcosms_March | ecosystem: Host-associated > Mammals > Digestive system > Large... | reverse complement strand
AAAATGAATACAAAGAAGTTTTCAGGTTACCAGTATATAAGGAGACCTGTGATACCTGCCAGGCAAATCATTAAGATGGGGTGTATTTTGTATTTCCAGGTAAGGATAAAGGCTCCGGCAAAGATGAGAATGCTTTTGTAATCGATGAAGTTTTCTTTATTCATCAGCATCAGGGAGGCTGCCCCGATGAGGCCTACCGTCATGGGACGTAAACCGGTAAAGGCGGCTTCCACGTATTTGTTGTTTTTGAATTTTGCGAAAAAGTATGAGATGAACAGCACTAATAAAAATGGGGGGAAGCATACGGCAAAAGTGGCAATCACAGAGCCCCACACACTTCCGGTGGCGGTGTATCCAATGTAGGTGGCGCTATTGATTCCGATAGGGCCCGGGGTCATTTGGGAAATGGCTACCACATCGGTAAATTCCTGTAAAGTCAGCCAATGGTATTTGTCGACAACTTCGTATTGGATTAGTGATAGCATGGCATAGCCTCCTCCGAATCCGAAGATTCCGATTTTCAGATATACTAAAAGTAATTGCCAGTAAATCATTTTTTTATTATCGTATTATAATAAGACAAGAGTTATTTCTGGGGGAGGTCAGAAGCTTTTTTGATTTTTCCTTTTATCCAGAAAGAATAAACCAGGCCTCCGATGATGCCTGCCAGTACGATGTAGGCAGGAGACACTCCCCCTTTCCAGATTAACAAAGCTCCGATGGCCGGGAATATCAATTGGATTGCATTCAGGTGGAGGGAGCGGGCGGCATTGATACAAGGTACCAGAATCAGGGCTACAACTGCCGGACGGATACCGTTAAATATTTTGATCACCCACATATTGTCCTGAAAATGGTTGAAAAACAATGCTATTGCCAGAATAATGGTAAAGGAAGGAAGGATAGTTCCCAAAGCACAAATTATACTACCTGTCAGTTTTTTTAATTTGTATCCGACGAAAATGGAAATGTTAACGGCAAATATTCCGGGAATGGATTGGGTAACAGCAAATAAGTCCATAAAGTCCTGTTTGGCCAGCCAACCTTTGTTGACGACTTCGCGTTCAATGAGCGGTATCATGGCATATCCTCCTCCGATGGTGAACATACCGATTTTTACAAATGTCAGAAATAGTGTCCAGTACATGCTAACTGTGTGTTAATTTCAATGTAAGCTTACGTACAGAATAAACTATGGAAGTTTGGTTTGCAAAGATACATTTCATCTTGAAGATAGCCTTATAAATTGCAACTAAATTCAGAGGACTTTCGGGAACACTGTTAACATGCTGTTTTTCTGTATAGAATTGCTGATTATCTGCCGGGTGTTCTGGTTGTTTCGGGGTAACTGCAACCGAAGTTCTGGACCAGATAATCAGAGAGTTTGTCGGCCTGGGAGGGTATGGCAAGCAAATGTTTACGTATCTCATCTTTCTTATCTGTTTGCAAGTCAGTCAGGTGTACCCGGTAAGACAGGAAGATCTGGTTTCCGTTGATGCCCAGTTGATAGTCTGTTGGTGCGGATAGTAGGTACTGGAGTAGTGGCTGAAGTTCTTTTTTGGGCAAGAGATTGATGGGCGAAGTGCAGAATAAATAAGTATGTTGATAGACGAACAGCCGGATTTCCGATTTTCCCGGATAGAAGGTCCAGCTTTCATACCCTGTTCTGGCCAGTACGGGGTTAAGTCCGCATTCTTTAATGATTTCTTCGCAATAGACAGCTAAGTCGGTTAAGGGACGGGGGGTAAACAGGTGAAAAGACAGGCGGTCTCCGCAAACGGGACAGTATGCCTTTTCTTCGGAAATAATGGTGTCGCAACCAGGGCATTGGAGGCTCAGTTTGTTTTTATCCAATGTTTTACTGTTTTCTAAGAGGGTACGGATGGAGGAGACCGGTATGCCGAATCCCATGTTGTCGGCATTGGTAAATTTACTGGTGGTAATGGCTATTACCTTTCCCTCGGCATTCAGCATCGGACCTCCGCTGTTGCCGGGATTCACGGCAGCGTCGGTTTGAATGTGGTGGTGTCCGTCCATGTATTGTTGGGGAGAAGAGACGGTACCCTGTGTTACGGTGAAAGGCATGCCGAACGGGAAACCTGCAACCTGAATTTTTTGACCGATCGAGGCTTTTTCCGTAGCGATTTGGAGGAGTGGTAGTCCTGAGAAATCCTTTTCGGAACTGAGGAAGGCAATGTCCAGGGATGGGTTGGCCAACACGACCCGCGCCGGATAACGGTTGTGGTTATGGTCTTCGATGGCCACCTCCTGAAAACCTTCTACTACATGGCTGTTGGTTACAAACACATCATAGTCTTTCAGGTAAAAACAACTGCCGGAGCCTCTGGCCTGACTTACTTTGAATATGTTTCGGTATAGATCCTGTTTCATACAAGTTTGAAGTTTATGCAGCTAAGTGGGATATGTTTTTTCTGAATTTGCCCAACATGATATTTTCCAGTGCGCTATATAATATGGGAGCTGCCTGGGACCAAGGTTGGGCGGAGGTTTCACTTAATGCTTTCCCGACCGTCAGGTTCAGGTCTTCCTGAACCTGATTCTGATAATATATATCGTAAAACAGGTTAATCATACGTATACCGGCTTTTTTTAGTTCTCCCGCTTCCATGTATGTTGTGATTTGTTTAAAAGCGGCGTTGTATTCCTCCCTTATATTTTGCAGGTTGGAACGATGTTTGCCGGGAATGAAGGTTTCTGCGTAAAAGAGGTCTGTGGATATGTCCTCTTTAGATTTTTCCTGTAATTCCCGTATGGCCGTTTTTCCTTTGTGAACGATTTCTGCCAAGGGCAGGTCGCGTCCAAGGTCCCGGATGGCATTTTGCAGGAGATGAAGCAGTTCGCCTTGAGGTTGGGCTACATAGATCAGTTTTAAAAAGGTTGCATTCAGGATGTTCCACATCTCGTTGAATTGCCGGGAAGTTTCGAATAGCCGCAGGGCTTCCTGACATTCACGGCAACTTTGCTGAATGGCTTCATAGATATAGTCTGTTGCTCCGAAATCATAGGGAGTAAAACGGGGATGAATGATGCGTTCCGCATCGAATTCGTGAGTGAAGATGCGGTCACATTTTTCTCCGATATGGCAGATCTCCTTCAATACATTGTAAATTTTTTTCGGATGGCTATGAATGCACGGACTATGGTATTCCAGATTCAATTGATTGTCTTGTAGAACGATCCGGCTCAAATCCAGGTCCTGGAAGTTGATAGCAGCTGCTTGCCGCATGATAGCTATCTGTTCCTGGGCAGGCAGATAAACCAATGGCGCTTTGATGTGCAGATGTTCTTTATCAAAGCGGATGATAATAGTCATGGCTCCGTGAGGAATATGGAATTCCTGTCCGGATACATTTCCAAATCTTTTCCGGAGGTCAGGATGAATTGAATCCAGTAAAGTATGCATGGCTGTCAGAAAATCCCCGTTTTCAAAAGCTTCAATGCTTAGGTCCAATACTTCACTGGATTCTTGGGAAGCAGTGGAAGTAATAACGGGAAAATGAAATGAAAAAGTATGCTTCATGTATTTATTGGATTAAGACTTAAAATTCGACACTAAACAAAGATAATGCCGTCATCTATAATATGCAAAATACATGGAACTGTTTATTTATTTTTATGTTTATATAATGGGTTTTATAAATATTTGTATAAACTTAATTAACAGATGTTTATATTGTATCAATGTGTTGGTGTCTGGCTGTAGTGCTCGTAGGCAGACCGGGCAATCCGGGCAATGAGAAGGGCATTGGCTTTATCGTCTTCTGCGGAATCCATAATGAATACGGCAATGGTAAAATATCTGCCATCGGGGAGCCTGATGAAACCAACATCGTTGTCTCCTGCTTTCTGTCCGTTTGCATTGCGGTCGGAACTTCCGGTTTTGTGTCCGACAGGTGTACCGGGAGGAAGGAGACCTTTCAATTTATCTGCTCCCGTACTGGTTGCCAGCATGAGTTTTTCCAGAAAGTTTTGGTAGGGGGCGGACAACAGGGTTTTGCTGAGAAATTTTTCCAAAAGCTCTGTCATGGCTGAAGGGTGGCAGTGGTTTAGGTAAGGGTTCTCCTGCTGATGCATTGTGTTCTCTGTTGCCACAATGGTTATACCGGAAATTCCTGTCCGGGTGAGATAATCCTGGATAGCGGCAGGACCGCCCAGATAGTGGATGAGTATATCGCAGGCATTGTTATCGCTGAGTGTTACGGTATATCTTAAGAGTTCGCTGATACTGATTTTGAAACTTCCTTCCGGCCGGGTGTCCCGCAACGGGCTGTAAGTGTTAGGATGCAGGTCTGACGGGGTAACGTAAATTTCGGTTTCCAACGGTAATTGTTTTTTATCCAATTTGCTCAGGACTGCCAGGGCTAATGGGAATTTGAACGTACTCATCATAGCATACCGGGTACTGTCGTTGCAGGTGATTGTTTCCTTATCGCCAAACCGGATGGCGACTCCCACTTTAGCGCGGTGGGTGCGAATAAGGGTTTCTATTTGGTTTTGCAGGGTGGCATTATCCTGGCAGGATGTAACTCCGGCTGCCTGCTTTTTCAGTTGTTCGCGTTTCCGGTTGTCGCCGGTTGTTGATGAGTTTGTTGCGGTGCGGCAGGAAATACAAAAAATAAAAAGTAGCAGGAATACGGGAATGTAGATTTTCATAGTGAAGAGTTTCATTGGAATTTTACACAAGTATAAAATTAATTGGTGAGATAGGGAAAGGGTAGAGAGTTAAAAATCAGCTTTCTTTTCCAGGTGAATTTTTTGGCCGGAAATGGGATGGATGAATTCCAGATATTCGGCATGCAGATATAGTCTTCTGGCTTGTTGTCCGTAGAGCGAGTCACCGACAATGGGACAATTCAGACCGAGCGGGTGGGCCGCGTGTACTCTCAACTGGTGGGTACGACCTGTTTGCGGATAAAAGGCAATACGGGTGTGTTGTCCTGAGTGTTCGAGTACACGGTAATGGGTGACAGCAGGTTTTCCGAATTCTTCATTGACCATTTGGCGGGGACGGTCGTGGATATCCGGGCAGAGCGGTAAGCGTATATATCCTTCCCCGGTAGGAACGATGCCTTCCAGTAGTGCTGTATAGCGTTTCCGGACTGTTTGCCGGAGGAATTGCCGTTGCAGGTGTTCGTGAACGGTTTTGTTTTTTGCGATTACCAGCAACCCAGAAGTAGCCATATCCAGCCGGTGTACAATAAGGGGCCCTGTCGCTTCCGGGTAACGCCGGCGGACCAGGTCAAAGACTGATGGTTGTGTGGTTTTACCCGGGACAGTCAGCATTCCTTCCGGTTTGTTGACAACCAACAGCCAGGCGTCTTCATAAATTATTTCCGGAAAAAGGATGGTAGAGTTATTGTCCGGGCCTGGTGGAGTATCTACACTTAATCCTTGCAACATAAACCGGAGGATGGGACCGCATTTCCCCTGGCAAGCCGGATAATAATTCCCCTGCCGGCGGATTTCCGTTTTTGGGGAACAACCCCACCAAAATTCAGCCATGGCAATGGGTTGGAGTCCGTTTTTATAGGCATATTGAAGCAATTTCGGTGCGGCACATTCTCCGGCTCCTGCCGGCGGATTGCTTTGTCCTTCTTCGCGGAATAGATCAAATACATTTTTCATTTCTCCCCGGGCATTGAGCAGGCGGAATTGCTCGAACAGTGATTGTTGCAATTGGGCAGAACGTTGTTTACGTTTGGTTTTCAGGTATTCGATGCGGGCTTTAAACCCGTTTATATTGTTTTGAAGAGTGTCTGTTTGTTCTTTCCAGTATTTTTCCAGGCGTTTGTATTCTGCTTTCTGGTGCTGACTTTCCCGAATCAAGGCTGAGGTATCGATGTCCGGAAGGTTTGTGTTGCGTTGTAAATCGCGGGCTGCTTTTGCCGCTTTCAATTCTATCCGGGCGTGGTTCAGTGATTTTTCGGCTTGCAAGCGTTTTGCCGCCAAATCCTGTTGTGCTTTGAGAAAATCCGGTTCGCTTTCAAGTTGTCGGATTTCTTGATTCAGGGCGGAAATCAGTTGCTCTTCCTGTCGGAAAAAACCGTCCGGTTGTTGCAGATTATAGACTGGCGGTACAAAATAAGGATGTATATAGCTGCCGTCCAATATACCGGAAAAAGCGGCAAGAAAGCCCAATTGTTTTTGTGGTGTACGAATTACCAAGACCCCGAACATTTTTCCTTCTTCCGGTTTTTGCTTCCATATCTCCATTGTCTGGAGGTAGTTCTGAAGCTCTTTTACCGCCTCTATACACAAAGGATGGGGTGTATAATGGAAAGGATTGGTGAACTGTACAGGCAGGTGTGTATCGGAGAGTTCATGCTGAAAAAAATGAATCATAACCCGGGATTATAATTTATGGTAAAGGTAAGTATTTAAAATGGAAGTTGGAGCAGATCGTAGTATAAAAGCTGTAAATAAGCGGTTTAGGAGGCAATTTGAAGAAGAGTGCAAAGCCAAAAGAAACCACTTCAAAGTCAAAAGAAGCAAGAGTTTCGTTACTAAATCATTATTTCCCGACTAGTGAAAAATGATTTTTCCGTTTGGCTGCAACCCTCTGAAAAATTTGGATTTAGTCGTGTCTACGCCTGTAAATATAGCCGATACCCGTCATGAGGATAGTCAGCCGGAAAGTCTGTCAGTCAACTAGTCTGCCATCCGTTCATCAATACATTAGCACGTGTGATTCTATTTTCAACAGCAGGAATAGCAAAGCAGTCATTCCTGTTTACAAAGGCAGAGTAAAGGGCTTTCCGTCTGCTGCAAGGTCAAGCGGTTACGTCATTGGAGGAAGAATACTACCCGAAGCATGAGGGTGGAGATTATTCCTCCAAACCTTGCATCCGACCGCCTCAGGCAAAGAAGCCTTTGAAAACGAAAATGACCGTCCTGTCACTCACCGAACGAAAAGGAAAATTATAAGGAAGGTTCGGGCGAGGGAGAGGGAGAACACCGTCCTGCATAGGGAGGTAGCCACACGAGGAAACCATCGAAGCTCTGCAAACCGAGATACAGACCTGCGGGCTGACCACAGCCGCCAAGTGCTGGAAATGCAGCAACGGCACATGACGGAAATACAAACGAAAGAAGCCGAACACAAGAAAGAGGTATCAAGGCTTATCCGTCTTGTAGAGAAGCTCTGCGCTTGGTTCCCGTTGGTGAATGATTCAAGGAGCAGTTCAAGAGGCTAAGACAAAGCATGCGACAGCCCATACAACTGCAACGTAAAAGTATGGGAATGAAGATGTAAGAACAGGTAGCGTTGGATTTTTTTTTACGTAGCAGGTGAAGAAAGCCGTCATAAGATTAAGTGATTATTGGAGCTTTTTTTCTACTTTTGCAACTGGATTGGGGCAACCTCTTCCAAGACATATTAGAAAGTTAAGAAGCGTTATGCTTATCTTGTGAATTGGAAACGTAGGAAATTTCACAATTACACACAAGGAGGGCATAGTGGTTCTCATGCTATAGCGTGGGCTGCTATCACCATATTCGTGTGTAAAGGTTTTTCCTACGACCTCCAATTCAGAACGTGGCATTTGCAGTTCCACGCTTCGTGGTTTAAATAGGAATAGTCTTTGTGGAGCTGGAAAGACATAATGTGTAAAGGTCAAGATGCTTTTTAATTCATTACATTTTCTGCTTTTTTTCCCAGTCGTATGCGTAATATACTTTATTTTACCCTCATTGAGGGTACGTAACCTATTTTTGCTTGGTGCAAGTTACTATTTTTATATGAATTGGGAGCCAGTATATGCATTGCTTCTCCTTACAAGTACGACTATCACCTATTTAGCAGCACTTGGCATAGGGTATTGTAAAGAACGACGTGGAAAACGTTTGTATTTAGTAAGTAGCTTAGTTCTTAATCTAAGTATCCTTTTTTTATTCAAGTATTACAATTTTATGGCAGAAAACATAAGTGACTTGTTGGCACGATGGGGAATGTCTGTACAAATGCCTGAATTCAATCTCCTTTTACCTGTCGGGATTTCATTTTATATTTTTCAAGCATTAGGCTATTCTATTGATGTCTATAGAGGTAATACCCTTACTGAAAAAAACTTCTTTACTTACGCACTGTTTGTATCGTTTTTCCCCCAACTTGTAGCTGGACCTATAGAGCGTTCTACTAATCTGTTACCGCAGTTTAAGCAAGAACATTCTTTTTCCTATGAAAATATTATGACAGGAATTCGTCTTATGCTTTGGGGATATTTTTTAAAATTAGTACTTGCAGACCGCTGCGCTCTTTATGTTGATCCAATATTTAACAACGTGCCTTATCATAATGGAGGTTCTTTTTTATTAGCTTCGTTGTTTTTCCCCTTTCAAATTTATGGAGATTTTGCGGGATATTCACTGACAGCCATTGGAGCTGCTAAAGTTATGGGATTTAATTTAAAGGAAAATTTCAGAAGACCATACCTCGCAACCACCGTCACTGACTTTTGGAGGCGTTGGCACATTTCATTATCAACTTGGTTTAGAGATTATGTGTATATACCAATGGGAGGAAATCGTGTAAGTACCTTAAGATGCTACTTTAATGTTATGATAACATTTATAGTGAGTGGAATATGGCATGGTGCGAACTGGACATTTATTATATGGGGAGCAGTACATGGGATGTTACAATGTGTTGAAAAACTATTAGGATGGAACAAAGAACAATGGAAAGTGCGAGGAAAAATCATTCATTGGGGACTTACATTCTGTGTTGTATGTCTGGCATGGATCTTTTTTCGGGCAAACACCATTTCGGATGCTTTTCTGATAACAAAAAGCATATTTACAAATTTAGTTATGCCTTATATGCGTGTTGCTGATTTTCTTGCTATTGCTTTAGCTCTAACCATAGTATTTATGAAAGAAATCATCGATGAATATGATTTAAAAATCCGAATATCGGAGTCTCCTATTTGGATAGTCAGACATATGTATATAGTAGGTATGATAGCATTTATCATCCTTTTTGGAGTACTGAATGGCGACCAATTTATCTATTTTCAATTTTAATCTGTTTGAAAATGAAGAATTTATTAAAAAGCCTTTTATTTGTTTTTGTTGCTCTGTTCGCAGTGGACAGAATTGGTGGGCAAATAATGTGGTGGGTAAACCAACATACACAAGACATGTCAGGACCAAAACTAAAATATTTAGCAAATGAAGTGGATGCAGATATTGTCTTGTTGGGCACCTCACGTTGTAATTTTCATTATGTACCCTCTATATTGTCTGATTCTATAGGTATGAGTGTTTACAATGGAGGCATTGATGCCAGTAATTGTATTTATGCCCATTACTTTGTCTTGAATCAAATTTTGTTACATCATACTCCAAAGATTATTTGTTTGGAATTGATGACAAGCGATTACGCTGTTTCTGCTAATTCTTTCGAAACAACAAGTTTTTTTGCTCCTTATATCGGAAGAAGCGAAAAAGCTGACTCTGTATTTCGAGAAGCTGGCAATTATTGGTACTATCGTCTTTGCCATCTTTATCGCTACAATGCCAAAGCAGTATCTAATATGGGTGGGTTACTCGTGAATAAGCAGCTAGAAAGCGAATCTGGTTATATACCTTTGCCACGGCCTATGTTTGTCCCTGAAAGATTAGACAAAGTCCATAAATCTAAAAATATAGATGAATTGAAACTGCAATACATAAAAAAGTTTATCATGCTATGTAAAAGCCATCATATTGCGCTTGCGTTCATGGTGTCACCGGCTTATAGTGAAGCTGATACAGATTTGTATGGAACGTTAAAGGATGTGGCTAAAGAAAATGAAATACCATTCTTTGACTATCATACGCAAGGGCTATTTTTAAATCATCCGGAATATTTTAAAGATAGCGGACATTTATGGGATAAGGGGGCTCGTTTGTACACCTCTATTTTTGCTCATGATTTAAAACATTATATAGTCACCCATTCAACTGGGAATTAATGAAATTTCTCTTGAGTGTAGTAAAAATCCAAGAGCATAAAAATATTTATAGTAATTCCTGCCTTTGGGGGTAGGAATTACTATTTCCCGCTTATAATTATTTGGTAATGTTCGATAACAACTCTATATTTGCATAGAGTTGTTTGACAGGTATGCAAAGTACTGCAATTCAGAGCAGTTACACTCTCACTAAATCGTTACCGTAAACTTCTCGTTTTTTTACTTCCTGCTGTCATACAGATAGATATATGAAAATTACTTATCCTATGCAAAGATAGGAAAACGATTTTGTTTCTGTACTTTTGTTGAAAAATGTAATGAAAGATAAGGTTGTTATTTTTGAGGATTATACGCTCAGGGAGGCGTTATTGGAAGATGCCTCTATGATTTGGCAAGCCATTGATACGCACAGGGATTATTTAGTGACCTGGTTGCCGTTTGTTGACCGTTTGAAGCGGGAAGGGGACGAAGAGGCTTTTTTAGCAGATGTTCTTGCTGTACCTTATGAAGAAAGGAATCTGGTCTATGTCATTGAGAAAGGAAAAGAGTTTTGTGGGTTAGTTGGTTTTGTAAGTACGGATTGGGAGAACTGCCGAACGGAGATAGGTTACTGGCTTTTGCCGGAATATCAGGGATGCGGGGTAATGTCCCGGTGTGTGCGTTATTTGTGTAAGTGGGCTGTGGAATGCCGTTCCATGAACCGCATCCAAATCCGGTGTGCTGTAAAAAACTTTCCCAGTAATGCCATACCCCGGCGTCTGGGGTTTCATCTGGAGGGAACCGAGCGGGACGGTGAATTACTGGCTTCCGGTGAGTATACTGATATAAATGTTTATAGTTTATTGAAAAGAGAAGTGATGAACGATTAGGTCGTATAGGGAAAAGAGGGGCATTTGGTAACTTTATTCCGGTATTTTTCGGTAAAACAGAGGTAGGATGATTGGGAGTTGATACATACAAGAGAAACGGTATGAGAGTTACAGTTATTTTGTTTTTTCTGTTGGCAGGTATGGAGGGGTGCAGAATGCAGCAAGAAAAAAAAGAGGAAATTCCGCAGGAGGAGAAAAGTATGGAAGGACAAAAAGAGATTTATTTGGCGGGAGGTTGTTTTTGGGGAACGGAGCATTTTATGAAGCAAATTCGGGGAGTAGAGTCAACCCGGGCCGGATATGCCAATAGTTCTTTGGAGAAGCCTACTTATCAGCAGGTTTGCAGTGGGCGAACCGGGGCGGCGGAGGCCGTTCAGGTCGTTTACGACCCTGAAAAAGTAGGACTGCCTTTATTGCTGGAACTTTATTTAAAAACGATAGATCCGACAAGCCTGAACCGGCAGGGAAATGACAGAGGCACACAATATCGTACCGGTATTTATTATACAGATGTTTCTGACCGTCCGGTAATTGAGACAGCGTTGAATGTTTTATCTTTAAAATACGATCGTCCTTTGGCGGTGGAAGCAGGTCCTTTGATTAATTTTTATCCGGCCGAGGGGTATCATCAGGATTATTTGGAGAAGAATCCGGGCGGATATTGTCATATAGACCCGGTTTTGTTCCAACAGGCCAGGGATGCCAATAGACTGGCGGATGTTCCGGAAGCGGTGGAGAAACGTGTTTTTACCCGTCCCGGAGATGCGGTTTTGAAGGAAAGACTAACTCCGTTACAATATGCTGTAACTCAGATGAATGCAACGGAAACTCCTTTCCGGAATGCTTATTGGGATGAAAACCGGGAGGGGATATATGTGGATATAACTACCGGAGAACCTTTGTTTGTATCTGCCGATAAGTTTGAATCCGGTTGCGGATGGCCCAGTTTTTCAAAGCCTATCCGGCCGGATGTGATTGAGGAACGGTCGGATGCTTCTCACGGGATGAGGAGAACAGAAGTCCGGAGCAAAACCGGAAACGCCCATTTGGGGCATGTGTTTACAGATGGGCCGCAAGAACGGGGTGGGTTACGTTATTGTATAAACAGTGCTTCTTTGCGCTTTATTCCCAAAGACGAGATGGAGAAAGAAGGGTATGGGGAATATTTATCCTTTCTTGGCGGGAGGAATTGATAACCAATTGTGAGTTACAGGGAAAAGCCGGAAATTTTGCCGCAGAGGCGGGTTTCCGGCTTTATTGTAACTGGTGATGCTATTGCAGCGCTTTGAGTAGTTGGGGCAAAAGAACAGGAATAGTGTGTTCGTATTGCGCTGTGTAAAAGTTATCGTCGATTACAGCTGCTTCATCCGTAGCTATTGCTTTTTGTATAGCGGGTTTGGCTAAAGGATGGAGGGCGATTTTTTTGCCTTCTGTTATTCCTGCTATTTCAAAAATCAGTCCTGCTGCGCAATGGCCTGCCATGATTTTGTGTTTTTCTGCAAACTCTTTGATGACGGAGAGCATATCGAGGTTGAATGTTTCTCCGGCGTGGTCCTTGAAAACCGGAACGGCATCCCCGCAGGCGAATACCAGTGCATCGTAGTTGTTGGCGTGGCCTTTCAGGTGGGCTACAATATCGTCGGCCTGGAGAGTAATGCCGGAATTGCTCCGGATGGTGGTGGTGTTTGCTACTGCAAATACCTTGCAGGAAATACCATTTTCGAAGAAAGCTTCCAGATATTGGAATAATCCGGCTCCGTTTACCGGGTTTACAGCTAAGATGGCTACTTGTTTTGTCATGTGTTAATTTTATAAAGTGGAACATTAGTTATTTTTCGTAACTTTATTACTTTTGTAATGCGAAGGTAGGTGTGATGAATTCGAAAAACAAGAACGCACCTGCAGATAAGTTGGTTACAGAAAAGTAACGGATGTTGGGTTTCAATGAAATAGACAATAGTTAAAAAATGAAAAATTTTCATCATACGGACCATTGTCCGGTCAGGGATGTATTAAGCCGGTTGAGTAGCAAGTGGGGAATGCTGGTATTGGTGACTTTGAAAGCAAATGAGGTCATGCGTTTTAATGATATACAGCGGAGTATCGGTGATATTTCTCAGCGGATGCTCGCCGTAACGCTTCGGACTTTGGAAACGGATGGTTTGGTGGTGCGGAAGGTCTATCCGGAGGTGCCTCCCCGGGTGGAGTATCGCCTGACGGAAAGGGGATATAGTTTGATGCCTTATCTGGAGGGGCTGATAGAGTGGGCATTTGTTCATATGCAGGAGATTGTGTTGGAGAGAGAGCAACGTCTCTAAGTTATAAATGTGTATGGTAGAGGAGATTATAAAAGTCAGGATAAAAAATCAGCAGTTGGTTACTCCTGCTTTTGAACGGGCCGGAGAACTGGTAGGGTGGATGGGGGCCATGCAGGCCCAGGATTATGCTATGGTCAAATGGGCTGTCGGGTTACGGTTGAGGCAAGGTTCTCTGGCTACTGTAAATGAGGCTTTGCAACGGGGGGAAATTGTGCGGATGCATGTTATGCGGCCTACATGGCATCTGGTTGCCGGGGAGGATATACGTTGGATGTTGAAGTTGTCCGGGCTGCGGGTGAAAAAATGTATTGATTTATGGTCGAAAGGAAAAGGAATTGATATACCGGAGGGTTTATACACCCGTTGTAATGATTTGTTCGGAAAAGTTTTATCGGGGCGGCGGTGTATGACGAAGGAGAGGATAGAGGAGGAGTTGAAAAGGGCGGGAATTCCCGTTGATGCGGAGCGGGTGAGACGTTATCTGCTTCAGAGTGAGGTGGAGGGGATTTTGTGTAGTGGGGCGGATGAAGGGGGGAAACCGACGTATGCCCTTTTGGATGAATGGGTAGCTCCTGCTCCTGATTTAAGCAGAGAAGAGGCGCTGGCTAAGTTGGCCTTGAATTATTTCCGGAGCCATGCTCCGGCTACCTTGAAAGATTTTATCTGGTGGTCCGGTTTGACGATTTCGGAAGCAAAGAGGGCTGTCGGGGCGTTGGGAAACGGGTTGTGCCGCGAATGTATAGGCGGTCAGGAGTTTTTGTTCCATCAGTCTTGCGGAGAGAGCGGGAAGGGGGATTGTTTTCATTTTTTGCCCTCTTATGACGAATATTTAATTGCTTACAAGGACCGGAGTGCCGCTTTGGATGCTGTACATGTTCCGAAGGTTCATAACAAGTGGGGAATTTTTTATCCTGTTCTCCTTTATCAGGGAAAGATTGTTGGGAACTGGACAAAAAAACAGGGGAAGGAACGGATTTCTTTTACTGTCTCTTTTTTTGAGCAGGAAAACGGAGTTGAACCCAGGTTAGTGGAATCGGCAGGGAAGGAATTTCTGAGGTTTTGCGGAAGATATTGAAAAGAGTTTTATGAAATAATTTTGATATGGAATTAATCATGCTGGGTACGGGGAATGCTATGGCAACCCGTTGTTATAATACCTGTTTTGCTTTTTGTCAGGAAGGGGAGTGTTTTCTGGTAGATGCCGGAGGCGGTAACGGAATATTCAATCAATTGGAAAAGGCGGATATTGCTTTTATGTCTATCCACCGTATGTTTATAACCCATGCCCATACAGACCATATTTTAGGGAGTATCTGGGTGATTCGGAAGATAGCGACACTGATGTCTAAAGGAGAGTATACAGGTAATTTTGTGGTGTATGGTCATGAAGAAGTGATTGATGCACTGACTCTTTTTTGTCGTTTGACGCTGTCAGGAAAGATCGTGAAGTATATCGGAGAGCGTATTGTGTTTCAGCGAGTGGAGGACGGTAGCCGGGCAGAGGTATGCGGGATGAAATTGCAGTTTTTCGATATTGCTTCCACCAAGATGAAGCAGTTCGGTTTCCGGGCTGAGTTGTCAAGCGGGGAATTGCTGGTTTGTTTGGGAGACGAACCTTATAATGAGGTTTGCCGGAATTATGTCGAGGGGGCGGATTGGTTGCTGTGTGAGGCTTTTTGTTTATACGCCGAGCGGGAAATATTCTCACCCTATGAGAAACACCATAGTACAGCTTTGGATGCAGGCAGGCTGGCGGGGAAATTGGGAATAAAAAATCTGGTTTTGTATCATACGGAGGATAAAAACCTGGCTTCTCGCAAAATAAGGTATTCGTCTGAAGCCAGGGAGGTATTTTCTGGAAATGTTTTTGTGCCGGACGATTTGGAGCGGATGGAAATATGAGTTTTTTTTATTCCGTTTGTAGTTCCTGGAGCCCGTAAACTTTCTTTTTGATTTCCTGGGCCCATTCCAGCGGTTTTTTGCTATGGTCCAGGCTTTGCCAGGGAATACGTTTGCCGATGCGGATGGTGAAAGTCCGGCCGCGTTGTTTGAATGTTTCGTCGGGAAGGTAAAGCATTTCGATATTGGCTTTTAATCCGATTTTTTTCCGGAGATTAGCCAGGCGATAGAAAAAGTCGGAGTTTTTCCCTTCTATAAAAATAGGGATGATGTCCCGTTGGTGTTGAATTGCCTTGGAAACGAAACTTTTTTGCCATTCAAGGTCCCGGATGACTCCTTTTTGTTTGCGGCTGACCAGTCCGGCGGGAAACATAATCATTTGACAGTCGGAAGCGTAGGCTTCTTCTATTGCAGTTACGGCTTCTTTGGCTTGTGCGCCGTGTTTATTTACCGGAAGGAAGATGTTGTTCAGTTTTTTCAGGTTCAGCAGAAGGTCATTGACCGGGAATTTTAACCGGGGATAGTGTGTGCCCAGGAAAGAAATCAGGATAATGCCGTCCGGTCCACCCAATGGGTGATTGCTGACGAATATATAGCGTCCGTTTTGAGGAGGCAGGTTTTCTTCACCCACAACTTTGTAGGATACCCGGAGAAATTCGAGAATGGCATCTGAGAAATCCAGTCCCGTCCGGTCGCCGTACCGGGTGATAAAGTCGTTTATATCGTTCTGGTGAATAATTTTTTTCAGATAAGTATAGATGAAACCCGGAATCATTTTAGCGAGTCCGGGGTTTTTGCCTTTAAATATTTGTTCGATATATATTGGTTTTAAGCGATTATTGTCTGTCATAAGATAGTGATTTTGGTTTACAAAGATAGGAATAAAACGGAAATTATAACTTCTGATATCGGATGAAATCCGGGATTGCGGAGTAACTTTCGTTTTTGCCGTGCGTTAAAAGAGGTATGTAGTAGAAAAATGGAATGAATTAAGTTAAACTAAAAACAAGAGGTATGAAACGTACATTTTTTATGACGGGATTGATTGCGCTGGTACTGGCGTTTTTCATGGCCGGTTGTAATTCAATGAAAAAGTTACAAAAGGAGGTGATTGAAACGGCAGTCGTTGGTTATGTTAATCCGCAGCAATTGGAGGCAGTAAACGGAGTGGTGGACTTTAATTATACGGTGAACTTTGCTCCGAAACAATTTGACAAGAAACTGATTCTGAAGATTACCCCGAAATTGCAATACGGGAATCAAATGCTGAAATTGCAGCCGATGTATTTACAGGGAGAGAAGGTGAAAGATGCCAACTATCCGGTTGTCGACTATGATAAAGGGAGTAGTTTTACCCAAAAAATGTCTTTTAATTTCAAGCCGGGTATGGAGAATGGGGTGCTTTGGGCAGATATTGAAGCCATGCGGGGGAAGAAAGCCTTTATGTTGAGTCCGGTTATTTTGAATAAGAACGGGATAAAGGTATGGAAACAACCGGCATTTTCATTGAATGGGGTGAATTATGTTCCGGTTATGACAGAGACCTTTGTGGAGGATGTTCCGGCTACCGGTGTCGGTGTTGTGAGTGGTTATGTCATGTTTCCCTTAGGTAAGTCTGCTATTTCTGAGGCTCAGCAGAATTCTCCGGTGATGTCTCAGGCAGTGAAGGCTATGGAAAAAGTGTTGGCAGATAAAAATGCTAAGATTACAAATATGTTTATTTATGTTTCCAACTCGCCGGAAGGGGCAGAACGCCTGAATAAGAACTTAGCCAATAATCGTTTCCGTTCGGCTAAAACATTCTTTGAGAAGGATTTGAATTTGCAGAATACGCCAATGGCCCGTAATCCGAAGTTTGTAGTGCAGCAGACGGTATCTGAAAATTGGAACGGACTGTATATGTTGCTTGAAGATTCTGATATTCAGAATAAAGAACAGATTATTAAAGAGTTGAAAGATGCACCGAACGCAAAGGCCCGGAATAAAGTGATTGATTCTTATATTTCAAAAGTTCCTGAGTTGCAAGATGTCATCCTTCCGGTTCTTCGCCGTGCAGACTTTTTTGTGTTCTATACGGAACCGACAACTGTGCAGGAGGATGTTCAACTCACTTATTTTGCTCCTCAGCTGACGGAAAAGACGCCTGCGGTGACGGCTCAGACGAATTGGCAGTTGCTGAATGACCTGGCTGTCATGGCAATTAATAACAAGGAATATGCCAAGGCTCAGAAATTGCTGGAATCTGCTATTGCTTTGAAGCAGGATGCTACGGTAAATAACAATCTGGGGGTTGTTCATGCAAGAATGGGGCATAAGCGGGAAGCTGCCCAGTGTTTTGACAAAGCTAAGCTTCGTAAAGAAGCCCGCTATAATATGGGACTGGTTTTGATGGAAGACGGAAACTATGCCAAAGCTATTCCTTATTTGAAAGATCAGCCGAATATTTATTTGGCTTATTCTCAGTTGATGAATAATGATAACCGGGCAGCATTGAATACTTTTCATAAGATTAAGATGCAGAACGCTATGGATTACTATCTGATGGCAGTTGCCGCAGCGAGAGTGAAAGATACCAAGGAAATGGGTGCAGCTTTGACAAAAGCCGTTGATATGCAACCGGACCTGAAAAAACGGGCTGCCACCGATATAGCATTTTATCCTTATAAAGGCGACCCCGTTTATATGCAAATTGTGAAATAGGGGAAGTGTTTTTTTAGTTTAGCGCATGTATGGTATGAGGAATACCGTATATGCGCTATTTTATTACACTAAATTTACAATTATCGGCATATACGGTCTTTTATTGGGATAACATGATTATTGGGTATGTATTGTGTCTGATTTTTAAACTTATTTTGACATTTTCCGTAAAAGTTTTTAATTACATCTACAAAATGAATGATTATGGATAGAATGATTAAAGGAACTGAAACGGAAAAGAACTTGTTAAAGGCATTTGCCGGGGAATCGCAGGCAAAAAACCGCTATACTTTTTTCTCGGAGGTAGCCCGGAAGGAAGGTTATGAGCAGATTGCCGGAATATTTTACGAAACAGCTTTGCAGGAAGAGATGCATGCCAAGCGTTTTTTCAGTTATTTGGAAGGGGGGATGCTGGAAATTACGGCTGCTTATCCTGCGGGAGCTATCTTAGATACTCCGCAAAATCTGATTGAAGCGGCTGACGGAGAACACGATGAAGCATTTAATTTATATCCTGCTTTTGGAAGAATAGCTGAGGAAGAGGGCTTTAAAAAGGTTGCGGCTACTTTTAAGTATGTCACGGAAGTGGAGAAAATACATGAGCAACGCTATCTGAAATTGCTGGAAAACATGAGGGAAAATCTGGTGTTTTCACGTCCGGAAGAGGTACGCTGGTATTGCCGGAAATGCGGATATGTACATGTTGGGAAGACTCCTCCGGAAGTTTGTCCTTCCTGTTTGCATCCTAAAGCCTATTTCGAATTGTTTCCGGAGAATTATTGAAAATCTGCAGGGAAAATTGTTTTTTCGGAAAGTGAAATATCCCCTTGAAAAGAAATTCAAGGGGATATTGTTTTAGTTTTATTCTTGTACGGCGTTTTTATTTACTCCGTTTTCGGATATGAGAGTAAGTGATATATCCGTATTTTTTTCCTCGGCCAGAATTTTTTGCAGTAATTTGGCTACTTCTTTTTCTTCCATTTGTTCGGCAAAAATCACCAGTGTTCCGTAAGAGGCGATTTCATAGTGTTCTGTTTTTTGTGCGGCCAGTACCAGTCCGGCATCCCGGGTGTAAGAATCTTTCTCTGTGTCTTCGATTATGCTGTCGGCTTCTTTGATTAGCCCTGCCATGGCTTCACATTTTTTGCTTTCCGGTTTTTCGCCCATGAGTTTGAATACTTGTTCCAGAATTTGGATTTGTCCTTCGGTTTCTTTGGTATGTTTTTCGAAAGCATGGGCTAATTTTTTGCTTGTGGCAGCTTTCATCATTTTGGGTAATGCTTTCTGTAGGGCTTGTTCCGCCCAATAAATATCCTTTAATTGGTCTATAAAAAATTCCCTGAATTTGCCATTGTCCGTTTTCGGTTTGTTTTCTTTTGAGTTGTTGTTTTTTGTTTCCATAATCTTCTTTGTTTTATTGTTATTATTCTGGTAGGTATTCTTTTATTGTTATTTACGTATTTGTCGTATTGTTGTTGATAATCAATATATTAAACTTAATTATTTTGCGTAAATAAATGAAAATCAGTTTTGTATTCATCCGGTATTCTTTCGTTGTTTTGTTGGATTCGTGTATTTTGTGTATATAAAGTCTGGGGGATAAATGGCCATGTGAGGTTTGTCTTTATTTTTTTTATAGGGATTTTGAGGTATCTTTGTAAAAGGAATTGAACGGTTATGGTTGGGGGATGCGGAAGAGAGAGATTCTGTGAATGTATAAATGATTTTATTTTAGTTGATATGTGGAAAATGGCAGGTCTTATTTTTATGAGTCTGTTGCTGGTATTGTTGGCAGAAGGACAGGAAAGGCGGGAAGTAAACAAGAAAGCTTTGGGATTTTTCCAGCATGCGCGACAAGCTTTCCGGGAAGGTAAACAGGAAAAGGCTCTGGAGATGCTGAACAAAGCGAAGTCCTGCGCTCCGGACTTTTCTGCTTTGTATTTGTTGGAAGCAGACATTTATCATAAACAGGGGAATAAGGCAAAAGAGGTTTCAGCTATTGAGGCAGCCATTCGCTTGGATTCGCTTGCGGACCATCCTTATTATTATTTTGTTTTGGCAGGAGAGCGTTTTGAAGAGGGAAGATATGAAGAGGCCCGGGGATTCTATCGGCTTTATTTGAGAAAAGATAAGCGGAAACAGGCGGAACGCGAAGCCCTGAGGCAAATCAGGAATTGTGATTTTGCTTTGCAGGCCTTGAGAAGCTTTGAGAAGCCGGCGACAGAGTTGTATCTGGAAGGAAAGCTGCCGGTTTACTGGCCTTCGCTGGATGTGAAAGGGAATACTTTATTGTTTACCGAGCAGAACGGGGAGGAAGAAGCCATGTGGATGTTGCGGGATAGTGTCCGTTATCCCTTGAATTTTCAGGTGACGGGTAATTATGGTGCACCTTCTTTAACGGCGGATGGGAAAGTCATGTATTTTTCTATGCATAGCGGGGAGCGGAATGGTTTTGATATTTATGTATCTTACCGTTTGACAGATACGACCTGGTCTGAACCGGTGAATTTAGGATATCCGGTGAATACAGAAAGTTGGGATGCGCAGCCGGCTATTTCTGCGGATGGCACCCGTTTGTTTTTTGCTTCTACCCGGGAAGGAGGACGGGGAGGGAGTGATATCTGGTTTTCCCGTTTATTAAGACGAGAGGCGGATGGACGTCAGGTATGGTCTGTGCCGAAATCCCTTTATTTTAATACTCCGGAGGATGAGATGGCTCCTTTCCTGTATTTTGATAACCGGACGCTTTTTTTTGCATCAGACGGATATCCGGGAATGGGAAAAAAGGATATTTATAAAGTGGACCTGGATGTGACATCCGAACCTCTGAACATTGGCATTACGGTAAACAGTCAAAAAGATGAGTTCGGGTTTATGGTGGATGCCAGCGGGAAATGGGGGTATTTTTCTTCCGACAGAAGCGGGAAACGGTGTATTTACCGCTATCGTTTGGAAGATTCGGTTGCTTGCCCTGCGGCTGTTTATACAGAGTTTCTGGTTTTGGATGAAAGAGAAGAGGCTGCTGTTCCGGACCGTTTCACTTTAGTAGATATTGCGCATGCAGATACTGTGGCATGGTATGATAAGAATTACATGCCGGAACGGATATTGGCCTGTGTTCCGGAGAATCGTTTGCTTTTGGTTGGCGTGATGAAAAAAGGATATTTGTATTATTCAGATACTTTGCAGAGTTCAGGAGATATTGCTCCGGTGTGCAAGATACAATTGAAGCCTATTGAAAAAAATCAAACATTGGTACTTAAAGGAATCTTTTTTGATATAGACGATTACCGGCTGAAGCCGGAATCTTATCCTGAATTAAGGCAGTTGCTGGCTTTCCTGCGTTTGAATCCTAAGGTAAGAATAGAAATTGCCGGACATACTGATGATACGGGCGGGGATGAGCATAATTACCGGTTGTCTGAGGACAGGGCCTTTGAGGTATATAAATTTTTGTTTTTGCACCGAGTGCCGAAGGAACGGATGGAATATAAAGGTTACGGAAAAGACCGGCCTTTGGCTCCGAATGATACGGAGGGCGGAAGGGCGAAAAACAGAAGGACGGAAATCAAGATTATTGACAGTTAAGAGGACGGAATTATGGTAAGAAATTACAGGTCGGGCGGTTTTGAGGTTGTGGAGTACGATGAGCTTGCCTCGACCAATACTTTGGCAGAAGAGATAGCATCAAGCGAGCTGAAGGATAAGACGGTGATATTTACCCGGAAGCAGACCCGGGGCAGGGGGCAGGCGACCAATAAATGGGAAAGTGCTCCGAATCGGAACATCTCCATGACAGTAATTTTGTGTCCGGAACATCTGGAAGCCGGAAAGCAGTTTGCCGTGTCGATGGTCATTGCCCTGGGATGTCTGGATTTTTTGAAGCGGTATGTGGGACAGGTGTCAGTGAAATGGCCGAATGATGTGTATGCCGGTGACCGGAAAATCGCAGGGATTTTGATAGAGCATCGTATTGCCGGTCCTTTTGTACGGAATTCGTTGTGTGGTATAGGAGTGAATATAAATCAGGAGAAATTTTTGTCTGATGCTCCAAATCCGATCTCCTTGCTACAGCTGACCGGCAGGGAAATGTTGCTGGATGATGCTCTGGCCGGTTTGTTGGAATGTATCGGAAGCCGCTATGTTCAGATTAATGATTATAAGGCTTTGGAGGAAGATTTTTTGCAATACATGTACCGGGCCGACGGGGTGTATTGGTGGGAGGATGAAGCGGGACGGTTTGAGGCCTCAGTGGCGGGAATTGATGAATACGGGCAGTTGGTTTTAAGGGATATTCAGGGCCGGAAAAGAATTTATGCCTTTAAAGAAGTTAAATACTGTTAGACAGATACCGGAAAAAGGGACAGGCAACGGATTGGATGGGACAGAACGGAGGTGAAACAGGAAGAAAAAAGCGAAATTCCGGCTGGGAAAATAAGTAAAATTTGATTATTTTTGCCTGACAGTCCGGGAAAACAGTTGTGAAATCTGTAAATTCAAAAGTCTTTCAAGCTGAAAGAGTTGTTTCTTCTGTTGGATTATATTTTTTGCGGACGGATTATAAAGTCTTAATAATATTATAAGGTTTAATGGTTGAGAATTATTCGGAAGATTCGATCAGGACGTTAGATTGGCAGGAACATATCCGATTGCGTCCCGGTATGTATATTGGCAAATTGGGGGATGGGGCTGCACCTGACGACGGTATATATATTCTGGTCAAAGAGGTGGTGGACAATTCCATTGATGAATTTGCCATGGGGGTTGGTTCAGAGATTTTGATTACCGTGGAGGACAGGAAGGTGACGGTCCGGGATTTTGGCCGAGGGATTCCCCTGGGTAAATTGGTGGATGCTTCTTCTAAAATGAATACCGGAGCGAAGTATGATTCAGAAGCTTTTAAAAAGTCGGTCGGGTTGAATGGTGTCGGTATTAAAGCGGTGAATGCTTTGTCTGAATTATTTGAGATTCAGTCTTTCCGCGACGGTGAGACTAAATACGTTTGTTACAGCCGGGCTAAAATCGTGGAGGAAAGGGATATCGAACCGACCCAGGAGCCTAATGGTACCAAGGTTACTTTTCTGGCAGATAAGGATATTTTCGGGAATTATCATTATATCGCTGAGTATCTGGAGGCGATGGTGAAGAATTATATTTTCCTGAATACGGGCCTGACGATTGTTTTTAACGGGCATAAATTTTATTCCAAGCGGGGGTTGTATGATTTGTTGGTGGAGAATATGAATGGTGAGGGGTTATATCCAATCATCCATTTAAAAGGGGATGATATTGAGATGGCTATGACTCATGGCCGGCAGTACGGGGAGGAATATTATTCCTTTGTGAACGGGCAGCATACCACTCAGGGAGGAACCCATCTCACGGCTTTTCGGGAGGCTGTGGCTAAGACAATCCGTGATTTTTATAAGAAGGATTTTGATATGTCGGATATCCGTACTTCGATTATCGGTGCTATCAGTATCAAGGTGCAGGAACCGGTGTTTGAATCGCAGACGAAGACCAAGCTGGGGTCGAAAGATGTAGGTCCGGGCGGACCTACCGTACGGAATTTTATCATGGATTTCGTGACGAAGGAGTTGGATAATTATCTGCACCGGAATCCGGATACGGCGGAATTGTTGCTGCGGAAGATTGTAGAGACAGAGAAAGAGCGGAAAGCCATGTCGGGTGTTCAGAAAATTGCCCGGGAAAGAGCTAAACAGGTGAGCCTGCATAATCGGAAATTGCGGGATTGCCGGGTGCATTTCAACAGCAACCACGAACAAAAAACCGAATCTTCTATTTTCATTACGGAAGGGGATTCTGCCAGTGGTTCCATTACCAAATCCAGGGATGTGAATACGCAGGCGGTGTTCAGTTTGCGGGGTAAACCGTTGAATTCCTATGGTCTGACTAAGAAAGTGGTTTATGAGAATGAAGAGTTTAATCTTTTGCAAGCGGCCCTGAATATAGAAGACGGGTTGGAAGACCTGCGTTATAATAATGTCATTATTGCTACGGATGCCGATGTGGACGGTATGCACATCCGTTTGTTGCTGCTGACATTTTTTCTGCAGTTTTTCCCGGATTTGGTCAGGGGGGGGCATGTTTATATTTTGCAAACTCCCTTGTTTCGGGTGAGAAACAAGAAAGAAACCCGTTATTGTTATACGGATGCCGAGCGGGAACAGGCGATACGGGCATTGGGACCGAAGCCGGAGATTACCCGGTTTAAGGGTTTGGGCGAGATTTCTCCGAATGAATTTGTTCATTTTATCGGTAAAGATATCCGATTGGAGCCGGTGCGTTTGTCAAAGGGAGATTCCATAGATAAGGTGTTGAGTTATTATATGGGCAAGAATACTCCCGAGCGCCAGGATTTTATTATTGATAACCTGTATATTGAAAAAGACGAACTGAGGTAATATATTGACGATTTATGAGTGAAGATATCATGGATATAGATTTGAACCTGGAGGGAGAAAAAGGGGAGGAATTCCGCGAAGGAGTTGGGCAACAAAGAGGTGTGGAGGATGTAGTGCCGTCGGTTAGCGGACTGGCGGGGGGGAGTGCGGTTTCCGGTGCTGAGGAAGAGGAGGACGAGCCTCAGTTGGTTATGGACCGTGCCGGCGAGGAAAACGGAAGTATCCGTTCCATCCAGCATTTGGACGGAATGTATCAGAAATGGTTCCTGGATTATGCTTCTTATGTTATTCTGGAGCGTGCAGTGCCTTATATCAATGACGGCCTGAAACCGGTTCAACGCCGTATTTTACATTCCATGCGGGAATTGGACGACGGACGTTATAATAAAGTAGCCAATATTATCGGTAATACCATGAAGTATCATCCGCATGGGGATGCTTCTATCGGAGATGCGTTGGTGCAGTTGGGACAGAAAGAACTGTTGGTGGATTGTCAGGGGAATTGGGGAAATATTCTTACCGGCGATGATGCGGCAGCTCCCCGATACATTGAAGCCCGTTTGTCTAAGTTTGCGTTGGAGGTGGTTTTTAATCCCAAAACGACGGTTTGGAAGCCTTCTTATGACGGGCGTAATAAAGAACCGATTACGCTGCCGGTGAAGTTTCCTTTGTTGTTGGCGCAAGGTGTGGAAGGAATTGCGGTGGGACTGGCTTCAAAAATTCTGCCTCATAATTTTAATGAGTTGATGGATGCCTGTATCGCTCATCTGAAGCATGAAGATTTTGTGTTATATCCTGATTTCCCTACGGGAGGGATGATTGATGTGTCTAAGTATAATGACGGTATGCGGGGGGGGGGAGTAAAAATCCGGGCCCGGATAGAAAAAGACAATAACAATAAGGCGTTGAAGATTACCGAGATACCTTTTGGACGCACAACTTCCACTTTGATAGACAGTATTCTGAAAGCAAATGAGAAGGGAAAAATCAAAATCAAAAAGATAGATGATAATACGTCCCGGGATGTAGAGATATTGATTCAACTGGCTCCGGGAGTATCTTCGGATAAAACGATAGATGCTTTATATGCTTTTACCGATTGTGAATTATCCATTTCTCCCAATTCGTGTGTGATTGAAAATGAGAAGCCGCGTTTTATGCCGGTTTCGGATATTTTGCGCCAATCGGTGGATGATACGGTGAGGTTGTTGCAATTGGAATTGGAAATTCGTTTGAATGAATTGCAGGAGGAGTGGCATAGTGCTTCTTTGGAAAAAATATTTATTGAGCAGCAGATTTATAAAGATAAGGAATACGAAGAGAGCAAATCCGGGGAAGAAGCCATCCCTCATGTGCGGATGCGTTTACAGCCTTTCGTCGGGAGATTCTTTCGGGAGATAACCGATGAGGATATACTCCGGCTTTTTGAGATAAAAATGAAACGGATTTTCCGTTTTGACACGGAAGAGGCCGACCGGAAAATAGAAGGTTTGGAAAAGGATATTGCCCAGGTAAAGCATGACATAGAGCACATTATTCCTTATTCTATTGCTTACTACGAACGAATCAAAAACAAGTACGGAAAGGGACGGGAACGGAAAACCGAGATTCGCAATTTTGAGAACATTGAGGCTGCAAAGGTGGTGATTGCCAATGAGAAATTGTATATGAACCGGGAAGAGGGCTTTATCGGTACGGCATTGAAAAAGGATGAGTACATCTGCGATTGTTCGGATATGGACGACTTGATTATCTTTAAGAAAGACGGGACTTATTATGTGACGAAAGTAGCGGATAAAATTTTTGTCGGTAAGGATATTTTGTATGTGAATGTCTTCAAGAAAAATGATAAACGTACCATTTACAATGTGATTTACCGGGATGGGAAATACGGCTCGTCGTATGTGAAGCGTTTTAATGTGACCGGAGTGACCCGTGATAAGGTATATAACCTGACGAAAGGGGCTTCAGGCTCTAAGGTGCTGCATTTTTCGGCGAATCCCAACGGGGAGGCTGAAGTGGTGAAAGTATGCCTGAAACCGAAGCCCAATCTGAAAAAGCTGGTATTTGAATATGACTTTGCTGATCTGGCCATTAAAGGACGCGATTCGCAGGGGAATACGCTTTCAAAAAATGATATTCATAAAATCAATGTCATACAAAAAGGTATATCAACGCTGGGGGGATGTAAAATTTGGCTGGATGAAGATGTGTTGCGTTTGAATACGGATAACCGGGGAAAATACCTGGGTGAGTTCCAGGGGGAGGACCGGATATTGATTGTGAATAAGAATGGAACTTATTATACTACCGATTTTGATTTGAATAATCACTATGAGGATGGTTATCTGGTGTTTGAAAAGTTTGAAGCCGGAAAGGTCTGGTCGGCTGTATTTTTTGATGCGGAACAGAATTATTACTATCTGAAGCGTTTCCGTTTTGAAGAATCGGCCCGGTTGAATACCATAATAGGAGAATCGGAAAGTTCCCGGTTGGTTGCTTTGAGTTGTGAGCGTCATCCGCGTTTTGAAATTTTATTCGGGGGACGTTATGAGGCCCGGCCGGCAGAAGTGGTTGTGGCAGATGAATTTATTGCTGAAAAATCATTTAAGGCCCGGGGAAAACGATTGACAACCTTTGAGGTGAAAACAATCCGGGAAATAGAACCTTTGGTAAAGGAAGAGGAACCGGCGGAGATAAACAATGAGGTGGAATTTGAGATTACCAATCCGGAAGAATTAGCCGGGGAGGAACAAATGACCCTCGATTTTGAATAATGGGATAAGAATATCCGGAATTTGTAAGGTGTAACGAGTCTGTTGAGTATGAAATATTTTTTAGTCGGCTATATGGCTTGCGGTAAGACCCACCGGGGAAAAGAGATGGCCGATGAGCTGGGGATTCGTTTTATAGATTTGGATGCTTATATTACAGATCGGGAGCGTCGTTCTGTACCGGAGATTTTTGCAAAAGAAGGGGAGGCCGGATTTCGAAAACTGGAAACCCGCTATTTGCAGGAAGTTTGTGATTTATATGAAAGTTTTGTGCTGTCGACCGGAGGAGGAACTCCCTGTTTTGGTCATAATATGGAATATATGAATGCCCGGGGGCATACGCTTTTTCTGAATACCGACCCGGAGGTTATTATAGGGCGGTTGATCCGGGGAAAGCAGAAACGGCCGATGGTCAGTAAACTCGGAGACGATGAAATCCGGGATTTTGTTTATCGTCATTTGGAAGAGCGTTTACCTTATTATCAGCAGGCGAAAGAAATTGTTAAATGACGTAGGTTATGGGAGAACACATCACTTTTCGGAGAAATGAGGGCTTGATTACGGTGAAGCCTTACTGGCGCGGGAATCCGGTGGTGAAAGGACATTTTGTTAATCGTCAGCATAAGATGAAACACGGGATAGGAAGTGTCATGAAGTGGCGGTTTTCCCTTAATCCTCAACGTAAAGAGAAACGCCGGGAGATCTGGGAGCCTCAGTTATTACCTTTGAAGACCCTTCAGAATGTGACCGGCCATTCTTTGGTATGGCTTGGGCATAATTCTTTTTTTATGCAATTGGCCGGTAAGAGGATTATGTTTGACCCGGTTTTTGGAAATATACCCTTTGTCCGTCGTAAAAGTAAGTTTCCGGCTGAGCCTGATATTTTCCGGGGAATTGACTACCTGTTGATCAGTCATGACCATTTTGACCATCTGGATAAGCCGAGCATTGCCCGGCTCTATCGGAATAATCCTGGCTTGACTCTGTTTTGTGGTCTGGGGACAGGAAAATTGGTAAAAGGATGGTTTCCGGAAATGAAAGTCATTGAGGCGGGGTGGTATCAGCAAATTGCTGATGAGGGATTGAAGATTACCTTTTTGCCTGCGCAACATTGGAGCAAGCGTTCATTGAGTGATGGCGGACAGCGTCTGTGGGGAGCTTTCATGTTGCAGGGAGAAGATTTGTCCGTTTATTACGGAGGAGATACGGGTTTTTCGACACATTTTACGGAGATTCAGGAACTTTTCGGTCCTCCGGATTATGCTTTGCTGGGAATCGGGGCTTATAAGCCCCGGTGGTTTATGCAGCCCAACCATATTTCTCCGTACGATTCTTTGACTGCTTCCGCGCAAATGCAGGCAAGGGTGACTATACCCATGCATTACGGTACTTTTGACCTGTCGGATGAACCGTTGAGTGACCCTCCTGCCGTGTTTGCCGAAGAGGCCCGTAAGCGGCAGATAAAAGTTCTGATTCCGGCTTTGGGGGAGATTGTGAAATTAAACAAGATATAAGTGATATGAGAATTGTTTTAGTAGTACTTTCTTTTATTTTGATGATTATGACAGCGTGTAATTCTTCGCGGCAAGACCGGAAATGCGGTACCAAAGATGCGATAGAGAATATTTTTTCCCGGAAGAGTGTCCGCAAATATCTGCAGCAACCTGTGGAAGATGAGAAGGTTGAACTTTTGCTGAAAGCGGGTATGGCTGCTCCCAGTGGTAAGGACGTACGTCCCTGGGAATTGGTGGTGGTCCGTGGGCGGGCTGTGCTGGATTCTATGGCAGAGGGGTTGCCATATGCGAAAATGTTGAAAGAGGCCCCTATGGCTATCGTCGTATGCGGAGATGCCATTAAATCGTCCTATTGGTATGTTGATTGTTCGGCGGTGGCTCAAAATATTTTATTGGCTGCGGAGGCCTTGGATTTAGGTGCGGTCTGGACTGCGGCTTATCCTTATCCCGACCGGATGGAAGTGGTGCGGCGTTATACGCAATTACCCGACCGGATTCAACCTTTGTGTGTTATTCCTGTCGGCTATCCGGCAATACCCTATCATCCGAAAGACAAGTGGAATCCGGAGAAAGTTCACTATGAGGTATGGTGAGCAAGCGGATTGATTGGAATGAACTGAAATCAGAAATAGCATTTAACCTTATCCGGAAATGATAAAAAGAGTTTTGTTTTGGACTTTTATTCTATGTTACGGTTTTACGTTTCATACAGCGAATGCCCAGAAAACCTTAAGGGTGATGAGTTACAACATCCACAATGGGGTGGGAATGGATCATCAGGCAGATTATGAACGTGTTGCAGAAGTTATTAATCGTTATGCTCCCGATATTGTGGCTATCCAGGAAGCAGACAGTGTCACCCGGCGTTCTTCCGGTGTGGATGTTCTGCACTGTTTGGCCGACTATACTTTAATGCACCGGTTGTATGCTCCTTCTATAGACTATGAAGGGGGTAAATATGGCATTGGGTTGTTGTCTAAGGAAAAACCTCTCCGGCAGCGTGTTTTGGCTTTACCCGGCAGGGAGGAAGAACGGGTTCTGCTGGTAGCGGAGTTTCCCGGTTACATATGTGCCTGTACCCATTTTTCTTTGACTCCGCAGGACCAGATAGCCTCTCTTGCGCTGATTACCGAAGCTGTTCAGCAAACGGACAAGCCGGTACTTCTGTTGGGAGATTTGAATTCTACCCCGGAGTCTTCCGTATTTGCAGCTTTGAAAGAAAAGTTTGTGCCATTATCGGATGTAAAAAAGAAAACTTATCCGGCTGACGAACCTCAAAAATGCCTGGACTATGTCTTGGGTTATACGGGAAACGGGACTACCTATACCGTTTTGGGAAGTTGGGTGATTGAAGATACGGTTGCTTCTGATCACCGTCCTGTTTTGGTTGATCTTCGTTTGAAGACCCCGGCCGACCGGATTTTCCGGACCCAGCCTTATTTACAAAATCCGGTAGATGGCGGTATAACGGTGAGCTGGCTGACCCATGCTCCTGTGTATAGTTGGGTGGAATACGGGACAGATACGGTTGAATTGAAGCAGGCACGTACTCTTATGAACGGTCAGGCGGTTTGCAATAACTATATTCACAAAGTGCGGCTTGAGCAGTTGAAACCGGGGATGACTTATTATTACCGGGTATGTTCACGGGAGATATTGTCTTATCGGGCTTATAGTAAAGTCTTTGGTGATACGGCGGTTTCTGCATTCCGTACTTTTACCCTTCCGGCAGAACAGGATTCAGATTTTACGGCTTTGATATTTAATGATGTTCATAATCAGCATAAGACATTGGACACTTTGTATGAGCGGGTAAAAGATATGGATTATGATTTTGTTGTTTTTAACGGAGATGTATTTGATGCGCCTGCAAAAGAGGATGATGCAGTACGTTCCCTGAGTTATTACAATAACAAAGTGGGGGCAGACCGGGTGCCTGTATTTTATTTGAGGGGAAACCATGAAATCCGGAATGCTTATTCTATTTATCTTCCCGGTTTGCTTGATAATGCAGGAGGAAAAACATACAGTGCCTTTCATTGGGGAGATACCCGTTTTGTCCTGTTGGATTGCGGTGAAGATAAACCGGATGACCATTGGGTGTATTACGGATTGAATGATTTTTCCCGGTTCCGGCAGGAGCAGGCTGAGTTTTTGGAGAAGGAAATCCATTCCAGGGCTTTCCGGAAAGCTGCCAAGCGGGTTTTGATACACCATATTCCGGTTTATGGAAATGTGGATGAATATAAACCCTGTACGGATTTGTGGGGAAAGATATTGGCGAAAGCACCTTTTCATGTTTCCCTGAATGCACATACCCACCGATATGCCTATCATCCGAAAGGGAGTGCCGGAAATAATTTTCCTGTTTTTGTCGGAGGCGGGTATTCCTTGAAAGATGCTACGGTTATGATTCTGAAAAAGGAAGGAAACAAAATGACTGTGAAGGTGTTGAATGCTAAGGGAGATGTGTTGGACGAAATAGAAGTGTGACAGTGAACGATTTCAGATGGCCATCAGGCCATCTGAAAATCCGGGTTTATTTAAATACCTTGATTCTTTCGCGCAAAGGTTTAAATTCTTTCTTGGCAGGGGGGGCCAAGGGAATTCCGAAAGGCATCTGGGCGATCAGATTCCAGTGTTCCGGGAGCTTCCATTCTTTTATGACCTGTTTGTCAATCAGTGGGTTGTAATGTTGAAGGGAGGCTCCGAATCCGGCGTCTTCGAGCATCGTCCATACGGCCAACTGATGCATGGCAGAGGTTTGTTGGGACCATTCCGGGAATTTATCCTGGTATAGAGGGAAGGCTTTTTGGAGATTTTCAATGACAGACCGGTCTTCAAAAAACAAAACGGTGCCATATCCCGAAGCAAAAGATTTGTTGATTTTTGTTTCTGTGGTGGCGAAAGCCGGGGGAGGGACTGTTTTTTGCAGTGTTTCTTTTACGATTTGCCATAGCTTTTGATGGTGTTCTTTTAGTAACAGTACCATCCGTGTGGATTGCGAATTAAATGCGGAAGGAATGTGCAGAGCTGCGAAGTCCAGAATTTCTTCGATATTGTCATCGGGGAGTGTGGTTTGATTGCTTAGCGCATAATAACTGCGTCTGTGTTCCAGGGCTTCTTTGAGATTTCGTTCCATAGCTTATTGTTTTAAGTTTTTTTATATACGTGTTCCGGAAAGATAAGATGCTGTTGGGTATGGAAAATGTGAAATTGGAAAAATGGTGAATTTGAAATAAGAATATATGCAATCGAATAGAACAACTTCGTTTACCCCTCCGAAGCATTCGGGGGATTTGTGTATTCCGCAGCAAAAATGGGAGTTTTTATGCCATACGCTTTTTCTGAAAAAATATCCTTTTTTGCTGGGACCTAAGGGATGCGGAAAATCTTCGGTAGCGATGGAATTGGCAGTGGCGATGAAAATGGATTATTATGCTTTTGATATGGGGCAGGCTTTTAAGCCGAAGAAGATGTTTCTGGGGGGATTGGTTATCGGGGATGAAGGAAAGACTGTTGCTGTCCGTTCTGAATTTTTTACGGCTTTTACGGCGGAACGTCCTACGCTGATTTTTTTGGATGAATTGACCCGTATTCCGATGGTTGCGGCGAATTTTCTGATGACTATTCTGGATCGCAGACAGTCTTATCTGTATGATGAAGATTCCGGAATCCGGTATAACAAAGGCGAGAATGTGTTGTTTGCCGCGGCAGGGAATACCGGTTTTGCTTATGTTTCCACCCAACGGCTGGATTCTGCTTTTGAAGATCGTTTCGTAAAAGTGCAGTTGGACTACCTTACGCCGGAAGAGGAAGCTGGGCTGATTGTACAGCGTTTTCCTGCTGTGAAGAGGGTTGTGGCACAGCAATTGGCCGATGTGGCCCGGTTGTTGCGTCAGGCAGAACAGAAAGAGGCGTTGACCGTATCTCTTTCTACCCGTCAGGTGCTTGATGCGGCAGCTTATCTGCAGTTGGGATATACTTTGCGGGAGGTGGTGGAGGAAGTGATTCTGACTAATTATGTAATTGCCGGAGAGCAGCTGGTGGCACGTTCTTTAGTGCAAATGATATGAACCGGACTGAGATTGAAGCTATTTACCGGCAGGAGGCTCTCGACCGGGATTGGTGGGGGGACTTTCCTGAACCTCAGGAATTGTTGGGAAAGGATTTTCCGGAAACTTCCAATGTTTACAGTTTGCTGCCGGTATGTGCCCGTATAGCTTTACAGGTGACCGGTGAATTGCCGCGGGTTGTTTTCTCGAAAGATGCCCATGTTTCTGCCGGTTTTGATGCCGTGATACTCAATCCCGAAATTCTCTCCATGCGGGTATCGGAGAAAATCCGTTCGGAAGTTTTTTTCGGGCAGTACATCCATCAGTTGGGACATATTTGTTATAGCCGTGGTGTTTATGAAAGGTACAATTGCAGTTTTCAGCAAAAGTATTTTATTCATCTTATTGAAGACCGGAGGGTGGAGGGCAGGATGGTCAGGGCCTATCCGGGTTATTATTACTACTTGCATGCAGCCCGGAAAATAGGGTTTGTGTTGGCTTTGCTGAGGGCGGAACAGGAATTGAAGTTTACGGATCTGGATGATGTACGTTATCATTATTTAGCTACCCGGATTTTATATCCGGAATTACTGGATTATGAGATTTTCCGGGAACGTTTGCTGCCTCACAGAAGCCGTATCGGCTGGATAGATTTGTTGCTGGACGAGATTACCGATTATGCGGCTCTGGAGCCGGAACAGGTGGCAGACCTTGCCCGTCGGATTAGTGCCCGTTTCCTTTCCAGGCCGGACGAGGAGGCTCCGAAAATGTTTAACTACTATTCTAAGGTGATGATGAATTTGCCGTTAGAGGTGGAAGGAGCTCCGGTGGATATTGATGTTAAAATTCTTGACGATTTGTTTTTGGATTTAAATAAATCGTTGGAGTTGACGCCTTTTGATGAGCAGATTGAGGGAGAAACGAAAGGAGCCTTGAAAAGAGCCGGTAGTCCGGTATCGGAACGGTACCGGGAGCTGGAGGCTTCCTGCGGGGTCATTGATTTTCAGGTGATGCGTAAGGCCCGGGAACTGGCAGCTAAAATTTGTCTGAATTTTTTGACTTTCCAGGCCAAAATGAATAAAAGTTGTGTGTTTTACGAGCAGGAAAGCGGGGAGTTAGACGAAGACGAATTGTATCAGGTGCACTTTAACCCGCATGTTTTTATGGAAGAGTTTCCTGCTCCTTCCGCCATGCTGGAGGTCGTGATTATGCTGGATCTGTCCGGTTCCATGACCGATGAGAATAAACTGGAATTGCAGTTGGTGTTATCGGTTGCTCTGGCTATTGCGTTTGAGGCAAATCCGGATATTCGTTTTTCAATATACGGCCACCGGGTGAAGCAGGAACGTGTAGAAATCGTGAAGTTTCATGAAGCGGGGAAGCGGTTAGAAATAAAAAAACTTTTTTCGCAAGAGGGAATGTATGTAAATGCAGATGGTTTTGCTATTGCTTATGCTTTACAGAAGTTCCGGGCCCGTACGCAGAATAAGCTCCTTTTTATGATTTCCGACGGGACACCGACTGCGGCAGCGGGAAAAAAAGCCCCCCGGATACATGTCCGGGAAATGGTCCGGGAGGCACAGCGGATGGGAGTGATTGTACTTTCTATCGGGATTTCCAATTTCAACCAATCGGATATGTATGATGAATTTATTCCTTATTCCGGTCCGGAAGTGACAACCCGGTTAGTGCAATGGCTGCGCCGGAAGTTTACGAACATCGCTGACGGGGCCACTTTTTAAGCGGTGTTTTACATGCTTCACTGAGGGTTAAAGAGAGTTTTGCTTATCTTTTTACTTGTAGTCTTTTACTTTTTTACTTTAAATCCTTATTTTTGAAAATTATATATAGCAGGAATTTATTAAATACAATTTTATGGAACAAGAAGAGCAAAAGCTGAATTCATTGCCTGATAACGCATATCGGGAATTAAAACCGGGTGAGGAGTATAAACCGATTATGCCGGCGCGGACTCAACCGAAGGAAGTCACCACTTATTCGGTGGTCTTTGGTATTATTATGGCTATTATCTTTTCGGCGGCGGCCGCTTATTTAGGCCTGAAAGTCGGGCAGGTTTTTGAAGCTGCTATTCCCATTGCCATTATAGCTGTCGGTTGTGGAAACCTGATGAAAAAAAACAATATGCTGGGACAGAATGTGATTATCCAGTCCATTGGTGCCAGTTCGGGTGTGATTGTTGCCGGAGCTATTTTTACTCTTCCCGCTTTGTATATTTTGGGATTAGATGCAAAGTTCTATCAGATTTTCTTATCTTCTTTGTTGGGAGGCTTATTGGGTATTCTGATGCTGATTCCTTTCCGGAAATATTTTGTAAAAGACATGCACGGTAAATATCCTTTTCCCGAGGCTACTGCTACGACGGAAGTGCTGGTTTCCGGGGAGAAAAAGGGAAATCAGGCGAAGCTTCTGGCTGTGAGCGGATTAATCGGTGGATTGTACGACTTTTTTATCAGTACCTTCGGATGGTGGACAGAAAATGTTTCTACACGGATTATCGGTTGGGGAGATATGCTGGCTGAGAAGGCCAAACTGGTGTTTAAAGTGAATACCGGAGCGGCTGTGTTGGGCTTGGGATATATTGTCGGTTTGAAGTATGCGGCCATTATCTGTGCCGGTTCCTTTACGGTGTGGTTTGTTTTGATTCCTTTTCTGAGTTATTTTGCCGATGGGCAGACGTTGGTGGTCGGAGAAGGGGTGACTGCCTTGATCCGGGACATGTCTCCGGAGCAGATTTTTACCCATTATGCCCGTCATATCGGTATCGGAGGCATTGCCATGGCCGGCATTATCGGAATTATTAAATCATCCGGTATCATCCGACAGGCTTTGGGATTGGCTGTTAAAGAACTGGGTGGCAAAAAAGGAAATGAGGAGGTGGCTGAGCGTACTCAGCGCGATCTTTCCATGAAGTTTATTATGACCGGATTGCTGGCTACTTTGATTACCACATTCATTTTTTTTCAGTTCGGGGTTTTGGGAAATCTGTTTCAGACCATTGTGGCTATTTTGATAGTTTTTGTGATTTCTTTTCTTTTTACGACAGTAGCTGCTAATGCCATTGCCATTGTGGGTACCAATCCTGTTTCCGGTATGACTTTGATGACATTGATACTGGCTTCTTTGGTATTGGTTAGTGCCGGTTTGAGCGGAACGAGCGGCATGATGGCGGCGATGGTCATCGGTGGTGTGGTGTGTACCGCTTTATCTATGGCAGGAGGGTTTATAACCGACCTGAAGATCGGTTACTGGATAGGTACGACTCCGGTTAAACAGGAGAAATGGAAATTTTTAGGAACGGTTGTTTCTGCAGCAACGGTGGCAGGCGTAATGATGGTCCTGAACCAGACTTACGGTTTTGTCGGGGAGAATGCTTTGGTTGCACCCCAGGCAAATGCTATGGCTGCTGTGATTAAACCTTTGATGGAAGGCGGAGCTACTCCCTGGATGCTGTATTTTGCCGGCGCTGCTTTGGCTTTAATCCTGACGATGATCGGAGTACCTGCTTTGGCATTTGCCCTGGGAATGTTCATTCCTTTGGATTTAAACACCCCGCTGTTGATTGGGGGATTGGTCAGCTGGTATGTTTCTACCCGTAGCAAAGAGGAGAAAGTGAATAAAATACGCCGGGAACGGGGAACATTGATTGCTTCCGGTTTCATTGCCGGCGGGGCTTTAATGGGAGTTGTGAGTGCTGTTTTGAAATATTTCGGAGCGGATTGGGATATGAGTTGGAGCGGAGCGGAGTGGCTGGCTGTTGTGATGTATATTGCCATCATCGGGTATTTCATCTGGGATTCGCTGAGGGCCCGGGAGGAATAAGCATTATAGATTTTAAATGGATTTATTTAATAAACTGAAATCATGGAATTAAAAGAACGTTTTTTTAAATACGTCGGTTTTGATACCCAGAGCGATCCGGAGAGTGATACTTTTCCTTCTACTGCCAAGCAGTTGCTGTTGTTGAATTTTTTAGCGGAAGAAATGAAGGGGCTTGGGCTGGAAGACGTGGAAGTGGATGCTAACGGTTATGCCATGGGAACTATTCCGGCAACTCCGGGCTATGAAGACCGTCCGGTAATCGGGTTTATCTCTCATGTAGATACCAGTCCGGATATGAGCGGGGCAAATATCAAACCCCAGGTGATTCCGGAGTATGACGGCGGAGATATAAAATTGAATGAAGGGCTTACCATGACGGTGGCTGATTTTCCGGAGCTGGCCTTTTATAAAGGACATACCCTGATTACAACGGATGGCACAACTCTGCTCGGGGCGGATGATAAGGCCGGGGTGGCGGAGATTATGACGGTTGCGGAATATCTGGTGCAGCATCCGGAAGTAAAGCACGGAAAAATACGGATCGGATTTACGCCTGATGAAGAAATAGGACGAGGGGTAGACTTTTTTGATGTAGAGCACTTTGGAGCTAAGTTTGCTTATACTGTGGACGGAGGTTTTGAAGGGGAATTGGAATATGAGAATTTTAATGCAGCCAGTGCAAAAATTGAGGTGCAGGGCCGTAATATCCATCCGGGATATGCTAAAGATAAGATGCTGAATGCTTTGCAGGTGGTGCATGAATTGAACAGTTTGCTGCCTCCCTGCCAGCGTCCCGAACATACGGAAGGATACGAAGGATTCTATCACTTGGTCGGAGTAAAAGGGGAGGTGGAGCAAGCTTCTTGTGAATATATAATCCGGGACCATTCCCGGGTGAAATTTGAGGAGAAAAAGCGGTTTATCGAGGCGGCAGTCGCTTTATTGCAACAGAAATACGGTGAAGGTGTCATTAAATTGACGTTGAAGGACCAGTATTATAATATGCGTGAAATGGTTGAGCCTTATCCGGAAGTGATTGATAAAGCTTTTCAGGCAATGAGGGAGGCTGATGTGACTCCGATTGTACGTCCGATTCGCGGAGGGACGGATGGAGCCCGCTTGTCGTATATGGGATTGCCTTGTCCGAATTTATTTACCGGAGGTATGAATTTTCACGGCAAATATGAGTATTGTTCGTTAAATACGATGCAAAAGGCGGTGCAGACTCTTCTGAACCTGGTGAAACTCTGGGCGGAATAAAGTGCAATAGGTTGCTGGTATGATTGAGGCAACCTGCTCTTTTGAGACCGATGTTCTTATAAAAAAAAGTCCGAAAATATTTCGGACTTTTTTTATTTATAGGTCTGTGGAGCTTTTTACATCAAAAAGCTTAATAAGGTACCGGCAGCAACAGCGGAACCGATAACTCCCGATACGTTGGGGGCCATAGCATGCATCAGCAAGTAATTGGTCGGATCGTTTTTCAGACCGAGATTTTGCACAACGCGGGCGCTGTCAGGCACTGCAGATACTCCGGCAGCTCCGATCATCGGGTTGATCGGATTATTTTTAGGAGATAACCAATTCATAATTTTAGCGAACAATACACCGCTGGCAGTTGCTATTACAAAGGAGAAAGCACCTAAAACAAATATCTTGATGGAAGTTTCCGTTAAGAATACATCTGCCTGAGTGGAAGCTCCTACGGTAATACCCAACAGCATGGTGATGGTATCAATCAAAGCATTGCTGGCGGTATTGGCCAAACGGTTGGTTACGGTAGATTCTTTCAGTAGGTTACCGAAGAATAACATACCCAGCAGTGGCAGGGCTGAGGGTGCAATAAAAGCAGTCAGCAGCAATCCGATGATGGGGAACAATTGTTTTTCCAGTCGGCTGACAGCACGCGGAGCCCGCATTTTTATCTGACGTTCTTTTTTTGTCGTCAGCAAGTTAATGATGGGGGGCTGGATAACCGGAACCAAAGCCATGTAGGAATAGGCTGCAATAGCAATCGGTCCGATCAGGTTTTTCACCAACTCTCCATTAGCCATCATATTCACTCCGTTGGCTAATTTTGAGGACAGGAAGATGGCTGTAGGCCCGTCAGCACCTCCGATGATGCCGATGGCTCCGGCTTCCGGTGCAGGGAATCCTAACCATAAAGCTCCTAAGAAAGTGATAAAGATACCGATTTGAGCGGCAGCTCCCAGCAACATCAACCGGGGATTGGAGATCAGGGAAGAGAAGTCGGTCATGGCTCCGATACCCAAGAAGATCAAGGGGGGGTACCAGCCGTTAATCACTCCGGAATAGAGGATATTCAATACCGAGCCCGGTTCATATATACCTAATTTTAGATTGAAGGCTTCACCCATGTAAAAAGGAATGTTACCGATGATGATACCCATTCCGATAGGTATCAATAGCATGGGTTCATAATCAAACTTAATGGCCAGCCAGATAAAAAAGAGGGCCACCAGAATCATGAAAAGATTTCCCAGGGTAGCGTTGGCAAATCCTGTAAATTCCCAGAAATTTTTTATTCCGGCCACTGCATCCGAATAATGGATGGCAGTCAGGGAAGGGTGTCCGAATTCCAGTTTGTCACCGTTTATGGTTCCTGTACGGGTACCCAGTTCTACAACAATGTCATGTGTGACGTAGCCCTGTCCTGAAGCGTTGGGATCCAGATTGGGAGAAAATTCCGTTATTTTTTTGGGTTTATAAGTCATGATGACTTGGTTGCCTTCTAATTCCCAAGTTCCGGTATACCGTTGCTTTATGGAATCCATTGTAAAGGTATGGTCTTTAAAAAAGGAATATACCTTGTAACGGGCTATGGTTTGTTCTTTTTGCTCCGGCTTGAGATCCTGTTTACGGATGGCTTTTGGGATGTAGCCTTCCGCTTTGTTCATCCATTTGCCGTGAACAAGCTCTTCTTCTATGCTACGGCCGTTTGACGCCTGGCAGAAGTTTCCGCACAATGCAATCAGCAGGGAGGATAGCACGATGAAAATCACTTTCTTCATATTTCTGTTTTTATGCTATTTCTACTAATGTATCTCCCTGGAGGACTGCGTCTCCTTCTTTTACTTTAACAGCTTGAACCACACCGCCTTTTTCGGCCATAACATTATTATCCATTTTCATGGCTTCCATAATGATGACGCATTCACCGGCTTTTACTGTAGCTCCTACAGTGATGTTGATTTTTTTGATTGTACCGGGTAGGGGGGAATTGATTTTATAGCTTCCGCTGCCTCCTTCGGATTTTTTGATTTCTCCTTCACCGGGTTTGTTTACTACCGGTTTACGGGCCAATACGGGAGTTTTGGTTTTTTTCTCTTCTCCTTGTATTTCGATCTGGTAAGGAGTTCCGTTCACGGATACCGTTACATTTGTTCCGTCAAATTCTCCTACTTCAGCTTCGTAGGATTGACCGTTTATTTTGAATTTGTATTTTTTCATTGTATTTTTCTTTTATATGAGGACTTTTCCGGGTTTTAGCCTGCCGGTTTGGCCTTCATTTTTACATTACTGTGGATAGCAAGTCCTTGTTGTTACTTTTTTACAGGCTGATTTTGCACCCCGTAAATTTTAGAACTCCACGGAGAATATTGCTTAGTTGCATTTTTAATGGTGATGATGTTGCTTTCTTCATCATGCAGTTCATTAAAATACAAATGTAGAGCCATGGCTATTGCTGCATTCACATCACCTTCGACATTGACATGGGCAGTTTCCGGAACGGGAGTTCCGGATTTTCTCAGTTTGCTTTTTATGTTCCAGGTCAGAAGTTTAGGAATGGTCATAAAAATACAAACCAGAATACCCAGTGCAGCAAAAACCACCATGATACTCACAACCGAGATGGTATATCCTCCGGCTTCGGCTGCCAGGTCTGTAGCTAACAGGATTAAACTTGTCATATTCGCTTTGGATTATAAAGGTATATTACTGTGTTTCTTCGGTGGGTTCACCACTTTTTTAGTCCGCAGGCTTTCGAATGCGCGAATGACGCGGAAACGTGTATTCCGGGGTTCAATCACATCATCAATATAACCGTAGGAAGCAGCCTGATATGGATTGGCAAATGCATCATCATAAGCATCTACTTTTTCCTGTATGAATTTAGCTTTTTCTTCCGGATTTTCGATGGCAGCGACTTCTTTTCCGTATAATACCTCAATTGCTCCGGATGCTCCCATCACGGCAATCTGAGCACTTGGCCATGCATAGTTGGCATCTCCGCGGAGTTGTTTACAAGACATCACATCGTGTGCTCCTCCGTAAGATTTTCTTAGGGTGACAGTTACTTTCGGAACGGTGGCTTCGCCGTAAGCGAATAACAATTTAGCACCGTGAATGATAATACCGCCGTATTCCTGTCCGCTACCCGGTAAGAATCCCGGAACATCGACCAGTGTCAGGATAGGAATATTGAAACAATCGCAGAAGCGGACAAAACGGGCTGCTTTGCGGGAAGCCTGAATATCCAGTACACCTGCCAGGAAGCTGGGCTGGTTGGCAATGACGCCTACCGGCATACCGCCCATGCGGCAGAAACCGACGATGATATTTTTAGCGAAGTTGCGGTGTACTTCCAGGAATTCGCCGTTATCTACAATGGCTTCAATAACTTGTACCATGTCGTAAGGCTGGTTAGGGTTGTCCGGAATTAAGGTGTTCAGGCTGTCTTCCAAGCGGTCAATCGGGTCGGTACAGTCGATAATCGGAGCGTCTTCCAGATTGTTGGACGGCAGGTAAGATAATAATTTACGGATAATCATGATGCCTTCTTCCTCGTTTTCTACGCGGAAATGGGCAACTCCTGATTTGGTGGAGTGGATACTTGCCCCTCCCAGGTCTTCTGTACTGATATCTTCTCCGGTGACTGTTTTAACCACTTTGGGTCCGGTTACAAACATATAGGAAGTATCATCGGTCATCAGGATAAAGTCGGTGAGGGCCGGAGAGTATACAGCTCCTCCTGCACACGGACCGAAAATAGCAGAAATCTGAGGGATCACACCTGATGCCAAAATGTTACGTTCGAATATTTCGGCATATCCGGCCAAGGAGGTGACTCCTTCCTGAATACGGGCACCACCCGAATCGTTCAGACCGATTACCGGAGCACCGGCAATCATGGCTTTGTCCATTACTTTACAGATTTTTTGAGCTAAGGTTTCGGACAAGGCTCCTCCGAATACGGTGAAATCTTGTGCAAATACGAAAACCAGACGGCCGTCAATTGTTCCTTGACCGGTTACTACGCCATCACCCAAAAATTTGGTTTTTTCCATACCGAAATTGGTACAGCGGTGGGTGACGAACATATCGAATTCTTCGAAGCTGCCTTCATCCAGCAACATTTCGATTCTTTCGCGGGCAGTTTGTTTCCCTTTTTTATGCTGGGATTCGATTCTTTTTTCACCGCCGCCTAACTTAGCCTGTACCCGTAGGTCAATCAGTTTCTTTACTTTATCTTGGTTTGTGGCCATAAATTATAATTTGAAGATTTGAAAATTCTGAAAGTATCCTGAGCTGTATTTATTTTTTTCCGCAAAGTTCCGTTAAAACACGGTTGGTTGATTTCGGGTGAAGGAAACCAATCTGCAGACCTTCTGCACCGGCGCGCGGAGCTTTGTCTATCAGTTGGCACCCTGCTTCGGCTGCTTCATTCAGTGCCTGGGCTACATCTTCTACTGCGAATGCCATGTGATGCATGCCGCCGCCGTTTTTCTCAACGAATTTACCAATCGGTCCTTCCGGATCTGTAGATTCCAGTAATTCAATCTTAGTCTGGCCTACCTGGAAGAAAGCGGTTTTTACTTTCTGGTCCTTTACTTCTTCGATGGCATAACATTTCAGCCCCAAGATATTTTCATAAAAAGGAATAGCTTCGTCAAGGCTTTTTACAGCAATGCCGATGTGTTCAATATGAGTTGGTTTCATAATAAATATGGATTAAAATAATTGTAAAATATTTGTTTTTCAGTTATTTATATACGTATCGTCTATATGCACATTCTGAAAACGCTGTTTCCGAAAACGTTTTATTTTAAAAAGCGTTTCAAAATTACAGATTGTTCTTCCGATTATCAAATAAAAGACTAAGATAATTCATGAGTTTAGAATTGTTCTAAATAACTGCCGATGCGGAATGTTTTTTTGGGGATTTCGGTCTTCATGGGGAAGGAACTTTTGGGCTGTTTAGGCGTATTAAGATGAGAATACTAAAATCCAAGAATTATGAACAGACAAAGATTGGTTGTGATTGTACTTGCTGTCACCGGCATGATTGCCACTTTTTTACCTTGGTATAGGATTGCTCAGGCGGGAACCTTGTCGGGGATTTCTTCTTTCGGGTGGTTTACTTTTATCATGTTTCTCATTGTTGTAGTATTGGCCTTGTGTAAGAATCTCCGCGAACCTTTGGGCATGGGGGTTGCCTGGAGTATCGGTATTGTCAGTTTCCTGGCTTCTTTCATCATGTTGTGGCGGATGACGGATGTTTGGTTTGCCCGGGAAGGGATATTTAGTTTTGGAACTGCGATGGAGTCTGTTCCGGGAAGTCAGATATCCATGGCTTATGCATCCTGGATGATAGTCGCGGTGGGTATATTGATACCTTGTGCAGTTTATTTGTTTCGGAAACATCCCTGGCGTAGGGTGTAGCAGAATTATTTTTAATGGACGGAGTTTTTTTAGCTTTTTTTCCTTATCTTGTGACACTTTTTGAATGATATTTTAAAATTAAAAGATATGTTTGAAACAAGTGTTTACAAAAACAGACGTGCCCGTTTGTGTGAGAAGATGGAGCATGGCCTGGTGTTGATTTTAGGTAATGGGGAAGCTTCTGCCAATTATAAAGACAATACCTATAAGTTTCGCCAGGATAGTTCTTTCCTTTATTTTTTCGGTCTGAATCTGCCTGACTTTGCCGGGGTAATTGATCTGGATTCCGGTGAAGAGTATATATTCGGTAATGATGTGGATATTGATGATATTATCTGGATGGGACCTCAATCCAGTGTGAAGGATCTGGCTGCCGGCGTAGGGGTGAAAAATACTGCTCCTTTTGTGAAATTGGGGGATTGTTTAAGGGAAGCGCTTGCTCAGGGCCGGAAGATTCATTTTTTACCTCCTTACCGTTTCCGCAACAAATTGCTGATTGAAGATTTGATAGGTATCCATCATTCTTTGGCCAAAGAATATGCTTCTTTGGAATTAATCCGGGCTGTTGTGGCATTGCGTTCTGTTAAAGAACCGTGTGAGATAGACGAAATTACAAAAGCCTGCAATGTCGGATATGAGATGCATACGGCCGCTATGCGGAATTGCAAGCCGGGAGTAAAAGAGCAGTATATAGCAGGGGTGCTGGAAGGGATTGCGGCTTCTTACGGCAGCATGGTATCTTTTCCGGTGATTTTGTCACAACATGGAGAAACGCTTCATAATCATGACCATAGTCAGATATTGGAGAGAGGACGTTTGATGCTCACGGATGCCGGTGCCGAGGAGGTCTCCAATTATTGTTCTGATTTTACACGGACTATTCCGGTGGGCGGAAAATTTACAGAGCGCCAGAAAGAGATTTATAATATTGTGTTGGCTTCTAATAATAAAGCCATTGAGATTGCCAAACCGGGTGTGACCTATCAGCATGTTCATCTGGAAGTATGCAAAGTATTGGCTCAGGGATTGAAGGATGTGGGGTTGATGCAGGGGGATGTGGAAGAGGCCGTTGCTGCCGGGGCTCATGCTTTATTTATGCCTCATGGTCTTGGACATATGATGGGACTGGATGTGCACGATATGGAGGATCTGGGACAAATATACGTGGGTTATGATGAGGAGACCCGTCCGATTGACCAGTTCGGAACTTCCTCCTTGCGTATGGGGCGTCGTTTGCAGGAAGGTTTTGTCATTACCGATGAGCCCGGATGTTATTTTATTCCGGCTTTGATTGATCAATGGAAAGCGCAGGGGTTACACAAGGAGTTCCTGAATTACAGCAAAATTGAAACATATAAGGATTTCGGAGGTATTCGTCTGGAAGATGATATTTTGATTATTCCCGGAGGTTCCCGATTCCTGGGAGATAAACGCACTCCGATTACGGTTGAGGAAGTGGAAGGAATTATGGGAGAGTAAAAACAGATACGTATTCCGGATATCTGAAGTAGAGGTATATGAAATATTATACCTCTATTTTTTAAGGAAAAATCTTTTTGGGGTAAATTTTTATATCAAGGGAAAAAATACTAATTTAGGCGTTCATTTCACTTGAAGTATATTAAAAACATAAAATATTGAACTTATGAAGTTTGTTATATCAAGTAATACGATGCTGACTCGTTTACAGGCGGTAAGTAAGGTGATCGGAGGAAAAAACGTGCAACCTATCCTGGATAATATTTTGTTGGTAGCCACAGAAGGTATGTTATACGCTACGGCTTCCGATAAAGAGACGACCATGGAAGCGAAAATAGAACTGGAGAGTCTGGAGGAAGAAGGCCGGATCACCATTCCTGCCAAACGTTTGTTGGATATTCTGAAAGAATTTCCGGAACAGCCATTGACTTTTGATATCAATACAGAGACGAATGAGGTAAAGATTATTTCAGAAAAAGGTGAATTCTCTGTGCCTGGTGAGAGTGCCGAGGATTATCCTATTCAATCTGCATTGGGTGAGAATAGTAATGAATTGACAACGAAATGCGGATTGGTGCTGGAAGGCATTGTGAAGACTATTTTCGCAACAGCAAACGATGAGTTACGTCCGGTGATGAATTGTATTCTCATTGAGATGAACGAGGATAATTTTACTTTTGTAGCTTCCGACGCACATAAGCTGGTTCGTTATAAACGTTTTGACGCTAAGAGTGAAAACGGTCAGTTTACTTTGGTATTGCCCAAGAAACCGGCATTGATGCTGAAAAATATTTTACCGAAAGATGATTCGGAATTGCGTCTGTCTTTCAATGATAAGATGGCTTGTTTCGTATTTGGGAATTATAAAATGACTTCAACATTGGTAGAGGGCCGTTTCCCGAATTATAATGCCGTTATTCCTCAGAACAACCCGAAAAAGGTTATTATGGAAAAGAAGGAGTTGTACAATTCTCTGCGTCGGGTTTCTGTGATGGCCAGTGAGGTGAGCAATCTGGTTAAATTTGAGGTTTCTGATAATCGCATTATTATTTCTGCCCAGGATATGGATTATTCCATGTCGGGGCATGAAACCCTTTCCTGCCAGTATGAAGGAGAAAGTATGGCTATCGGCTTCCGCGCCGCATTTGTCCTTGAAATCCTTTCCAATATAGAATCTGAAAATATGGTTCTGGAGTTGTCAGACCCGACTCGTCCGGGATTGTTCCTGCCTTATGAAAATGAGGATAAGGATGAGGATTTATTGATGTTATTGATGCCGATGATGGTTTAATACCTGGTCGGAAGAATAAAAATAGGGAGTCGTTTGGGAGGCCAGACGACTCTTAAAATATATGGTGTTATTATGGATTTGAATTTAGCTAATCCCATTGTTTTCTTTGATTTGGAGACAACAGGGGTAAATATTGCCAAAGACCGGATTGTGGAAATTTCGGTATTGAAAGTGTTTCCTAATGGAAAAGAGGAGCAAAAAACCATCCGGGTGAATCCTGAGATGCATATCCCTGAGGAGGCATCCCAGGTGCATGGGATTTATGATGAGGATGTAAAGGATTGTCCCAGTTTTAAAAATCTGGCGAAGGAATTGGCACATTATATAGAAGGGTGTGATTTAGGGGGATTTAATTCGAATCGTTTTGATATACCTTTGCTGGCGGAGGAATTTTTGCGTGTTGGTATAGATTTCGATATGAGCAAACGGAAGTTTGTGGATGTACAGACTATTTTTCATAAGATGGAGCAGCGTACCCTATCTGCAGCCTATCATTTTTATTGCGGTAAATGTCTGGAAGATGCCCATACTGCGGCTGCCGATACGATGGCAACCTATGAGGTATTGAAGGCTCAGCTGGACAAATACGGGGACAAACTGGAGAATAATATCGGGTTTTTGAGTGAATTTTCTGCCCAGAATAAAAACGTTGACTTTGCAGGTTTTATCATTTATGATGAGAAAGGAGTGGAGGTATTTAATTTCGGGAAAAACAAAGGAATTCCGGTAGAAAAAGTATTGAGAGAGCAGCAGGGGTATTACGACTGGATGATGAAAAGTGATTTTCCGCTTTATACTAAAAAAGTGTTGACAAAAATCAAGCTGAAAAGTTCGGGTATGGTTGTTCATTGATTTGGATAGTGGAAGGGATAATCGGTTTAAGTGGAGGTATAAGATATGGTAGAGTTGATCAAAAAGGAATTAAAAAGTTTTTTTGCTTCTTTGTCCGGTTATGTTGTTTTGATTTTCTTTTTAGTTGCCAATGGTCTGTTTTTATGGGTTATTCCGGGCAATTACAACATATTGGATAGCGGCTTGGCCGATATGCAACCTTTTTTCTCTTTGGCTCCTGTTTTGTATTTGTTTCTGGTGCCAGCGCTTTGTATGCGGTTGTTTGCTGAAGAGCGGCGGACCGGGACTTTGGATTTGCTTTTGACCCGTCCGGTTTCGGTTTGGAAGATTGTACTGGCAAAATATTTTGCCGGCTTGCTGCTGGTTATTTTTTCTATCTTGTCGACTTTGGTTTATCCGGTTACGCTGGGAATGCTGGCTTTCCCTGCCGGACATGTGGATTGGGGCGGAATCATCGGTTCTTATTTTGGACTTTTGTTTTTGTCGGGGGTATATGTGGCTGCCGGAGTATGGGCTTCCGCTCTGACGGAGAATCAGGTGGTGGCTTTCCTTTATGCCTTAGTGGCCGCTTTTGTATGTTATGCTGGATTGGATTATTTCGGGGAGATTCCGGCGTTTGCCGATTATCAGAATGCGATTTGCTTTTGGGGGATAGAGTATCATTATGAGCCGATGTCCCGGGGGGTACTTGCCTGGAGTGATGGGGTGTATTTCCTTTCTTTGATAGGACTGTTCCTGTGGTTTACGGTCAAAAAATTTAAAGGAACCCGTTTAAAGTGGTTTTTGCCGGTTGTTGGTTTTGTGTTGTTGAATCTGTGCTGTACCCGGATGTACTGGCGCATGGATATTACGAATGATAAACGTTATACTTTATCGGAGAATACCCGGCAATTGCTGGAAAAAGTTGACCGTCCCATTCATCTGGATATTTTTTTAGCGGGGTCTCTTCCTCCCGGGATGCAGAAACTTCAATATGCTTTGACCCGGATGGTGGAGGAATTCAGGCGTATTTCCGGTGGAAATTTCCGGTATGATATCATAGATCCTGCTGAAATTTCGGATATAGAAGAGAAGAAAGCTCTGGTAAAGTATTTGGCTGACCGGGGTATTCAGCCGGTTAGTCTGAATCGTCGTACGGAGGATGAAACTCTTTCCCAACAATATATTTTTCCCGGTTTATTGGTGTACGACCATCAGACGGAGGTTAGTGTGGAATTACTGCAGAATGTTCCGGGACAAAGTGCCGAGCAGAATATCAATCATTCCATAGAAGCTTTGGAATATGAGCTTACCCGTGCGATCCGCCTGTTGATGCGTAAGGAGGTAAAATCCGTGGCGTTTCTGAGCGGACATGGAGAGTTGCCCTATCCGGAAGTGAAGGATATTGCCAATACATTGTCCTATTATTATCGGGTGGATTTTGTTGAGGCTGATTCTCTGGCAGCTGACCTGAATCGTTATGCTGCTTTGATTATTGCCCGTCCTGTGAAAGATTTTTCGGAAAAGGATAAGTTTATTGTGGATCAGTTTGTGATGCATGGGGGGCGGGTATTATGGTGTATAGATGAGGTGGAGGTGGAAGAAGAAGCGCTCAAGATTCAGGAGAGTGTTGCGGCGGTCTATCGTCCATTGAATATTGAGGATTTATTGTTTCGCTTTGGGGTGAGAATAAATCCGGATTTGGTTTTGGATGGGAATTGCGTACTTATTCCGGTGGTGACGGGAGTGCATGAAGGTCAGGCAGAGTATCATCCCGGGAGTTGGTACTATTCTCCTTTGCTGATGCCCTGGCAGCAGCGTCATCCTGTTACGGCGGGTGTTCATCCGGTGAGAGCGGATTATGCCAATAGCGTAGATACCGTTGGAGGGAATGAGAAATTAAAAAAAACGGTTTTGTTGTCGACTTCCCGGTATGCTGCTTTGTTGAAGACTCCGTGTCCTGTGACTTTGCAGATTACGGAAGAGAGAATGTCGCCTGAAAAGTTCAACCGGCAGTTTGTTCCGGTGGCTGTTGCTGTAGAGGGAAATTTCTCTTCTTTGTTTCAATATCGCAATAGGCCGGGGATTGTGGATGTTGATTTCCGTTCTGAGAGTGATTATAACCGGATGGTTTTCATTGCCGACGGAGATATTATCCGGAATAAAGTGCGGGGTGTCGGAGAAAATGCGACGGCTCTGCCTCTCGGGTATGATGAGTATAGCGGCCAGATGTACGGAAACCGGGATTTTATCCTGAATTGTGTGAATTGGTTGTGTGATGACGAGGGGTGGATGCAGTTGCGGGGCCGGCATCTGGATTTATATCTTCTGAATAAAACTCTTTTGAAGGCCGAGCGCCGGAAATGGGAGATGGTTAATTTGTTACTTCCTTTGTTTATCGTTGTATTAGCCGGAGGAATTTTTGCGTGGAGACGTAAGAATAAAATGGCACCGGGAAGAAAATAGGTTTTGATATTTTCAGGGTATTTCGTCGTCCGATAAATGCCTGTTTTTTCTGAACTTTTTGATTAAAATTCCGTAAAAACACAAGATGATTTTGACAGAATTGATTTTCTTTAGATAAAGAAACGTTTTTTAACTTTATGACTATTCTTTTGGCTTGTCTTTTGTAGAAGGAGGCGTAAATGTATACGGGAATAAAATAAAGTTAGAATTAATAAATCTCTCATGAAATTAAAATTAATTATTTTTTCAGGTTTATGTGTGGTCTTAGGGATTTCTTGCGGGGGAAAGAAAACAGGTTATCAGGAAATTATCCGTCCGGTAAGGGTGATAAAAGTTCAGGCCTTGGGTGCTATGCAGAAGATGTATACGGGAATTGTGGAAGCAGAAGAATATAGCAAACTGGCCTTTAAGGTTGCAGGACCGCTTATTGAAATGAATGTAGATGCCGGCCAGAAGGTGAAAAAAGGTGAAGTGGTGGCGGTGGTAGACCCTTTGGATTATAATTTGCAGTATGAAGCCAATAAGGCGGCTTATATAACCAGTAAATCCCAGATGGAGCGTAATAAAAAGCTCTTGGCTATGCAAGCCATTTCAAAGCAGGATTATGAGATTGCCGAAGCCAATTACGTGAAAGCGAAATCTGCTTATGAAACTTCCCAGAATACCTTGACAGATACCAAATTAAAAGCTCCTTTCGAAGGGTTTGTGGAAGAAAAGTATGTGGAGAATTATCAAAAGGTGCAGCCGGGTGAACCGATTATAAAATTAGTGAATCCGGATAAGTTGGAGGTTAGTTTTATTCTTCCGGAGACAAATGTACGGTTGACAAGGGAAAAAATGCAGGTAGCTGTGGAGTTTGATACTTACAAGGGAAAATGGTTTCATGCTCAGGTAAAGGAATTTGTGGATGCTTCTCCGGACGGAAGCGGTATTCCTGTTCGTCTGGCTATTACTGACAGTGCTTTTAACCGGGAGAAATATCAGGTTTATCCCGGGTTTTCTTGTAAAGTGATGTTGAGCATAGCCAATCTGTCCGGGGAGGGATACTCTGTACCGTTGAGTGCGGTTTTTGAGGATTTGAAGACAGGAGAAACTTCGGTATGGTTGTATAATGGTACGGAAAATACGGTCAGACGTCAGAAGGTTGTGACGGAACAATTGTTTGGAACAGACCGTGTTCAGATTCATACCGGTTTGTCAGCAGATGATGTGATTGTAGTGGCTGGTGTGAATTATATCACAGAAGGTCAGAAAGTTTCTGTCGTTAAAAATTAAAATAAATAAGCACATGAATATAGCCAAATATTCATTGGATAATCCGAAAGTGATTTATTTTTTCCTGGCAGTGATGCTGATAGGAGGAGTATTGTCATTCGGATCTTTAGGGAAGAAAGAAGATTCGCCTTTTGTAATAAAAACCGCCGTATTGATTACACAATATCCCGGAGCTTCTCCGAAAGAGGTGGAAGAACTGATTACGGAACCCATTGAACGGGAAATCCAGTCTATGCGCAGGGTTTATAAGATAAAATCTGATTCTTATTATGGGATGTCCAAGATTAATATAGAGTTGAGCCCTGCTACACCTCCGGAAGAAATGCCCCAGATGTGGGATGAGTTAAGGCGTAAGGTGCTGAATGTACAATCCCAGTTGCCTCAGGGAGCTTCTACCATTAAGGTATCGGATGACTTCGGGGATGTTTTCGGGATTTATTTTTCATTAACGGCAGATGAAGGCTTTACTTACCGCGACCTGAGGGATTGGGGACAGCGCCTCAAGACTGAACTGGTGACCATAGAAGGGGTGCAAAAGGTTGCGTTGTTTGGTGAGCAGACTGAGGTAGTGAATGTCTTTATATCCATGTCAAAACTGGCTAATTCAGGTATCAATCTGAATAATCTGATGCAGACCATAAAGGCGCAGAATTCTCTGATTAATACCGGGGAAAAAAGAGCTGGTAGTATTCAGTTAAAAATTTTAGCCGAGGGAACTTACAAGAATCTGACCGATATAAAGAACCAGTTGATTTCAACGGAGACCGGTCAGCAGGTGCGGTTGGGGGATATTGCCATGATAGAGAAAGGATATCTTGAACCGCCCGGTACGCTGATTCGGGTAAATGGGAAGAAAGCAATCGGGATAGGCGTTTCTACCGCTCCGGATTATGATGTGGTGAAGGCTGGCGAGGCGGTGCGCCTGAAGTTGGCACGGCTTGAAGAACAGATGCCTGTGGGTATTGAGATGGTCACCCTTTATCCGGAGGACCAGATTGCGAGGGAGGCGAACAATGGATTTATTCTGAATCTGATAGAATCGGTGTTTATCGTTATCCTGATTATCCTGTTGGTGATGGGAGTCCGGGCTGGCTTGTTGATAGGCAGTTCCTTGGTTTTCTGTATCGGCGGGACATTATTGATTATGCAGTTTATGGGGGTGGGGCTGAACCGGACTTCCCTGGCTGCGTTTATTATTGCCATGGGGATGTTGGTTGACAATGCTATTGTGGTGACGGATAATGCTCAGGTGGCTATCCAGCGCGGTGTACGGCGCAGGCAAGCCTTGATAGACGGAGCAACGGTTCCGCAATGGGGATTGCTCGGAGCTACTATGATAGCTGTATTTTCGTTTTTGCCGTTGTATCTGGCCCAGTCGTCTGTGGCTGAAATGGTCAAGCCCTTGTTTATTGTTTTGGCGGTATCTCTTTTATTGAGCTGGGTATTGGCATTGACCCAGACAACTGTTTTCGGGAATTTTATTCTGAAACAAGGAAACGGAGAAGCCTGTGCAGACCCATACGATAAACCTTTTTATCATAAATTCGGACGTTTGCTGCGTTTCCTGATCCGTTACAAAGTCACGACTTTGGTAGTCATGATCGGACTTTTTATGTTGTCGTTGGTGGTCATGGGGGCGTTGCCGCAGAATTTCTTTCCGAATATGGATAAACCCTATTTCCGGGCCGATTGTTTTTTGCCGGAAGGATACAGTATTCGTGAAACGGAACGGGATATGGGACAGATTGAAGATTTTCTGATGCAGCAGGAAGAAGTGGTGAATGTTTCAGGCACTTATGGTAGTTCTCCTTTGCGTTATTATCTGGCCAGTACTTCTTTCGGGCCGAAGTCCAACTTTGGGAATCTGTTGGTGGAGGTGAAGGATAAAAAATATACTGCTGCAGTAGAATCCCGTCTGAATGAATATGTGCGGGAGAATTATCCCAATATATTGATTCGTTCTTCTCTGTTTAAATTGTCGCCGGCCGTGGAAGCTAATATTGAGTTTGGTTTTATCGGGGACAATATCGATACTTTGACAATGCTTACGGAGAAAGCGATGGCTGTGATGAGAAAATGTGATATGGTAACCGATATAAAAAATAGTTGGGGGAATAAGGTACCGATATGGGAACCGGTTTATTCTCAGGAACGCGGTCAGCGTTTGGGTATCACCCGACAGGCAGTTGCTTATGCTTTGAAGATTGCCACTAACGGTTTGCCTATCGGGGATTATCGGGAAAAAGATTTGTTTATGCCGATTTTGTTGAAAGAAGACAATATAGCATCTTCTGATATTGACAATATGCGGACGTTGCCTGTTTTTTCCCAATCGGGCTATGCTGTACCTCTGGCTCAGGTGGTTGACAGTTTTGCTTTTAATTATAATTACAATGTAGTCAAGCGTTATAACCGGGAGAAGGTAATGATGGCTCAGTGTGATTCTAAGAGGGGGGCTAATACAATGGCTGCTTTTTCGCAAATGAAACGGATGGTACAGGATGAGGTTGCTGTGCCGCAGGGGTATCGGATGAAAATATTCGGGGAAGATGAAACTCAGGAAGAATCAAACAGTGCTATGGCTGCTAATTTACCGTTGACTTTTATTCTGATGTTTGTTGTGTTGTTGTTTTTGTTCAGGACTTACCGAAAACCGACCATTATTCTGTTGATGGTTCCGTTGATATTTATCGGAGTGGTTTTTGGGCTGGCCGTTACGGGCAAGATGCTTGATTTCTTTGCTATTTTGGGAGTATTGGGACTGATAGGGATGAATATTAAGAATGCCATTGTGTTGGTGGATCAGATTGGTATTGAAGAAGCAAAAGGAACTCCGCGCCTTGAGGCTATCATAGAGGCTACAAAGTCGAGAATCGTTCCCGTATCTATGGCTTCGGGTACGACTATCCTGGGTATGTTGCCGTTGTTGTTTGATGCCATGTTCGGGGGGATGGCCGCTTGTATCATGGGGGGGCTGCTGGTGGCCAGTTTGTTGACTATTTTTGTATTGCCTGTTACGTACAGTTTATTGTTCAGGGTAAAAGTGACGGACCGGACAGAGGAGACAATAGATGAGTAAAAGGTGGATAAATATAATGGGTTTATGAAAAAGATATTTTTAATGACAGGGGCAATGTTTTTTGCGGGTATGCTGACAGCCCAGACATTGTCCGTGGAACAATACAGAAACCGGGTATTGGAATATAATCAGGATATTCAGATGTCTCGTCAGGCGGTAAACAGCGCCCTGTATTCCTTGAAAAGTGTGAAGACCGATTTTTTCCCGAAACTGGATGTTAATGGCAATTATTCCTATCAGGTGGAGGAGGTAGAATTTCTTCCGGGAGCTGACCTCAAACATGATAATTACGGAATAGAGGCCGGTCTGGTGCAGAATGTGTATTCCGGCAGTGCTGTCCGTAAACAGTATGATGTAGGTAGATTACAGCATGCGATTGCTCAATTGGGTGTGGAACATACGATAGATAATATTGTGTATGCGGCGGACCTGAGTTACTGGGCTGTGGTTGCTAACCGGGATTTGTATGAATTGTCGGGGCAGTATGTGAAGTTAGGTAACGAGTTGTATTCGATTGTGAATAAGCGTTTTGTTGAAGGAGCTATTAGTAAAACCGACGTGCTGATGGTACAGAATCGTCTGAAAGAAGCGGAGTTGCAACTGAATACGAATTCTACTAATTATAAAATAGCTTTACAGGCCATGAATATTATGATGGGGAGTGAACCGGACCATGAAGTGGTATTGACTGATTCGATTCAGTCGGTAATTTGGGGTCCGAAAGAGGAGGGTTTGGATAAAGCTCTGGAGAGAAGGGCGGATTATCAGACGGCTATTATGAATATTGAAATGGCTAAATTGCAGACTGACTTGGCCCGTTCCCAGTTTTTGCCTCAATTGGTGGTTGGAGTAAAGGAAAAATATGGTACGACTTTGATCAATGTGGATGGGAAAGCCAAGTGGGCTACCACAGCTTTTGCCCAAATTAACATTCCCGTATTTCATTGGGGAAAAATGCGTCAGGAGGTGAGACTGGGACGTAGCCAGGAAGAGATGCGGGAATTGGAGCGCAGCCAGTTAAAGGACCGGGTGAGTGAGGAGTTAAATAATGGCTGGGTGAATGTCACTGAAACGGCAAAGAAGCTGGAGATTGTATACTCTTCTTTGGATATAGCTAAAGAGACTCTGATATTGAATACTTTTAGCTATAATGAAGGTAAACTTCCGATCCTGGACGTATTATCGGCTCAGGTGAGTTGGTTGCAGGCTTATACGAATGTGGTTTCTGTAAATTATCAGTATAAGGTGGCATTGGCTGCTTATGCAAAGGCTTTAGGAAATACCGGAGTGTGATTAAGAATATCTTCGGGGATATCGGAGTAAAATAGCCAGTAAGGCACTGATTCCGATAAGCATAGGATAATACAGATAACGGATGATGGATAAGGGGGAGATTGCCGCTAAACTGGCAGCCATTAACATTTGGGCTCCATAAGGGATAATTCCCTGGATGAAACAGGAAAAAGTATCTAAAATGCTGGCAGATTTCCGGTTGTCAATACCGAATCTGTCGGCAATTTTTTTTGCTATGGGGCCAATGGTAATCACGGCAATGGTATTGTTGGCCGTACACAGGTTCGCAAGGCATACCAAGCCTGCAATGCTTAACTCTCCGGCTCGTTTGGAATTCACGTTCCGGGTGAGTTTGTTGATGATATATTCAATCCCGCCATTATAGCGAATCATTTCAAGCATTCCCCCGGCCAGGAGGGTAATGATGATGAGTTCTCCCATGCCGGTTATGCCATTGCCCATAGCGCCGAACCATCCGAAAAAGCTGAAACCTGAAGTAAGTAAACCGATGATGCCGGAAGCAAGGATTCCCATAAATAATACGAGCATTACATTGGTACCGGCCAGGGCTGTCCCCAGTACAATGAGGTAGGGGATGACCTTTATCCATTCTATGGAAACCGGCTGGGGAGCGGCGGATATGCGGATTCCGGCGAAAATATAATAGAGGAAAAGAAAGATGGCTGCCGGCATGACAATAAGACTGTTTACTCTGAATTTATCTTTCATGTCGCATTCCTGTGTTTTGGTTGCTGCAATGGTCGTGTCGGATATGAAAGAGAGATTGTCACCGAAAAATGCACCTCCTATCACGATGGCAACCATGAAGGGTAATTCAACGGCTGTTTTTTCTGCTATTCCGACAGCTACGGGAGTTAAAGCCACAATGGTACCGACAGAAGTGCCTACGGATAAAGAAATGAAGCAGGCTGCCATAAAGATTCCCGCCAGAAGAAGATTATCCGGCAAGAGATAGAGGGTCAGATTGACGGTGGCTTCGATGGCTCCCATAGATTTTGCCGATTGTGCAAAAGCTCCTGCCAATATGAATATCCAGATCATCAGTAATATATTTTTGTCAGAAGCTCCTGCAGAAAAATGAGTGATGCGTTCGGATAGTGATAAATGCCGTGTTATGGTCAGGGCGGAAATGGCGGATATGATAAAGGCGACAGTAATGGGTACTTTGTAAAAATCATTGACAATCAACGAAGTGATCAGGTATATCCCCAGAAAGATGAACAGGGGGGTCAGAGCCAGCAGGGAGGGTTTATGTATTTGTTCCATATCGGTTTTATCAAGGTGTTATATTGGGGACAAATAAAAAAAGCAACCGATATAGAGGTTGCTTTTCGTGATTCAGGCGGGATTCGAACCCACGACCTACGGCTTAGAAGGCCGTTGCTCTATCCAGCTGAGCTACTGAACCAACATTTACGGTTTGGCGGTGCAAATATAGGTTATTAAATTCCTTTTTGCAAATAAATCCATGTTTTTTTGAGTGAGTGCAAAGATTCATGAAGTTTTTAGGAAAGGGAAGTCTCCATAAAAAATAAAGTAGTTTGTATATCAAACTACTTTATTTTGGTTGTTCAACAAGGATTCGAACCTTGACTAACAGGACCAGAATCTGTTGTGCTGCCATTACACCATTGAACAGTGGTCTCTTTTCTTTGACGACACAAAAGTAGTCTTTTTTTTTATTTCAACAAAACAAAAATATTTTTTTTCTGATTTCTTTTGATTTTTCTTATTCGTTCGGAAGTTGGGGAAGTACACAATAAAAGCTGTCCGTAACCGGACAGCTTTTATTTATTTCAGGATAAAGCTTTTTGCTCTAAAGCTTTGGCCTGTATTATTTTGTTGCGTTCTCCAAACGTTTCATCATCATAAAGATGAACAGGGCAGAGATCAAGCAGAGAACGATAAGGATGGACCATAATGCCCATAATTCCATGTGTCCCCACAACATACCGATAATGGATACCAGATAGTTACCGATAGCGGTAGCACCGAACCACATACCCATCATGAGTCCTTTGTATTTTGGAGGAGCTACTTTTGACACAAATGAAATACCCATAGGTGACAGGAACAATTCTGCAAAGGTCAATACCAGGTAGGTATTGATGAGCACAGAGGGAGATACCAGCAAATTGCTGGAAACAACCGTTGCTCCGTCCGGATTGGGAGTCGGAAGGCCCATGGAGAAAAAGGCCATAATGGTGAAGCCTAATGCTGCAATCAGCATACCGATACCGATTTTCCGCGGAGCGGAAGGTTCTTTGTCTCTTTTAGCTAATGTGCCGAATACAGCCAGAGATACCGGTGTCAGGGCAACCACGAAGAACGGATTGAAATGTTGGAACATTTGAGGAAGAACTTCGATAAAGGAGCCCGGCGTCAGGGTCATGTATTTGTATACTAATATGCCAATAGAAAGGCATGCGACACCTGCAGATATCAGTTTTGATTTGGCTTCCTTGGATTGGAAGAGAGAGAATAAGCTGTATATTAAGGTGATGACAAATACTAAGTTAAATACGTTGAAAGTCATACCTAACGCACCGGCAGCTGTTCTGGCCGTGTAGTCGCGGGCAAAGAATGTCAGGGTCAGACCATTCTGGTGGAAAGCCATCCAGAAGAAAATCACCACTGCAAATACCAGGAATAAAGCGGTCATGCGGGATTTTGTCTGTGCCGGAGTTAATTCGACTATGTTTTCTTGTTTTCCGGAAGTTGCTGCTTGTTTGGTATTTACATCCGCATGTTTGAATGTTCTTTTAAATACTTGATAAATCAGCATGGAAACAATAAGCGAAACACATGCTACAGCAAAACCGTAGTGGTAGGAAAGAGATAGCTCGTTGATGTATTTGTGGGCAAAAACTGTTAAGTCACCATTGAAAGCAGCAACTTGCGATTGTGCAAATTCTGTCAGAGTCTGGAGTGACTCAGTTGCCATTTGCTGCCCTTTTTCCAGATATTCATGGCAAAGTGCAGGAATATCCCCTTGATATTTCAGGTCAGCTTTGCCCAGGAAGTGTTCTGTGATTTTAGATGCGGCTGTCGGAGCAAAAAGTGCACCGATATTGATAGCCATGTAGAACAAGCTAAAAGCGGTGTCCCGTTTGTCTGCATATTTGGGGTCATCGTATAGGTTTCCGACCATCACCTGCAGATTTCCTTTAAAAAGTCCGGTTCCTAAGGCAATCAGAAAAAGCGCACCGAACATGGCTGCTATTCCGAATGAGTTGCCGGCAGTGGGGATGGCGAGACACGTATAACCGGCAAACATGACGATGATACCTGCTGTAACCATCTTTCCGTAGCCAAATTTGTCTGCAAGAATACCACCTAAGACAGGCAGGAAATATACAAAGGCTAAGAATCCGGCAAAAATGTTAGATGTGGCTGCGGAACTGAAGCCAAACTTCGCTTGCAGGAAAAGTGTGAAAATAGCAAGCATGGTGTAATACCCGAAACGTTCTCCCGTGTTGGCGAGAGCCAGGGCATACAATCCTTTGGGTTGATTGTTAAACATGGATGTATTATTTTAAGTTATTATTAATAGATACACGCGCAAATGTAAGAATTTTTCTGTATTTTTCGTCTTTAGAACGGTTGAGTTAATGTTATGGAAACGTTAAATAAAATTTTTAAAGCGGCTTCGGTAAAGATGCTGGATGAGTATACTATTGAGTATGAGCCGGTAAGTTCTTTAGATTTGATGGGGCGGGCGGCTATGGTCTGGACGCGAAAATTTCTGGACGTATTCAGGATTCCGGCTGAAGTTGCGGTTGTTGCCGGTAACGGGAATAACGGAGGAGACGGATATTGCATTGCCTGTTTGTTGGCGGAGCATGACTGGAATGTGACTGTTTTTCGTCTAATGCCTGACAGTACTCAATCCGTGGATTGTAAGGTGAATTATCAGCGATGGTTGGACATGGGCGGACAAATTGTGGATGTGCGGCAAGCTGATGATTTTGTTCCTGGAAAACAGGCTGTGATAGTGGATGCTATTTTGGGAAGCGGTATAAACCGGAAAGTGGAGGGAGTAATGGGAGAAGTCATTCGTTTGATAAACTGCCTGGCAAATCAGGTGGTGGCTGTAGACATTCCTTCCGGTTTGATGGGGGAGGATAATACTTTGAATGATAGGGAGAATATTATAAAGGCTGACTATACTTTTACCTTTCAATTTCCCAAACTGGCTTTTCTTTTGCCGGAGAATGCGGAATATGTCGGAGAATGGCATGTTGTGGATATTCACTTGGACGTTCGCGCCATAGTTAATACGGAAACCTGTTGGTATTATACTGACAAAGAAGAGGTGAAGAAGCTTTTGCCTGTGCCGTTGAAATTTGCTCATAAGGGTTTGAACGGTTGTGGTTTACTGGTTGCCGGCCGCAGAGGAATGATGGGGGCGGCGGTGCTTGCTGCAAAGGCTGCATTGCGTTCGGGGATAGGTTTGCTGTATTGCCATGTTCCGAAACAGGAAGGTGGGATTTTACAAATGTCGGTTCCGGAAGCCATACTGGATTTTGATAGCAGTGAGGAAGGATTCTCTTTTATTTCCGGATGTGGAAGGTTTGATGCTGTTGCTGTCGGGCCGGGGTTAGGCCAATCTCCCGAAACTTGTGCCGGTTTACGGCGGTTGTTGAAGGAATGGAGGGGGGTGACTGTTCTGGATGCCGATGCCTTGAACTTGATGTCGGAGCATCCCGAAATGCTGGATTTACTTCATGAGAAATGTATTCTTACACCTCATCCGAAAGAATTTGAGAGGTTGGCAGGAAAAAGTGAAAATGATTTTGACAGATTAAAAAAATTAAGCATTTTTGCATGTCAATACCATACGTATGTGGTATTGAAAGGAGCTTATTCGGCCATTGCAACCCCGCAAGGAAAGCTTTTTTTTAATATGAGCGGCAATCCGGGAATGGCGAAAGGAGGAGCCGGAGATGTGCTGACAGGAGTATTGCTGGCTTTGGCTGCATGCGGGATGGAGGTGTTTGATGTGGTCCGCTGCGGAGTTTTTGCTCACGGTCTGGCGGGAGATATTCTCGCCCGTCAATACGGTTACCGTGGTATTTCTGCCGGTATGCTGGCAGAGGCAATGAGTGAAGCATGGAAAGAATTGGAAAATTGATCAATATTTAAGGTGATTTTTTATGAAAAGTATTTTTGTTGTCCTATTGGCGGTATGCCTGGGGGTATCGGCAGAGGCACAGAAGAAAAAGGAACTGACTACCTTGGTGAACGTCAACTATTGCCTGCCTAAGGTGATTTACCGGGTAGAGGTTATGTTGGAATGTGAAAAATATATACCCGGTCCTTACCGGAATTATGCAGAGAAAGAATTGGGAATAAAGCCGGAGATTGACAGGGCAAGGGAAGTCTGGAAGGTTACAGCAATAGATATTGAACCTCAGTATATTCCGGATGAGAAAGCGGTTTATTCCGTTTCAGCCAGCGGAGATTACCTGCCTGTTATGTTGAGCCTGACCGGAGAGGGATTTCTGGCGGGAGTGTCGGCAGGAAAAGAAAGTGTGTTCAATGAAGAGCTTCGGATGGAGTTTCAGGCAGACCGTCAACCGGAACAAAGCCGTATAGATATGATGAAGCTGAATACTTACAATCATCTGAAAGAGGTATTAGATACAAATTATACTTTTCAGGAGATAGACGGAGTCATGAAAAAGATATGGGACCCGATTATTCGTTATGTTCCCAAGACGGAGTCAGATAATGTGAAAGAGGCTGTAAGTGAGATTTTTCGGATTCGTTCCGAAAGGGTAAAGCTTTTAGGCGCAGAAAACAATGTACCGGACGGAAAGTCGTTGGAGCTTATTTTAAAAGAATTTGACCGGATGGAGCAGAATTACCTGAGTTTGTTTATGGGTGGGAAAGAAACTTACCGGATAAAAAGGGTGTTTGAATGTGTCCCCGAAAAAGAAGAGGAACCGGTGGTGATTTTCCGTTTTACAGAGGAGAATGGTATTGCGGATAAAAAGAATGTTTCTGCTTTGGCTTATTGCTTAAAAATAACAGATGTTACTGTGGCTGCTTCCACACCGGTAAACGGGGAAACTGCTACTTCCGCCATATTTTACCGGGTACCGGCTGTCGGAGAACTGCAACTTTTACGGGGAAAGGAGGAAGTGATGAGTTTTCGGGCTGTTGTTCCTCAGTTGGGAGAAATCAAGAAGTTTCCGGTGGATATAATCAGTAATGAAGGAATCAGCATAGAATTCTATCCTCAATTCGGTTCTTTGAAAAAAATCAACCGTAAGTAAAAGAATTGTCGATAAATTTGTGGTATGTCGTGGTGGAATAATTGGTATGTCAGTTTCTTGAGTTGGCGCGTGCGTCATATTAAGGAAAGAAATTTTATAATCATTCTGAGTTTATTGGTGGGAATTGTTACGGGGCTGGCCGGTGTATTTTTGAAAAATTCAGTACATCTTACCCATCAGTTTTTTACGGAACGTTTGCAGATAGACAGCGGCAGTCTGCTTTTTTTTATCTATCCTTTTATTGGTATCTGGCTCACTTCCTTATTTGTGCGTTATTTTGTCAGGGAGGATATCAGCCATGGGGTTACTAAGGTGTTGTATGCTATCTCGAGACAAAACAGCATGATAAAGCCCCATAATAATTATTCTTCCATGATTGCCAGTACGATTACGATTGGTTTCGGAGGTTCTGTCGGAACGGAAGCAACTATTGTTTTGACGGGTGCCTCTATCGGTTCTAATCTGGCCCGTTTTTTCCGGATGAATTATAAGGTAATGACCCTGATGATCGGGTGCGGTGCTGCCGGGGCCATTGCCGGAATTTTTAAAGCTCCTATTGCCGGTATCGTTTTTACCCTTGAGGTACTGATGCTTGACTTGACGATGGCTTCTTTGGTGCCTTTGATGATTTCCGCCATTTCTTCGTATGTTATTGTTTATTTTCTGATGGGAGAAGGGGTTGTGCTGGAATTTGCCGTGCATGACCATTTTGCCTTGGCGAATGTCCCTTATTATATTCTTTTGGGCATTCTTTGCGGATTGGTGTCTGTTTACTTTATCCGTCTGAATATAAAGATTGAAAAGTGGATTACGGGAATAAAGAATCAGTTTAAGAGGATATTAATCGGAGGTGCATTGTTGGGATTATTGATTTATGTTTTTCCTTCGTTGTATGGGGAGGGATATACGTCTTTGGAAAATTTATTGACTGATAATGCCGATGCTATTTTAAAAAATACCTATTTCTTTGATTTCCGGAATTATGCGTTTGTGTTGGTTTTATATGTGCTGGGTCTGGTTTTTATGAAAGTTGTTGCAACGGCATTGACGAATGGTAGCGGCGGTGTGGGAGGAGTTTTTGCACCCAGTTTGTTTACGGGTGGGGTGACTGGTTTCTTGATAGCTACTTTGATTAATATGACGGGGATCGTGACAGTGCCGGTAAGTTATTTTGTCTTGGCGGGAATGGCGGGAGTGATGTCGGGTGTTATGAATTCTCCCTTGACAGCTATGTTTTTGATTGCTGAGATTACCAGCGGGTACAGCCTGTTGGTGCCTTTGATGATTGCTTCGGTTACTGCTCATCTTACAGGACGGGGGATGGAACCTTATTCTATTTATGCCCGCCGTCTGGCCATGAAAGGAGATTTGATTACACATAACAAGGATAAGGCTGTCTTGACTTTAATGAAATTGGATAAAGTGATTGAGACAGACCTGAAAACTATTTCGGTAAATGCCACCTTAGGTGATTTGGTGAAGAAAGTATCCCGTTCGAGCCGGAATATTTTTCCGGTGATAGATGAGGACGAAGGTTTGCTGGGTATTGTTCTGTTGGATGATATCCGTAAGATAATGTTTAATCAGGATTTATACGATACTACTTTTGTGCGGGATTTCATGACAACACCTCCAACTGTTGTGGATGTAACCGATCCGATGGATGTTGTTATGAAGAAATTTGAAGATACGCAAGCCTGGAATTTACCGGTGATAGAAAACGAGAAGTACGTCGGTTTCGTATCTAAAGCGAAAATATTTAACACTTATCGCAGGGTGTTGCAACACTTTTCCGATGAATAGTCAAAGAAAATGAATACGGATACGCAACAGCATACCGGTTTAGGGTATCGGGAAGGAATTGTTTCGATTGTGGTGAATCTTTTCCTTTTTGCGGTAAAATATTATGCAGGAATTGTCTCCGCTTCTGTTGCCTTGGTGGCAGATGCGTGGCATACTTTGTCCGATTCCCTGACTTCCATTATGGTGATTTGGGGCATCCGTCTTTCTTCACAGAAACCGGATAAGAAGCATCCTTTCGGGCATGGACGATGGGAGCAGGTCTTTGCGTTGATGATAGCTATGGTTCTGGTATTTGTCGGAATTGAATTTGTGACAAGTGCTTTCCGGAAGTTCCAACAGCATGAGACTGCCGATTTCGGTTGGCTTGCTTATGTTGTGACGATTATTTCTGTTGTAGGGAAAGAGGCATTGGCACAATATGCCTTCCGTGTAGCCCGTTTGACCGGAAATTCTTCCATAAAAGCGGATGGCTGGCATCATCGGAGTGATGCCTTGTCTTCATTGGTGGTTTTGGCCGGATTATTTTTAAGCGGTTATTTCTGGTGGATTGATGCAGGTCTGGGAATAATTGTTTCTCTGATGCTTTTTCATGCTGCCTATGGCATTATTCGGGAAGCTGTTAATAAGATTCTTGGCGAGGAACCGGCAGAAGATGTTACCCGGCAGGTTGCTGTTATTGTGAAAACTTATATGGGGGAGCAGTCATATCCTCATCATTACCACATCCATCATTACGGGGACCATATAGAATTTACTTTTCATGTGAAGGTTCCGGGGGACGAGACTGTCCGGGAGGCTCACACCCAGGCAACCCTTGTTGAAAAGCAAATTAAGGAAAAAATGAATATGGAGGCAACTATTCATATTGAACCTCTCTGATATTGTAACATTTCCGCATTTATATCGTTTTAAAATCAACATTCTTGCAAAGTCAAGGTGTTAATTTAATGTATTATTCTTGTTTATTAGAGAAAAAAATATACTTTTGCGGAAATTTTTAGGGAAACGTTAAAAAACAATATAGCTATGTATTGGACACTGGAACTTGCTTCAAAATTGGAAGATGCACCATGGCCTGCATCCAAAGATGAGTTAATTGATTATGCAATTCGTTCAGGCGCTCCTCTGGAAGTGATTGAGAATTTGCAGGATATTGAGGATGATGAAGAAATCTTTGAAAGTATAGAAGATATCTGGCCGGATTATCCCAGCAAGGATGATTTTTTCTTCAACGAGGATGAATATTAGTCTGTTTTAGAAGATTAAATAATTAATACCAGCGAGATAAACAAATCCTTATGGTTTATCTCGCTGGTATTTTTCTTTGGTATCATTGGGGGTATCTGCCTATTTTTTTATTTTTGTCCCCGGATTAAGAAAGAATGGTTACTTTCTTAGACAATAAATGGATAATTAGCGTATATGAAAAAAGTTTTATTGTTTTCTTTCTTTTTGGTGTTGGGATTGGTGTTCTCACAGTGTTTGCCTGTCTGGTTAGAGAGTTCGTTTGATGTTATTGAAAAGGGGATCAAGACTTTGATGTTTGTCTGTCTGGCCTTTATCATGATTAATGTTGGCAGGGAGTTTGAATTGGATAAAAGTTGTTGGAAGTCCTATACTGCGGATTATTTTATAGCAATGGCCACGGCTGCTGTTCCCTGGTTATTGATTGCATTTTATTATATGTGCCTTTTACCTTCCCATTTGTTCTGGAATTGGGAGGCTTGTAAAGAAAATTTATTGTTGAGTCGGTTTGCTGCTCCGACTTCGGCGGGTATTCTTTTTACTATGTTGGCTGCGGCGGGTTTGCGAAAGGAGTGGATTTATAAGAAAACCCAAGTGTTGGCGATTTTTGATGATCTGGATACCATCTTGTTGATGATTCCTTTGCAGATTCTGATGATCGGATTCAAGTGGCAATTGCTGGTGGTGATCGTGGTGGTTTGTGTATTGCTGGCTATCGGATGGAAAAAATTGGGTGCTTTTCGAATACCGCAGGGATGGAAGGCTGTTTTGTTGTATGCAGTGTGTATCGTTGCTGCTACGGAAAGTATTTATCTGTTATCGAAGATGTTGATGGGAGCGGATGGGGGAATACATATTGAAGTGTTGTTACCTGCTTTCGTGCTGGGGATGGTAATAAAAACCGTACATCAACACGGCCGGCAGGAGGAAAGGATGACCGGAATCATTTCCTATTTATTTATGTTTTTGGTGGGGTTAAGTACTCCTCAATTTATGGGGATAGACCATGCTGCCCGGGCAGTGGAGGCAAGCGGTGTGATTGCATCCCAGCCCATGCCTTCCTGGGGAGTTTTGTTCGGACATGTGTTGGTGGTTACTTTTTTGTCTAATTTGGGAAAGATGTTTCCTTTGTTTTTCTATCGTGACCGCCAGATACAGGAACGGTTGGCTCTTTCTATCGGTATGTTCACCCGCGGAGAGGTTGGAGCTGGTATCATAGTAATAGCTTTGGGGTATAATTTAGGCGGCCCTTTCCTGATTATATCCGTGTTCAGTTTGGTATTAAATCTGTTATTGACCGGAGTTTTTGTTTATTGGGTGAAATTGCTGGCCCAAAAAGTGTATGGGGTAAAAGAATAGAATGTTTTTATCCTGAATAAAGGTGACTTGTCTTTCCTTTAGATTTTTTTCTCTGTTTATTTTTGCCTCGGCCGGGTGTATAACTGTACGGTTAATCAGTCGGGCTTTGTGGTTGGAAGATATCAGTATCGGTTCAGATATGGCCATTATGGATATATCTCTGAAAGACTTTGTCTGAGGGGGGGAAGAGTCCGTAGGTCTTTAATTTGAAGGAATAAAGGGAGAATTTTAGTGTAATTGAAATATTATTATCATTTTTGTTTGTAACAACTTTTTTCTATTCCCCGTCTATGATGTTGAAAGCGCTTTAAAAAACAAGTTTAGTGTGAACAAAAAAATCGAACCATGAAGAAATGTTTATTTACTTTATTGCTATTTTGCGTCTGTTGCATGAGTTTTGCCCCAAATGTAGACGGGCTTTTGGATAAATTTAGCAGCGAAAAGAATGCCGAATGTGTGAAAGTCTCTCGTCTAATCATGTCCTTAGGGAGCATGTTTGTCGGACAGGATGAAGATGCCTGGATATTGAAAAAGATAAAATCAATAAGAGTTCTGGATTTGGATGACTGTCAGACGAACGTAAAGGAACGCTTTCATCGGGAAGTGGATAAACTATGCTTTAACGGGTATGATGAGCTGATACGTGTAAACGATGAAGGTGAAAAGGTGCGTGTGCTGATGAGGATGAAGAAAGAAACTATTTGCGAATTATTGCTCGTGTGTGCCGGAAAAGAAGACTGTGCAATAGTACAGATAAACGGAAAATTTACCAAAGACGATATAGATAAACTGGTAAATCAGGAAACAGGGAAGAAGCATGGACGCAGCTGAATTCAAACAACAATTTTTGCCCTGCCACCAGAAACTTTACCGGACGGCCTACCGGCTTATGGGAAATTCCCGGGATGCGGAAGATATGGTGCAGGAAGCGTATCTGAAATTGTGGAACAAGCGTAATGAACTGACTGAAATCCTAAACCCCGAAGCCTATTGTGTCGTCTTTATCAAGAACCTGTGCTATGATACCTTACGCCGGGTTCAACCGGATAAGGACGGACGGGTATCTGAAGAACTAAAACTTCCGGCAGACACGAACATAATTCGGGAGGTGGAACAACAAGATGAGGTGAACCAGTTGAGGCGACTGATCGACCGTTTGCCTGACCAGCAGAGACAGGTGCTTTTGCTTCGGGATGTGAATGACTTTTCTTTTGAAGAGATAGGAGAGGCCACAGGCCTGAGTGCCGTCAACATTCGTGTGTTGTTGAGCCGTGCCCGGAAAAAGATACGTGAACAATATAGTATTATGATGAATTATGAAAGCAAGTGAAATAGACAAAATATTAGTTCGTTACTATGACGGAGTGACTGACGAGGCGGAAGAAAAGGAATTGAAGCGTTTCTTTACTGAAGAAGACGTGCCCGCTCATCTGCTTGCCCAGAAAGAAATTTTCATGCAATTGGGTGACTTCTCTGAACCCGAAATACCGGACGGGTTGGAATGCAGGTTGAGTGCAAAGATAGATGAGTGGGCTATCTGTGAGAAACGAACGCTGAAAGTAAACAGAACTGGACAGACCCGGGCACGATGGGTCGGAAGCATAGCTGCCGGTTTGTTTATCTTGTTCTCTGTTGGGATATGCCTATACAAACCTTATTCCTCCACGATGCAAGATACCTGTGTTACTTCCGAAGAAGCGTACGTACAGGCTCAAAAGGCACTCGTCATGCTTTCTGTCTGCCTTAACAAAGGAGTGGCAAAGGTAGAATCCTTACAGGAAACTACCGGAAAAGTTCAAGAGAGTGTAAACAAACAGTTAAACCGAATAAACAACATAAAATTATGAAACGTACCTCTATCATTATTTTGTTATTTTCCTTGTGTTCTTTGTTTACTTATGCACAAGACAGTTTTTTCGATAAGGTTGCCGATATGGAAGGTGTGACGTCCGTCTATATATCCAAAGCGATGCTCAGGTTGATACCTGATGTGCAGGCTGAGGGGGTGGACATAGGCAAAGTAGCTTCCAAACTGGACTGTATTCGGATAGTTAGTTGTGAGAAACCAGAACTCATTGCTAAGTTGAAGAAAGAAACTTCTTTTATTACCTCTAAAAATGGTTATGAAGAACTAATGGATATAAACGAGGAGGGAGAAAAAACCACTATTTATCTGAAACAGAATAAGAATGGTACCAACGAGTTTATTTTGGTGAACAGGCAAAAAGAAGACTTCAACCTTATTTTTATCATAGGAAAGCTGACGTTGCAAGAAGTGCAAGGCATTGTCAATTAAGAAGCACATCCACGGACAGCTAATGTTTACATTTGTTATCCGCGGATGTTTTTTCAGAAATCAGTTTCTCTTTTTTATCCGGTATAATGACTTCTTTTAAATCCGGAAATTCCTTTATTGTATGTTTCTCAATAAAATACAAAACTATTATATAAAAGAAGCGGCAGGTGATTAACCTCCGCTTCAGCAGTAACTACCGAAGTAGTCCTACGAGCGCACATGCCGCAGCATAGCTGGCTCTGTTTCAGAATTAATACAAATAACTTATATTTGCATTACTGTTATATCTTATTAAGAGATTACATCAAATCACAGCAAGTGTGAATAACCAAAGTATGAAGCCAAAGTTATATCTTATTAAGAAATTACATCAAATCACAGCTGACGGCATGCCTTATTGATTATGGGTATAGTTATATCTTATTAAGAAATTACATCAAATCACAGCTTGGTGTGATAGGAGTGTTCATTATAATTCGTTATATCTTATTAAGAAATTACATCAAATCACAGCCTAGAGGATCTCATCCTATTGCTAATTTAGTTATATCTTATTAAGAAATTACATCAAATCACAGCCCTATCGGTTCTCGCACTGTCCGCGTACGTGTTATATCTTATTAAGAAATTACATCAAATCACAGCTCCTTATTTTGGAAAGAAAAAATTCGAAGTGTTATATCTTATTAAGAAATTACATCAAATCACAGCACTTGACAATACGGCAATTATAAAGTGCCAGTTATATCTTATTAAGAAATTACATCAAATCACAGCACATGATACCCTACAAAACCAGTAAAGACTGTTATATCTTATTAAGAAATTACATCAAATCACAGCGATGCACACTTGCAGGATTTGAAGAATAGTGTTATATCTTATTAAGAAATTACATCAAATCACAGCATTGCCCGTGTACCATGTTATCAAAGATTGTTATATCTTATTAAGAAATTACATCAAATCACAGCCATCAAGAAACTCCATGTAGCTTCCTTGTAGTTATATCTTATTAAGAAATTACATCAAATCACAGCTCCACCTGGTTTGGTAATTCTGTCACGAAGTTATATCTTATTAAGAAATTACATCAAATCACAGCTGGTATTTTGATGTGTATATATCATGTTCGTTATATCTTATTAAGAAATTACATCAAATCACAGCTACCTTTCGTGATCTTCTAAAATCTTATGAGTTATATCTTATTAAGAAATTACATCAAATCACAGCATTATTGACACTTTGTTTTTTTTTGTTGCGGTTATATCTTATTAAGAAATTACATCAAATCACAGCTGCTGAGCGTGTCTCTGGTGATGGTCAGCGGTTATATCTTATTAAGAAATTACATCAAATCACAGCCGATGGAATGCCTTATTGATTATGCGTAGTGTTATATCTTATTAAGAAATTACATCAAATCACAGCCATCAAGAAACTCCATGTAGCTTCCTTGTAGTTATATCTTATTAAGAAATTACATCAAATCACAGCTTGATATGTTTGGTGCGTTAATTAGCGGTAGTTATATCTTATTAAGAAATTACATCAAATCACAGCGCACCCTTTGACCATAGCGTCCAAATATCCGTTATATCTTATTAAGAAATTACATCAAATCACAGCAGGGCGGTCTATCTCCATCCTCATTGAATAGTTATATCTTATTAAGAAATTACATCAAATCACAGCTACAATGGTTCAAACTGGTACGGTTTTCCAGTTATATCTTATTAAGAAATTACATCAAATCACAGCCACGGCGAACATATTACATGACTTTATTTTGTTATATCTTATTAAGAAATTACATCAAATCACAGCTTAGGCCTACTGAAGGTTTTTATTCCGAGGGTTATATCTTATTAAGAAATTACATCAAATCACAGCTATCCGTCTTGCAAAACAATACGGGCTAAAGTTATATCTTATTAAGAAATTACATCAAATCACAGCTATAAATTCAAGGTTTATTTCTCTCATTTTGTTATATCTTATTAAGAAATTACATCAAATCACAGCCCGTGCTGTTGGTGGTAAGTCTGGTGACAGTTATATCTTATTAAGAAATTACATCAAATCACAGCTTATGGTTATGATGGTATTATCCGTTACTAGTTATATCTTATTAAGAAATTACATCAAATCACAGCACGCTCTGGCCTCATTGTTTGAAGAAATGGGTTATATCTTATTAAGAAATTACATCAAATCACAGCCTTAGGTCATTAAAATCATATAATTCAAAACTTTACCTTTTATTCAAGCCAGAAAAAATGAGGTTTGTTATTCTAAGGAAGTTAATTTGATGGTATTTTTTTATTTCAACATTTCAAAGAACAAAACTATTAAAAAAGTTCCAATTGTTTAGGTGTTTCTCCTAAAGATTTTGACTGACTTCCCCAATAATTAAGGATTTCTCCATATTGTTTATCAGTTACCGATAAAATACTTACCTGTCCTTTTTCTGGGATATTGTTTCGGATACGGGAAGTGTGTACTTCTGCACTTTCTTTGCTGGCACAATGACGGATGTAAACAGAGAACTGCATCATCGTAAAACCGTCTTTTTCCAGAAATTTTCGAAAATGGGTAGCAGTATGGCGTTCCGATTTCGTTGTTACCGGCAAATCGAAAAAAACAAATAACCACATAATCCGATAAGCATTTAAGCGATTGTCCGACATTGGTCAGGATATTGATGTTTATTTTAGTTGCGGATAAACCATTTTCTTTTGCTCACCGGTAAAACATCGGGCTAAGGAAGCTGTTGTCTGCGACAATCCGACCATTAATGGGCGGGTGGTGTTTTCAAAATAGATGTCATTGGCTAATATTTTTAAAATTTCGGTTTTTACTTCTGTTGTTAGTTCCTGATCACCTTCCTGAAAGAGAGTAAATATCATTTCATCGGCAAAAGGACGATAAGGTTCCATTATATCGTCTGCCAGACAGAAGGCATTGTAACGATTGTGATGAAATAATCCTAAAGTCGGCAGAAGTCCGGAACCCGTGAGTGCCCGGGCTACGGCAGCCCGTAAGACTATGTAGGCATAGTTCAATAAATTGTTAGGCCAGGAACCGTAACGGTCCCGGGTGAAATCCGGACCGTACATTTCTGCCCAGTATATCCGGGCTGCCACTCCCTCCCGATTGTCCGGGTCACCACTTTTAACGTTACTGTAAAAAGGTTTTAATAAATTCCCGTTTTTCCCTAATTTGTGGAGTAAAGCAGCCTGGTTCCGTATTTTTGCTTCGATAGTTTGTTTCCAGAGATTCTTTTTGAGAGGTTCTGAGGCATCTATCTGAAAGCGGAACAATTCATTCTGCAGATGGTGGCCATCCAGATTCAGTAACATGGAATTGGGCATGTGACCGGCATCACAGAATATGACAGCTACATTATTGGCCATCAACTCCTGAATCAGCGGAATACTGAAGCTGATTTGTTGATTTTCAAAAACGGTATAGCCGATGTCTTCAATCGGTACTTTGTGTATGGCGCCGTCTTCTTTTGATTCGATAACCAATTGCTTGTCTTTTGTGGAGAGACGGCTGGGGGTGGTAAAAAACAGAGTCCTTTTTAACATACCGCAATTTTAAAAAGTGAGGTTACCGATTTCATCAATGTATACTTTAACCGGATTTGCTTGTTTCCAGGCCTCAAGACTTCCGATGCGAATTTCTTCTTTCTTGTTTGTGATTGTAGAAGCCAGATGATGCCGGAAAGTGTAATCCATTCTGGATAATTTTTGCACCCGGTAGAGGTATTTACTTAGGGTGGAACGGTCATTCCGGTATACTTCCAGTTCTTCGTCTTTTAGTCCGATAATAAAAGTGTCGTTGATTTGCAAGGTGCATACTGGTGCTTTGCCGTCGGCCGGAAGTTGGAAAACAGGCTGGTGTTGGTTTTGTCTTTCGATGACTGTCCAGAAAGATACGATTTCTTCTTTCAGATTGTCCTCTCTGTCGATGTACAACATGACATGGTGATTGTTTCGTGGGTTGACAAATTGATTGACGTTATTTTTCAGTTGCTCTGCATTTTCCATTTTTTCTTTTATCCGGACTTTTTTAACGGGTACAGGTTCTCCGTATTTGTTGGGAAGGAAAATCCGGTATTTGTCATCTTTAAAGAAAGCATCAGAAGGAATATTGAACTCCTGGTTTGTATTGATGTGACAATTTTCTTGTAAATGCGTCAGGAGCATTTGCCGGATGGTGGGATCAACTACTTTTTCGATGTGTTTTTTGGTTTTGAGGTCCCGGATATCTTTTCGGATATGGTAGGTCTTTTCCGTATTTCCGGGAGCAAGTCGCTGTCCGTATATGCTGTCTTTGTGGAGTTGTCCCCGGACTGCATTGCCCACACTATGGATTTGCCGTCCGTCTTTGATGAGGGTTTTACTGATTTTACACCGCGTACGGAGGTTTTGTTTATAGGATACCAGGATGTTTTTCACACTTTGACTTACATCTCCGATGAACCCGGACCAGGGTAGCGGAAAGTGTTCTGTGGAGTTGATTCCCCGTTTTTTGTTTTCCCGTTGGGCATTGAAAGTGCTTAACCGTTGGAACAGGCTTTGAGAGGATAAGGCGATAACAATGGCATCAATGGCATGGTGACGCTGGTCCTCTCTGTTTTTCTTTGGATCAAACTTGATTTCTCCGGTGTGCTCATCCACCCAGATTTGTCCTTCAATCAGCTTTTCGTCTTTGTTGATTTTTGGGGCTGTAAATTCTATTTCGCTTAACTCCGGCTGTTGGGATTCCCAGGGAAAGATTCCGTAATATTTCCCTTTGGAAAGAGTGGTTGATACTTTATAATTTAAGTCATCATCTGCACAAAAGATGCCTTTTTCGTCTATGCTGCCGGTAAGAATAATCTGTCTTTCTTCCAGTGCGGGGAATTCGTTTTTGATTCTGGTAAATTCAGGCTGTTCGGTATCGACATCCAGTATACACCAGAATTTACCGTCACCTCCTGTAGTTTGGCATTGGTAGGTGTCACAATGGAATCTTCCCTCATGGATGGTGCCGTAGAGCTGTACTTGCTGTGGAGTTAATTTGGGGCGGTTAACAGATTCACTGTCCTGGAAAGAACGGTTCCGGACCGGAAGACTTACCCAATAGCTGCCGTCGGGTAAATTTGTTTTTATTTTTTGTTTCAGGTAGTCACAGACAAATATGCCTTTGTCGATTTTTCCTTTTAATACAAGCTGTTCTTCCGAGAAATTTGGTTTTTGGGCAAACAGAGGATGCCAGGCGACAGGGGCGGATAATTTCAGCCGGGCCCCGTATTTCCCGTCATTTCTTTCTGTCGGATAGTCTTGCATTCCCCGATATTTAAAACTGTTGTGTTTGACTGTACCGGTAATGAAAACTTCATTATTTTCTGTCTGAGGCCGGTCTGCTTCTTGGGGAAGGATCTGAGTAACCTGGTACTGTTCGTTTGTGATTAAGTAATAATTTTTTCGCATTCCGACAGGTACGGTGGTTGCAAATGTAATGTCGGGAACGGATTGCAATATATTGTTCAGACCCCATAAATGCCGGAGTTCAGCTGTTAATTGTCCGGGAAATGCTTTCACGTCTTTGCAAATGCTACTTAAGTATTCGACGGCTTTTTTTCCCATATAACGGGTGTCATTCAACTGACGGCGGATGAATTCATTTGTATCGGGATTTTTCCGTCGGATGAAACGTTGGGCTTTGGGGTAAGGAAGCAGACGAAACGCCCGTTCTTCGACGTCTTCCCAGCAATGGACGTCTCCCCATAGAGAGGAAGAGGGATTTTTTTCATAAAATTCATAAGGTGTCCGTTCTCCTTTTTCCCTGTTGAAAGTAGCCTCACATAACGTTTTATTGGCGAAACTGTCATCCAGGGATATGCTGTAGGGTATAATGTGTTCAATTTGTACACATCCGTCACTCCCTAATGCATCAGAAATTTTGATGGTTTTCCCGGTGTACGGACAACTGACGATGCCTGCCTTGTCTTCTATTTCCTTGTATAACAAATATTTTTGTATGTTTTCCCGGTTGGGTTGAAGACCGAATTCCCGTAGTTTCTGGCGGGCAGCCTCATTTTTCTTTTCATTTTCCCGGATGAAGCGGGTTTGCTTTTCCCGCTCAGTTTTGGAACTTCGAAGGTCTCTGCCCATTTCCACGTGAATGTGGTCGAATTGAAATTCAGGTCCGTATTTTTGGCGGCAGTCGGACAATAATTTATTGACAGTCCGTCGTAACTCATTCAATGCTTGTTGTACGATGGGATTTCGTAGGTTTTCTGTTGCTGGTAATTTTTCTTGTAATGTTTTGGCATTGACAGGTTGACTGTGGTGATACAGTTTTTGAAACGCCCGGTCATGTTCAGTAAAGCCGTATTGATTTTTTGTCAGATAGTCTTTGATTTTCAGGATTGTTCCTCCTTCTGTGTTCCTTTCTTTCAAAATCCGGCAGACAGCCTGTTCTATTTCGGTTTCAGATTCTTTGAAATATTCGAAACGCTTTCCGAAAGCATTCCGGATACCTCCTAAAAGTACTGCAGTACTGAAAGCATACCCTTTCTGCAGATAGGGATTAATCCGCCGTATTGCTTTGAGAGATACGTGTCCGTAACCTTCAGCAAGCCGTATTTTCTTTAATTTTTCGCTTTCATTGAGTTGCAGGTTGTAATCTTTTTTCAGTTTTTGAAAAAGCAGTTCATTGTCATCATAAAAATAGAAACAGTGCCAGATTTCCTCCCGGTGTTGTTGCCATGTTTCTGGCGGAAACAGTTTTTGCAATTGGCTGATTGTGGTGCAGGCCGGTACTTTGGTCTGTTTGTCGAAATTGAATTTTTCGTATAGTTTTAAATGCTTGGGTATTTTGTCAAAGTTGAATTCCTTGCTTTCGGAACACATGAGTTTAAAAAGGTCTTCTCTTTGGGTGGCATTCAGGTGTTCTCCTTTTCCGTAAGTGATATTATTGATAAACTGATAAGCCCGGAATTCCTCAAATTCGGGATGGGACAGGGGTGCTGGCGTAGGTCCGGCGGTAATCCATTTCCGGTGAATGGAATCATAAAAACGCCGTCCTTCAAAAACACATTTTGAAAGTAAGGATTTTTGTGTGCGGAGAGAGCGCTGCCAGAACAGCACACTTTCATTGCATTTAAATTTCAAGTTCCCGTCCTGTTGTTCGATTTTACCTCCCAGTAATTCTTTCAGCGGAAGTAAATAGGATACGGTGATGCGGGAATTTTCAATGCTTATATTTTCCGTACCATATTTTTGTTGTAGGTGAGTGATTATTTTACGATTGCGGTTGTTTGTGGAAGTACCTTTTAAGTATATATGGCGTTTTTGCGGCATTTGTTTGTTGTCAAGTTCTAAGTGGGCGGCCTGACGGTTCCAAAGTGTCTCAAATTCGCGGACGTACATATCCCGTAAGGTATACCGTGCTCTTACCCTTTCCGTGCGGAAACGGTATTTTTCTCCTTTTTTAGGGGCAATTTCATAGAGATATGTTCCCAGTGTCCGGTTTTGTAAATTTTTCCGGGTTTCATCAATACCGGTCATTTGGTCTTTGCCTGTAAATATTTTTCCGTCTTCTTTACCTTTCCGGCTACTCAGGAATCCTCTTCTTTGTATAAAATGATACAAGATGCGTCCTAATTCTTGCCGGCTGATATTTTCCGTAACGCCTTTTTTCCGTAATTCATAAGGATTCAGTTTCAGCCATTCTCGGAATGCCGGTGAGTCAGGGAATTGCCGGGCGGTAGATTTTAGGTGTTTGTCCCAGTTTTTCCAACGCCGGATGTCTTCCGGTTGTAAAGGGCACATATTACAGGCAACGAGTATTTCTAAAAGTTTGATTTTCCGCAGTCTTTTCCGGAAATATTGCCGCCGCATTTGTCTTTTCATGCGGCGTGTGGCATTCCGGGATTCTTCTTTTTCTCCTTGTCCGATGGTGTCTTTGGTGATGCCTTCCGGAAAAATGCGTATGCCGCTGTACAGAATCCGGGCTTGTTTCTGGTCTGTGAGGGCTATTCCTATACTATTGGTACCTAAATCAATGCCTAAAGTTGTTTCCATGATATTAAGAGTAAAAATACAATCGTTAAATTTATGTAAAATGTTTTACATATACAAATAATTGTATATCTTTACTCCGTTGATTAAACAAATCAATTATTTACATCTTATCACAGCAAGGCTATATGCCGAAGGATGTAATCCTATACTCCCGCTTCGGTGGGAGTTTTTTATTTGTCATGGAAGTGTGCAGGCGTATGTTTACAGGGGAGGATTATTTTCTATTCCTTTCCGTTTGTTTTGAAACAGGGTTGTCACATAGGCAGTAAAAATGGGGAAAAAAATCATTCCGGCAGCGGCGAGTGTGACAGCTAAGGATTGACCGAGCTTTGTAACGCCGAAGATGTTGGAACCGACTGTGGTGACATTCATGAGTGACCAGTTGAAAGCGTCCCAGTAATTTTTAACCATGGGATTCGGTCCGTGTTCCACAAAGTAAAACATGATGCTGCAGAAATAAATGGTGGTGAAGAGAATCACCAGATAGGTGGTAAAAAGATTAGTCATTTTACTGTGGGTCATCCAACTGACAATCATGGAAACACCATAAATACCCCGGGCTATCGGGATTAACCGTAACAGGACCCAGGCGGTGTGGGAGAGGTGTGCAGAAGTGGCATATGCAATATTGAGATAGGGAATTGCTACTAAGAGCAGAAATATATTCCGGCCCAGGAAGTGCCATTTGTTATGGCTGTAAAACCAGCGGACGAGAAAATCTGCCAGGAAGAAAGAACAGACCACCAAATGAAAATTCAGGATGAAACGTTCTGACAGGATAGCGGAAGAAGACAGGAGTTCTATCGAGATAACGACCAGAATAGCAATACTACTGAGAAGAACCAGAATGTTCAGGAATTTTACCAGAGGGTGATTGTTTTGTTCCATATTTTATAAGTTTACGATTACGATTTGGGGTTTACGGTCGGGATGTCATTTTGTTTCATGCTAAATCCTTATTATTTACAAAATAAGAAGTTGCTAAACCGAGAAATAAGAGCTATCTTTGCCACTCCGTTTTAGGGGGAGTAAATTGATTATCAGAGAAAAATAAAAATAGAGATGATTACAGTTTCAGATTTAGAGATTCAGTTTGGGAAAAGGACCTTGTTTCAGGATGTTAATTTAAAATTTACTCCTGGGAATTGCTATGGGGTGATAGGTGCTAACGGAGCAGGGAAATCGACTTTCTTAAGAATATTGAGCGGAGAACTGGAACCGACGCGGGGGACTGTGATGTTTGGCCCTGGAGAGCGTTTGTCGGTATTGCAGCAGAATCACTTCGCTTACGATGAGTGTGGTGTATTGGATACTGTTTTGCAAGGCCATATGAATTTGTGGAAGGTGATGCAGGAGAAGAATGCCATTTACATGAAAGAGGATTTCTCAGATGCGGATGGCATTCGGGCTGCTGAACTGGAAGAAAAGTTTGCTGCTATGGATGGTTGGAGTGCAGAGAGCGATGCTGCCAATCTGCTGAGTGGATTAGGGATTCCGGAGGATTTGCATTATGCCTTGATGAAGGATTTGAGCGGAAAACAGAAAGTGAGGGTTTTGCTGGCTCAGGCATTGTTCGGAAAGCCGGATAATCTGTTGTTGGATGAGCCGACTAATGATTT